>Ga0163162_10000778_pt1 | contig 29690 bp, 17 predicted proteins | sample S55metaG_FD_115310 | JGI IMG/M metagenome (GOLD analysis project Ga0163162, IMG submission 115310) | Switchgrass rhizosphere microbial communities from Kellogg Biological Station, Michigan, USA - S5-5 metaG | ecosystem: Host-associated > Plants > Roots > Rhizosphere > Soil | place: USA... | reverse complement strand
AAAGAAAACACCTGATCCATTGCTGAATTTAAAAGGGCCCTCGGGGTTGCTTGCTGTTAAATGGTAGGTGCCGGGTTTTCCATCAGGTTTAACAATGGTAGCAAACAAGTGATATAAATTGCCGTTTTTAATTACAACGCCAGGCGCCCAATACCTGAAATAGCCCGTTTTCTTTCCTTCGGGGCCATAGCTGTAGGGTTTATTCCAATCAATACCTTCAAAAAGCGTTCCTTTATAGCTCCAGTTAACAAGGTCTTTTGAGGTCCACACAACAGGCGGCCCCATTTCCTGCAAATCACGATCGATATCCGAAGTACCGTACAAATAGTATATACCGTTGAAACTAACCACGGAAGGATCGGCAACATAATCCGGGATAACCGGCTGAGGTAGACGCCGGTTACTCTGTTGCGCCTTAACTTCAAACCCAACAAACAACAGCCATAACAAGGCTAAATTCTTAAAAAAAATATTATTCATAAACGTACTTCATTAATTATGTATTTGAATTATTTATAATTCTGAGTTCAGCTTTTGCGATCTCAAAATTATGGATGTAATGGCTTAATAAGAAAGCTGAATTCATAGTTACCAAATGGGATCTGGTACTGTTCAAGAGGCCTTGCCCCCCAGCTATCCACCCCGCCAACTCCGCTTTGCTTCAAATCGATATTAAGTTGTGTTTGCGGGCGCGGGCTAACATCTGCAGCATGGCGTTGAGTCCGTTCATCACCGTTATCAAGGTCGTTATCGAAATAGTGCCTGGCACTTATGCTTAAAGGCTGTGCGCCTCTGACTTCAAGACCAAAGCCATTAATATTGCTGATCTTAAACCATCTCACATCTGTTTTGTTACCCGTTTCCTGCGGAATAACATAGGGAAAATATTGTGCATTTACCGATTGTTTGTAAAGTCCCAAATGAGCGCTAAAATTGCGATCTATATAGCTTTCCTGAGGGCCACGACCATAATATTCAATTGCATCAAAACCTTCTGGCAATGTCCACTGCATGCCGAAACGCGGTAGCATTTCAACCTTCTTACTGTTATCGGCTACCAAAAGTTTTTCTTTAACCACAATCTCTCCTGCAGCATTGATCACATATTCGATATTAAGAGTAGCAAACACCTGTGGCAGGTTGTACGCTGCTTTTACAATGATGATATTTTTCTGAATTTCGGATGTAAGTGTTTTTAGTATAGGATTTAGGCCTGCATCTTTCCAGTCTTTCAATTTTATCGGCAACCTGGCACCATAGTCGTTATCAGTTGGTGCCCTCCAAAAATTTGGTCTGAATAAGTAGTTCCGATCCAGCAGTACAAATGCTCCAATTGAATATTGCTTCAACATACCCGTCTTCTTATCAAATGAAATCATGGCCTTGTCCGAACTGATATTCAGTTCATCCTGAGTCTCGCTCTTTGTTAAGCTTCCCTTATTGACCAATACAATGGTATATTTATACTCGCCACCTAATTTTAATTGTTCGGTAGCAATGATATGGCCGGCAGGTTTCAAAGGCTCTGCCGATTTGAGACTATAAGTTAGATTAAGAAACCCCTCGCCGTCTATGAGTTTTCTTATCGGCAGCATAATTGACGCCGAATCCTGGGGGTTAACTTTCAGCGTTGCTACATCTCCCTGCTGAACTGTCTTTCCATCAACTATCACTTCCCAATGGAGTTTTACATTATCGAGCCCGGTAAAGAATTTTTCATTATAGATATTCAGGCTTTGGTTATTCAACAGTTTGGTATGAATGTCCTGGTATACTTTCTTCATTTCCCAGGCGTGCGGATAAGGAGTGCGGTTAGCATAAAAGAGCCCTTTTGCAGCGTAATTCCACTTAGTGATCGCCTCTTTGGTTTCATAATCCCCTCCGTACGTGTAAACAGTATCTCCTTTAGCATTTATTCGTTGAAAACATTGATCAACAAAATCCCAGATAAAACCACCCTGAAATGACTGCTTGTTTGCCCGTATTACATCCCAGTAATCTTTGAAGTTACCAAGGGAATTTCCCATAGCGTGGGCATATTCAACCATGATCATAGGGCGTTGAGGTATCGGGTTTGCCTTAACGTAGTTCAGCATCATATCCGGAGTAGGATACATCGGGTTAATTATGTCTGAATCCCAGTCCCACGTAAGTGTCTTGTTATCAAGCCATGCCCCTTCATATTGTATAGGCCTGCTGGTATCCCGCCCCTTCAACCATTGATAACAGGTGTAAAAATTGTACCCGTTACCGGCTTCATTTCCCATACTCCAAATAACAATTGATGGTTGATTTTTGTCCCTCTCCACCATTCGCTGCACCCGCATCAAATGCGCATTAACCCATGACGGCCTGTTTCCGAGCGTTTTAGCCAGCCCAAAACCCATTCCATGCGATTCAATATTGGCTTCCCCCACTACATACAGCCCGTATTGATTACATAGCTCCAGCCATGTTTCGCTATTGGGGTAATGGCTGGTACGAACAGCATTAATATTAAATTGCTTCATGAGTCTGATGTCCCGTATCATCGCATCCCTGGAGATCACCTGCCCGGAAACAGGATCCGTTTCATGACGGTTTACTCCTTTAATCAATACCGGTTTTCCATTAACTAAAAACCGGCCCTCTTTAATTTCAATTTTCCGGAATCCGGTTGTTTGAGGTATAACTTCGAGAATGTTTCCGCCCTTATCTTTAATTTTCACTATGGACTGATAAAGATTTGGAGCCTCTGCACTCCATAACTTCGGGGCATTTATCGCCAACTTAGCTGAGGCATATTCAGAAGCATCGAACTTTAAATTTGCCGAACTGATCAGTTTTTGTCCATCTCTTAGCTCAAATACTGCAGTAAGCGGACTAACAGGTTTTTTATTCAGCTTTAACTTAACATCAAGCGTTGCATTTTTATATGCCGGATCCAGGTCAGGAGTTATTTCCACATCATATAAGTGAACCGGGTTTCTTGCTATCAGATAACAATCCCGGGTAATGCCGCTAAGGCGCCACATATCCTGATCTTCCAGGTAATTCCCATCACACCAGCGCATCACTTTCATGACGATCAGGTTTTTACCTTGGGTAAGGTAGGGTGTGATATTAAATTCGGAAGGTAACTTACTATCCTCTCCATAACCAACGTATTTTCCGTTAATCCAAACAGAAAGGTTTGATTTTGCCGCCCCAACATGTAATATAACTTCTTTATCATTCCATATCGGATCGATGATCACCTCCCTGCGATAAACAGCTGTTGGATCGTAATTAAGAGGGACAATCGGGGGTTGTTTACGTCCATCTTTCAACAAGTATGTAAACTCAAAACCATTAGTGGTATATATTGGAAAGCCGTAGCCGTTCATTTCCCAGTTTGCCGGAACATTGAATGTTTTCCAGGATGCATCGTTATAGTCTGAAGCTTCAAAGCCATGGGGCAATCCGTCGGGATTTTTTGCCCAAAAAAATTTCCATGCCCCATTGAGTCTGGTGTAATTGGAAGATTGTTTCCAATCATTTTTTAACGCTGCTGCTTCCGATTCGTAAACAAAATAAGAGGCATGCATAGGAAGCCTGTTTTCTTCATTCCTGGTTTCGTCAAGCCACATTGGCTTTTGCGCTATCGATGGCCAAAATATCAGGCATAGAGCTGCGGTAGCCAGTACTTTTTTAAAATGCACCGCTGTTAATATTAGCATAATGATTATTTTCTTTATTTATTAGTGGTTGGTTGACTTATACTTGAAATTATCCAATATCACAGCGCCGTCCTTTCCGGCAGACATAAAGCCTGGCCGTAATGCAAAAAAGCCGTGATATTCGTTATGGTTTAACCCTGACACCTGTACGCCGGATTGAAGTGTTATCCAATTTTTACCATCCTTACTGGCAAGCATGTCGCAGAAATTTCGATTGTTTTTTATCCTAAAATAAAAGTGCTTTCCAAGCGCTACAGATTGATTTAAGCGTGTGTCTGCATTCTTATAAATGGTAATATTTTTCCCATCAGATGTAATGCCGGCAAAAGCTTGCTCATTGTAAAACAACATCAACCCGCCAACACTTTCGCCGGTTAAGCTCACCTCTACCTGTACTTCATAGCTTGTATCCGGAACAGTGGTTAACAAAAGCTGTGCATCCGTTGGATCAGAGCCCTTAGCCTTTAAATAAAGGCTTCCATTTTTTTGCTGAATAGCTTTCGCATCATAACCCTTCCAGGCCGTCCACTGCAGTCCGAGCGTTTTTTTATTGAAGTTGTCTGATAGTGTAAAGCCTGATTGAGGTTGTTTTTCTTTGGCCCGGGGTTCCATCTTTCCTTTTGCTGTTTTGAACCAACCATCTGCCGTCCATTCAACAGGTTCAATAAGGGTTTGCCTGCCTAATGTATGGTACCGTTTTTCATAGGCGTGGTATACGATCCACCAGTTTCCCTTTGTATCATCAATGAGTGTTCCATGACCTTTAGACCACCATTGCTCATCTGCACTATAAGTATGTACAATTGGATTATACGGCGAATTTTCCCACGGACCCTGAATGCTTTTTGAACGGGCTGCTATCACCATGTGGCTGGTTGCCGGTCCTGCGGTACCTCCTTCGGCTGTTAGCATGTAAAAATAATCACCCTTCTTAAAAATCTTTGGAGATTCAAGGCATTTACATTCTGTAATCCAATCTTTGGGATAATCCCAACCTGTGTAAACATCTTTCAGATTGCCTGTTACAGAAAGCCCATCATCAGATAAAGGTATCATGCCTCCGGCAGCAACAAACAAATAACGCTTACCATCTTCGCCTACTGCATGTCCCGGATCGATACGCGGCACCTTCAAATCGATGGGCTTACTCCAGGGGCCGCGTATATTGTTTGCCCATATTACCCAGTTAGTCCCATTGGCCGGAAAATAAATATAATACTTACCATTATGTTTCAACAAATCAGGAGCCATGGCAGAACCAACCAGATCTGGCATCGCCCGTGTTACCGGCTCCCAGTTAAGCAAATCTTTCGAATGCCATATTAAAAACCCTGGAGAATAGATAAACGGTGAATGTGTCATGTAAAAATCATTCCCTTCGCGCATAATGCTCGGGTCAGGATAATCACCTTTTAAAATAGCCTTTGGATATTCCTGTGCTGATGTGCAAAATGCAAACCCTGCAAACACTAATAAAAGAGAGAGTTTTTTGAAGAGATTAGATACGGTCATATTTAGTTTACCAAGCTTATATTTCTAAAATTTAAAATGAGCCCCCCTTGTGCGGGCATGCTTATTAGCCTCCTGCTTTAGCTAAGAAAATGGCGTCGCGTGGAATCTCGTCTGTTTATGTTATCATGAAAATATAAGACTGATTAAAAAAGGCCTTCATACTCTACGTTTGTAAATAAGTTTTTAATTGTCTTAATCTCATAGTCCAAATTCCTGAGCGAAAATATTGGGGATTCGGATTAACTCTTGGGACGAACTAATCATTAGCGAATTATATTAAGACGCTCAACCTTTCGGCTTCCATCATAGCCAACTATACCAATTTGTCTTTTATCGCAAGTTTCCCGGTTACGACGCCCGGCAATATGTTTAAAACATCAAAATAACAAGGCAAATCGGACTGAGAAAATGTACAGCCCGTCCGCTGGCTGGTTTGAAAAAAATCAAATTAGAGATTTACCGAGAAATAATTTATATCCACATTCAAAACATGATAGGCTTTCCGGAGTTTCTTCATAGGAGGCAAAATCTTTATCCTTAATGTTTTTTTGAGCAGCTAAGCGACGTTGCTCAAGTTGCTGATTTTGCGCTACGAGCAACATAATTCTAAGAGGCTGTTTAAAAACGGTTCAACATAATTCTTATGGCAGATAAATGAATAATAGCTACACTTGTAGGGTTGAATCTCTCATAGTTTTTGGCGGCTCTTCGGTTGGTATCGATCCAGGCAAATGTTCGTTCTACGATTCATCGTTTGGGTAGTACTTTATAAGATGTTTAATTCGCTTCTTTTAATTACCTCAAAAACTATTTTGAACATCTTTTTTACTTTATCAATTAATGCGCCCCGATAAGATAACCGTTATCAGCAAATATTTCGATGATAACGTTCCATGTTTCACACAGTTTGGAAATTACTTCGGTCGCCCCGTCTCTGTCCTGGATCGAAGCCCCTTGCATAACTACAGCAAGTACCATCCCAAGGGTATCCACTATAATGTGGCGTTTGATACCCTTTATCCGCTTACCCGCATCAAATCCCCTGCTTTCACCTAATGAGTCATCTTTTTGAAACGCTAATATAGATCCCTGATAAAGACTTTTAAATTCCTCTATACTAAATGAATAGTTATTCCAGTGGGCGTTCGATATAGTAATTGGGCTTTCATTCTTTTGGCTTACTAAAACAAATTCCCCTTTCGTAAAACAAGCGATTAAATCCGTGACAAATAACAAGTCCTTTTAGATTAATGGTAAAAAGCCCCCCAGTAAAGGAATTTCAGCTCTTCGTGCTAAAAGGCAAGGTCGACGCCCAAACTTCCAAAACAGGTTTTTCTACGCGTAATGTACTTGTGGTCTTTCAGTTCGCGGTTTCGGCAGTAATGATCATTTGTACTATTGTAGTATACAGGCAACTGCAGTACAACCGTTCGAAAGACCTGGGCTATAACAAGGAAAATGTGCTGGTGATAGGCGATGCTGAATGGCTTAAGAACAACGAGGAGAATTTCCGGCAGGAAATTTTAAAATTGCCAGAGGTGGCTAATGCAACGATCAGCACCAATCTGCCTGCTTCGGAAAAATATTTTGAGGACGAGTATAAGCCCGAGACGGATGAAGAAAATACGGGCTCATCAGAAAAAAGATTAGACCTGTCATCCTATATGGTGGATGAGGCTTTTGCGCCCACACTAAAGCTGAACATCATCGCAGGCCGGAACTTTTCGAAAGCCTTTAATGATTCGGCCTCGGTGATATTGAATGTGTCGGCTGCAAAACAGGCCGGCTGGAAAAACCCAATTGGTAAACACATTGTATATCCGGGCGGCGACAACAAACGCTTTAAAGTGATCGGCATCGCAAAGGATTTTAACGCGCTCTCCTTACACGATCAAATTACTCCCTGGGCGCTGTTCTATACCAAATCCGGTAATTATCTAACCCGTGCCTCTTATGTCGCTGTAAGGCTCCGGCCGGGCGACTATGCAAAAGCCATCGCGAAAATTCAATCCGTGTGGAAGTCCTTTTTACCCGAATATCCTTTTGATTATAATTTTCTTGACCAACAATACGACGAATTGTACAAAACAGATCAAACTATGGGCAAAGTATTCAGCACATTTACCCTATTATCGGTCATTGTAGCATGCATGGGCCTGTTTGGTCTGGCCATGCATACTGCAGAACGCCGAACCAAAGAAATCGGCATACGCAAAGTTCTGGGTGCTACCACCGGGAACGTGGTAGTGATGTTATCAAAGGATTTCCTGAAACTTGTGATCATCGCCTCGTTAATCGCTATCCCGATAGCCTGGTACACCATGCACAACTGGCTACAGGATTTCGCCTATAGAACGGACATCAATTGGTGGATATTTGTACTCTCAACCGGACTGGTTGCTTTCATAGCTTTGACGACGATCAGTTTTCAATCATTCAGGACAGCGACTGCTAACCCGGTGAAAAGTTTGAGAAGCGAGTAGAAGCTAAAGATAAACCGCAGAAATAATACCTGCATGATAAAAGGACACAAAACATGCTACAACTCGCTTTTCAACGTCTTTTTCAACTGACTCAAAAACCCGGCTACACTTTTCGCACTTCCCGAGGTTGGTTCCTTAACAGCACATCCCATCTTCACGAAACTTTTCAGATCTTCCATCTGCCATATCGCTGCACCACTTATTCCCGGATAGTCGTTTTTAAAGCCCTTTAACTGGGTCTTGATCTCCTTTACCGATTTACTTCCTTTATAAGTATCGCATGTACTGAATGAACCACGTACCATAAATACCGGATAAATAGGCTGCTTAGGCTTAAGCGCCCCTACCCAGTCTTTTATTTCGTTTTCTGCACCGCCATCATAACATTGTAAATACAAAGCATCAACCACGTTTACATCTGATGCTTTTAGAATACTGCCCCAATAAGCGTATCCTTTATAAGGGCATAATGTCATATGCATATTTAGTTTTGCCGCAATCTTGCCCATCGCAATAATAGAAGGACTGTCATACACAGACTCGTCATCAATGCAAATTGCATCGGCACCAAGCACCTCTTTTAGCACTTTACAGATATTATATAACGTACTCTGTTCACCGATACCGGTCACGATACCCGGCACTGTCTTAGATGGGTCATACCAGTCACGGATAAAATCAAATGTGTTCGGCGGCTGCCCATACCAACGCCCTTCCAGTAAAATTTCAATCCGGGATATGGAAGATTTTCTTTTGAGATCAGTCACCCTTCGCACATAGGAAGAATCGCCCACCCACTTACCGTTATGAATAATAGGTTGATGAGAATCACCAGAATACAGGTCTCCGTTTGCATGAATGTAAAAACTTGATAACAACAGCGTATTAAACCCACTGTGTTTCAACAACCGGTAAGTGGTATCATTGCCCGGATACAAACCTCTACCATATATGCCCAAATTTTTGGCAGGTAAAGACGCGGCGGGCGCATAGGTTTGTTGCGAGAAACACAAATGAGAAAAACCAGTTAACAAGATAACTAAAAATAATGCTTTCATAATAGATAATAAAGGCCAATCTAAGCAGAAAACAGCTAATACTTCTGCTACTAAAACTAATTCATACAAATCAGATAGCTTAATGGTTTAAAAAGCTAATTGAAGCCTCATTTTCTATAAATCAGGTTCAAATTTTTAAGGGGAAGCATATGGGCGACCACCTCTTTGGCTACTTTGCTTAAACAAATCTTCGCTGTCCGAAGTATTTTATTTCGACGGCTATGCTTGCAGTCTCCGACTAAGGATAAATCAAAAAATTCAAGGCATAAAAAAAGCCCCGCGGACTTGCGGGACTTGTGCCCCCTTGACTGGGCAGTATTCGAACCAGTTTTTAAATCAAATGCACGTTTTAAGCTCATTGGAATACTTTTATTGAATCCATACCGGGCGATTTTCTAACCGCGCAGTTCATGGTTTGAGTGTTGACCGGGCTGATATCGTGCATCTCCTGACAGGAAATTCCAATCATATATTGACATGATGATTGTGACAATGTTAATGCGAAAGAATTTTACTCATTTGTTTGGTAATCATTGTCGCGGCCGATTTTGGATTTAACCGGTATAATATATCCATGATCCGTGCGTCTTTGCCTACTATGATCCGGTATTTATCTTTTTCAATCCCTGCTATTATAATTTGCGCGGCCTCGGCAGCAGTTAATATTTTTCGCGCTTTACCTTTTCCCTCCTTCGTTTTTGGCATTTCGAGCCCCGAGTTCCTAAGAATATTTGTATTCACGCCACCTGGAAACACGACTGAAACTTTCACAGTTGTACCAGTTAATTCAGCATAAAGCCCCTCGGTCAGCAATTTTACTGCCGCCTTGGACGCACCATAGATCGTTTGACCGGGGACTGGCAAAAATCCGCCCATGCTCGAAATATTGATGATATGTGCTTCCGGCCGTGTGAGCAGATGGGGTAATAATGACTTTATAAGATAGAGTGTACCATAGAAGTTGACATTCATTACCCGGTCTATCAAATCGTAACTCAGATCGTTTACCCGCACAAATGGTTGTATGATACCGGCATTATTGATCAGTCCATCAATATGACCGTTTTCTGCAATAAGCTTTACAGTCGTTTCCTCAACCGCTGCTTTGTCGGTAATGTCAATAACATGGGTAGCCAAGCTCGCGCTTTTCTGTCCAGCAAGCTTTACTGTTTCCTCCAACCCCGTTTCATTAATATCTAATGCGACAACTTTTACTTCTTTTAACAATAAGGCAAGTACTAACTCGCGGCCCATACCACTCCCGCCGCCGGTAACTACAATGGTTTTATTTTGAACTTTCATTTTATTGTTTTTCGCTAATTACAACGGGACCTACTAAGCCGGCAGCCATCACCTGGTCTTCCTTACCTCTGAATTGTTTATAGTGAACGTCGCCCTGCTTTGCCTTGCCGATAAACTCATTTAATTGACCGGTTGTAACCCTGACCTCAATCTTATTATCTCCAGAAATAAGAAACGGACTTATATCGAGCATATATGGTGCAAATAGCCGTTTACCTGCAAATTTGCCATTGATATAAACTTCAGTAGTGTAATACACCTTGCCGAGGTCGAGATAAACCAATGAACCTGTGTGGATATTGCCCCATTGAAATGATGAAGTATAAATGCCTTCTGATGATGAAAATTTCAGTTTATCATTCATTCTCCAGTCAAAGAGGGCACTGTTTTTCAATTCGAGACTATCTGTTTTTAAGTCCCATTGATCAACCGTAATGATCTTCTTTCCACGGTCATCTATCGGAGTTTTCTGTGCGGGGATAGTTGCAACGCCTTTAGTAGATGCGTATAAAATAATCGAGCCATAAGGTGGCATCCGATAGCTGATCACGGAGCCGATATTTTTAATCGTTGTGCCTTCATCAGCATTCATCCAGTAGCTGCTTTTATATTTTTTATCCAGCGACAGGGAAAGTGTTTGCCATTGATCGCTCTTGTTCCAGATAAATTCGATGCGGCTACCGTCGGTCATATCCCGCTTTACCTCACGCGTAAAATGGTATTCCCCGTTAAACTTAACGGCGTTACGCAAACCCTTTATCCATTTCGTTAAGGCCGGACTATTCTCTATATATTGGCTGTTAGTGGATCTCAATGCCACCTTTATGGCCCCACTGGTCAGTTTATCGTTGCGCTGCCAATCTAAATAAGATGGTTGAACTTCTGGTAAATCACCTATAGCAGCCAGTTTCATGCCTTGTGCCGCAAGAGATTTGATTTTCTGTGCCGTTTTTAGCTGGATGACAGAATCCGCGGCTAAAACAAGTGCCTGGTAATTATTCCCATGGATACTGATCTGATGTTCCTTTGTCAGTTCGGCGTCCTGTATCGATTCGTCGTTCACCCAATCCCAGGTGATCCCGTTAGCATATAATTGATTGATGAGCGGGTAAACTTTTGCCGCCCAGGCTTCCTTAGTAGCATTTTTTATTACTTTGGCGGCAGGAAGCGGTCCTTCAACATTGGCTAAGTATCCATCGGCCAATATCTCTTCGGGGTTAGCCGGCAAACGATTCACATCCATAAAAGGAAAATAGATCAGCACATCGACGTGCGCTTTTCCGGAACGCAGCGCGTATTGGGTTCTGTTGATATATTCATTAACCTGCTTTTGATCTTTCCAAAAGATATTGCCCTCGCCAAGGTTAGAAGAAAAATTCACAGCAGAAATCAATGGTGTTGAGAACGCATACCAACCTTCGGGGCCTAAATCTTTCGGCGTATAACGATAAGGCACACCATGATAAATGATCTGGTTGACACCTGCTGCAAACAATTTATCAACGGCGATCTTAATTTTCTGCGGCGTATTTGTATAAGCTCTCCCATTGAAGACTACCGATTCAGACGATATGATGGGTTTATTGTATAAATGCCCGCCTGAAGTCATGATCTTCAAATTGGCTTCGGGCCCGAGCATACTCTCAGTTTCCGGTATCGATGCATGCCCTGCAGCGGCGATCATATCCAAATTAAAACCGTAGGATTGCGCTCTGTGCAACAAACCTTGTGGTTCAAGCCAATTCCTGGTCGCATCTAAAAACTGATCGGTAAATAATTCGCTGACGGTTAGATCGTAGTCGTATTTTAAACGCCAGTCCTCTTTTGAAAAAGTAAAATCAGGTGCAGCATGCGGGTTCATGTAGTCCACGTAATTATACTTTTTCTGCATTTCTGCAGGCAGCCATGGAGTAATATCATACCCACGATGGTTTTTAAAATATTCGATAAAACCATGAGAGAAAAAACGGTCAACGGCAAATTCATAACTGTCGTCAAAAACCGCCCGCATCGGGTTGCCGAAATAAGCTTTTAAACCGGTCCGTTCACCAAATAAATGCCGGTAACTTTTAAGCACTTTGGCCGAATCAAGGTGATTTACCACCGGGCCTTGAACTGCCGTGGCCGCCATCGTTTTTTCGCCCTGCGGTTTGCTCCAGAACGCGATGATTTTCCAGTTCCCCGCAGGGCTGTTCCAGTAAAGCGAATCCTTTTTAACTTGTGAGGTTAGCACAATGATCGATTTAGGATCAAGCGAAACCGTTGTGTTTTTATCATCCCCTTTTTTAGAAAGCGTTTTGACAGCCAATACAGCTTCCAAATGCGAAGGTCCTGAAGTGTTATTGGCCACCGATGGAACAACAATAGCGATATCTCCGCCTGTTACATCTTTTTCAGCAAATGCAAGCGTAATAAAACCGTCTTCATCTTTAAGGAACGGCCCGCCCGGCGGCCAGCCGCTGCCATCAGTCATATCGATAGTTAACCCACGCTTCCTGGCTTCCCTCATGACTGCAGCTACATTGGCATAATAGTCAGGCGTATCCCAGGTCACAATCTTAGCTTTTGCTTCCGGCGTTCCGGGTATAAAGAAATTAAGTGGCTGGATTTCCATGCCGCCAAAATCATGATCAGCGAAGAGATTGATCTCGCGTTTCAGCTCCACCGAATCAACAAAGTTCCCTGGCCACCACCAACGTGCGAATGGCGCAAATTGAATTGATGGTTTATGAAAAGTCGCAGGGTTGAAATCATACATGGGAAACCAACGGGTTGATTTTTCCTGCGCAAACAACGAAACAGGGATCAGCAACAAGATATACCCAATTAGTTTTCGGAAAGCATTCATGATTTGATCTTTAATTTTTCAGCTCGTCTATTGACGCTTGAGGTGCCAACGCTTTATGAACTTTTTCAACGGTCAGTGATCCTGGTAACGTGAATCCCTTTTGCAATTTGATATCCTCACTTGACGCGCCTATCTTTACTACATATTTCCCTGCATCAGCTATCCAGGCCGATTTGTCGGTATTGAACGAAGCCAGGTCTTTTGCATCTAAAGTGAAGGTCAGGGTTTGTGATTCGCCAGGCTTTAACAATCGTGTTTTGGCAAATCCCTTTAGCTCTTCTGAAGGCTTATCTAATTGTCCTTTAGGGGCTGTTAAATAAAGTTCCGCAACCTCCTTGCCTGCGGTTTTGCCCGAATTGGTTATAATAACTGAAGCTATCAGTTTCCCATGGAATGTGGGGCTGCTTAGTGTGAGCTTGCTATAAGTAAAATTAGTATACGATAACCCATACCCAAACTCGTAGGCAGGTTTTACCTTAAAGGTATTATAATAGCGATAGCCAATGTAAATCCCCTCTTGGTAAGTTACTTCTGCCGGAATGGACTTGCCCATCATCCCCATCGTAGCTTTTTCAGGAAATTCTTTACCAGGAAAATTCTTAGCAGATGGCACATCACTGTAAACCGTAGGAAAAGTGGTCGCCAGTTTTCCGGATGGGTTTACCTTCCCGCTCAAAACATCTGCGATTGCATTGCCTCCTTCTTCGCCCGGTTCCCAGGCAAGTACAATCGCATCTACCTTATCGCGAAATGTGGTTACGTCGATCACCCCTCCGATATTCAATACGGCAATTACCGGTTTGTGCTTGGCGTGGAAAGCATCTGAAACCTGGTTGATCATATCAGCTTCCTGGCTGGTTAGTCGGTAATCGCCTTCTACTTTGCGATCATTGCCTTCGCCAGCATTACGACCGATATAGACGATCGCCAAATCGGAAGCGTCAGCTTTTTGGGTCACAACACTACCATCAACTATATATTCAGGGGCAAACGGACTTGGGTTCATAATTTCCTGTATCAAAGGCTTCTTAGGATGCTTTGCTGCGTAATCGCTCAAATAGTCTTTATAGCTTTTTTGAAGTGATGCGTCGACTTTAAAGCCAGCGTTAGTCAATCCGTCAGCCAACGAAATAGCATAAGGTTTATTTACGTCCCCGCTACCTGTACCGCCGGCAATCAAGTCGTAACCATGTGTGCCAAATAATGCCACAGTAGCGCCGCTATGTGCCGGTAGTGCCTGAGCTGAATTTTTTAATAAAACCATACTTTCTGCGGCGGCCATTCTTGCTACCTGCGCATGGGCTTTTAAATCGGCTTTATTCGGATAATCAAATCCCTTAGCCGTTAATGTTTTCAGCCAGACATTTAAAATGCCTTCAACATTTTTATCCAGTACGGCTTCAGACAGCTTGCCGCTTTTAACAGCCTCAGTAATGGCTTTGATCTGTGCCGGCGAACCGGGCATGAGCAGGTTGTTACCGGCCTGCATCTGGGCCACGGCATCTTTACCGCCAAACCAATCGGTCATAACCATTCCTTTGAAACCCCAGTCATCACGCAGTATTTTGGTGATCAGGTCATTGCTCTCCGATGTATAAGTACCGTTAACCAAATTGTAAGAGCTCATGATCGCCCACGGTTGGGATCTTTTTACTGCGATCTCGAAGTTGCGCAGGTATATTTCACGCAAAGCACGTTCGCTAATGATTTCGTTTACCGAAGCGCGGTTAGTTTCCTGGTTATTAGCCGCAAAATGCTTCAATGTCGCCCCAACGCCCTGCGATTGGATTCCATTAATGATAGCCGCCGCAGCAGAACCCGATACGAGCGGATCTTCGGAGTAATACTCAAAGTTTCGTCCACCCAACGGGTTGCGATGAATATTAGCGCCGGGCCCCAATATAAAGTCGATACCGTAATCTTTAATTTCTTCACCAAAGGCTACTCCTACTTTGTGAATCAGCGTAGTATCCCAGCTTGAAGCAAGTAAAGTACCTACGGGCCAGGCAGTAGAAAAACTATTATTAGCAGAGTCCTTTGCAGTCATTGCCCAGCGATGGATGCCTGACGGACCATCAGCCATGCTGATCGATGGAATGCCAAATTTGGCAAGAGGTATCGTGTGACCCGAGATTGCAAAAATTTTATCAGGTGTTTCATCATTGGTTCCCATGCTCATTCCGGGTAAGGAGAAACCTTTGCCCACAACAATTTTTACTTTATCATCAAGTGACATCGCCTTTACGATGGTCTTGATCGGGTCTTTACCAAACTGCGGTGCAGTTCCCTGTGCTAAAACGCCTTGTCCCGATATTACCAAAACTATTGCGGCAAAACGGGCGATCAGTGATCTTTTCATTTTTACAGATTAAAAAATTTACTTACTTTCTTTCACACGTGCGCCCTTGGCATCAAACATCCCCATTAAACTGCCCTTCACGTGGTCGTCATCTACAGGGTCAAGCGTAAGGGTCACATCATAACTTTGGATGGTGAACGCAGCAGTGATGGTCTTATCTTTTTCTTCTACAGAAGTGATTTTTGTCAGTTCCTTGCCGGTTGAATCCTGAACAACGCCGCCCAGTTTGCCGTCTTTTCTTTCCAGTACAAAAGTCATTTTGGAATCACCATTTGGTGTACCCATAACCAGCACATTCCATTTGCCCGGGTAATAATCTGATTTGGTTTGCGCGTGGATATTTAAAGAAATAAATAGTCCGATAATGAGTGTAAAAACGAAGTTTAGCTTTTTCATGATTTTGAGTTTATTGATTTGATTATGTTATTATTTGATTTCAATATGCACTGAACGGCTTTGCAATCCCCTGGCCGATGCCGTTAACGTCGCGGTTCCGGGGGCACCCAACGGCCTCACAATTGCCAATGCTTTACCCTGGTAAACCTGCTTACGTGGCTGCTGAAAACTGGACATATCAACAGGGCTCCCGTTACCGACACCTGCGATAGTTGCTGCGCCGGAAATTTTAAAACTGATCTCTAATCCGTTAACTGACGGAACTAAATTTCCTTCGGCATCAACCACTTCTACCCTGATAAAGCATAGATCATTTAAACTGACTCTTATTTTTTTCCTGTCTGCGATAAGGCGGATCCCGACAGGACTCCCTGCAGTCGACAAAATACTCGACCCGGTTTCTCTCCCATTGTCAAAAGATCTTGCAACCAAAGTTCCAGGTTGATATTCGATTTGAAATATCGCGGTGATCGAACCTTCAGGAACGCTTTGCTCAGCAATGATTTTTCCATTCAATTCAAGCTTCATCGTTTTCCCTCTCGTATAAACATCAACCTGTATTTTCTTTCCTTCTTGCCCCGGCCAGGTCCATGATTTCAATTCATCGGGCATTCCCCATGTCGCAACAACTTCTTTTTGCCCATCGGGAATTGGACGATGCACCAACATTTCTACTGGACTATTCCGCCATACCACTTTCTTATAATACGCCTCTGGTTTTTGGTCACCTATCAGATCAAGGTCGCCACAATAGGCATTATAAACCGGCCAGTTATTACGATAGAATAATCCCATGCCCATCAAGCCCTTTGGAAGCTTTTGCGATTCCGGCACATAAATGGAATTGCCGATCCCTGCTTCGCCGATGTAATCCACTGCGGTCCAGCAGAAGCCGCCCAGGAGCCATGGGTATTTTTCAGCTGCATCCCAATTCTCCAAAGCTGCGTTTGCCAAATATTCAGTAGACATGTAAAGTTTCTGCGGATGTTTGGCCCGTTCCGTTTCAAAGCGGTGCAAGGTTGCGCTGTCGCGCTGGAAATAAACCGAGGGGTCAAGAAAATAGTTATAGCCGTCTATATCAAGGTTTGTAAGATGAGGTTCGTAAGTCGTCCATGGCTTCTTTGTATATGGCGGGAGAAAAACAATGGCATCTGTTACGGGCCGGGTTGGATCGAGTGTCCTTACTTCATCGGCCAGTCGTTTAGCATTGGTATAGCCGGATGAATCCGGCGCTTCATAAATTTCATTACCGATGCTCCATATCATTACTGACGGGTGATTTCTATCTCTTAAAACCATCGAAGCCAGGTCCCTTTGCCACCATTCGTCAAAATACAGGTGGTAATCCTGCGGGTTTTTAGGCAGTTCCCACATATCGAATGCCTCATCCAATACCAACATACCTAACCTATCACAAGCATTGAGCAACGCAGGAGACGCGGGATTATGGCTCAAACGAAGGGCATTGTAACCTGCAGCTTTGATCAGTTCCACTTTACGTTCTTCGGCCCGGTCAATACTCGCTGCGCCCAATGGCCCGAGATCGTGATGAATACAGCCACCTTTTAATTTTACCGATTGTCCGTTCAGCAACAAGCCTTTTTGGGCATCGAATTTGAGGCTGCGGATGCCGAATGGCGTAATTACTTGATCAACTATCTGATTATTTGAGATCAGGGAAACCCTGGCTTTATATAATACCGGTTTATCCAGGTCCCAAAGCTTAGGATGGTTCACTATTAATTTTTGAATAATGTCGGACTGGCTTGCGCGCTGTTTTTGTGATGCTACCACCCGACCGCTTGGGTCCAAAATATCGACCTTAACCTCAACAGGCTTTTGACTTTCTATAGTTGTCGTAATACTTACTATCGCTTCTTCCGGCGACACTTCCGGTGTAGTGACATAACTACCCCATAATTTAATATGTGTCGGGTTAACCGGTAATAACCATACGTGCCTGTATATGCCCGATCCGGAATACCAGCGACTGTTCTTTCCGGTATTATCAACCCGGACAGCAATGACATTTGGCTTGCCAACCGGGTTGAGAAAATCAGTGAGGTCAAAAGAGAAGGACGTATAGCCATAAGGATGGTTGCCTAAGTGATATCCATTGACCCAGACATCAGCATTCATGTAAACACCATCAAACAGAATGTAAGTCTTTTTCCCGATGTAGGATTTATCCAATGTAAAAGCCTTACGGTACCAGCCAATACCACCTTCAGTAAATCCGGTGGCAGCTTTTCCTACGGATGCTTTGGTAAACGGACCTTGTACTTCGCCTTCCTTTTGATTTGGCAAATCTTCAATGCTCCAGTCATGCGGTAAATTCAGCATTCTCCAGCCTGCATCTTTGAAGCCCGGATGCTCAGCGCCGTGGATCGTATCTTTTTTAAACCGCCAATTCCTGTCAAAACTGATCGCGCGTGAATCCTGCGCATAGCTTACAGAAATACCCGCAATCAACAACAAGCAGAACGAAATTATCACTTTAAAAAAAGCCTTCATTTACCTTTTCGTATTATTTACGTAAAGGTAAATGAAAAGAAATCTCAATTCCAAATAACAATCCGTATTTTTTACAATAAGGTAAAACACTTATATTTGCAAAACGGAAAAAAGAAAGATGGATACCAACGCAGCCGAAGACTTTTTCAAAAATTCAAGTAATTTCTTACTCAACGTGGCCGTGGACAACGTGATATTCGGTTACCACGAGAAGGAATTGAAAGTATTGTTACAACAACCTTTTGCCCTCGATAAATGGACGGTAACCGGTGGTTACATTCAGAAAACTGAATCCATAGCAGAAGCCGCGGCCAGGGTTGCACACATGAGGACGGGTTTAACAGGTTTGTTTTTGGAGCAATTTCGATCATTCGGCAACCCACAGCGTGTAAAAGACAATGGCTTTACAGCAAAACATATCGCAGAGGTAACCGGCTATGATATCCCGGAAGACTCGTGGATATTCGATTATTTCGTATCAATTGCATTTTATACCCTTACTGAATTTTCTAAGGTCAAAATCGCAAAATCAGAGTTCGAAGCGGATTGCCAGTGGTGGCCAGTGAGCGAATTACCCCCCATGATGTTTGATCATGAATTGATCATCAAAGAAGCATTGAAAGCACTGCGCCTGCACATTGCCCATTATCCTATTGGTTACGAACTATTGGAAGAGAAGTTTACCTTACCGGAAATACATAACCTTTATGAAACCATCCTGGCTAAGCCGCTTGATGACCGAAACTTTACCAAAAAATTATTGGCTACCGGCATCATTACCAAATTAAATGAAAAAAGACAAATCAGTGGACACCGTCCCCCCTTTCTTTACAAATTTAATCGGGAAAAATATGAAGAAGGGCTTCTTACCGGCGTTGAACTGGTCTTCTAAATATCTTCAATCAATGATAGAAATTGGGGACTTAACATGTTTATTTTAAATACAGACGGAGGTCGAAACCCCAGCAGCTAAAAATTGGACTTCGTAAGTTAGACGATGATTCTTAGACTGTACATTTTTCGATGGGAGCGAACTTAATGGACTCCTGGGTGAGCATTGCCCGTGTTGCAGATTTCTGGTAACAAACAGGCGAACTGCCGCCTGTTTGTTCTATTTATAGTCTTTTCTTGTCAAAAGTTTACTTCTGGCTAACCGAAGCTACAGATGAGTCGTTTTTAAATTCATTCAGATACCTCAGATGGGTCTGCGCACCAAAATGCATAACATCGTTATTTATCACATCAATAAATGCCAGTTCAGCTTCGTTCAGTTTTTTAAGTCCCAGGTAACCCAAACCAACAATATAACGGCAATGAATATAATTCCGAAGTTTTAAATCATCTTCAAAAATTAAAAGATCGGGCAGTGATACAGCGAAGTAGTCGATCCTTACTTCATCATGCTCGTGCTCTAAACCATAGTTCACCAGAGTGCTAAATATCTCATGGGCGACGTCTGCCTTCTGTAGCTTATTCCAGGCCAGGCCCTGGTAAAAAATCTTGTCGGGTTGCTGGTCGTTGTAAAACATCGCTGCACTGGGTTCGCTGAGGCCGCGGGTCGCTTCCGTCCAATAAAACAACGCGTTTTCTGAGTCACCCAAACCATCATAGGCACAGCCTAACCAGTAAAAGATATCATTTTCCTGCGCGCCGGGTAGTTTTCCTTCACCCAAACTATGCGGATATTCCTGTGCCTGGTTTAATTTAATAATTGCTGCATCATAAGCAGCATGGCTAATATCCGCTTTTGCTAATTCAACCAGGCTATAAATATACTGGCCGGAAACCCTTCCTTCCCCTCCCTCCCAGGGATGAAATTTACGGCTCATGATCTGCTCATATGCAGCATTGTAATCGCCCAGATAGTTCTTTAATGCGGCTACTTCCAGGTACAGGTCGTCGCGCCGTTTTGCAACCTCTACATTTTCAGTCAGAAATTTTAGTCGTGCTGAGGGTTCGTAGCAAAGTTTTTTATACAACTGGTCCAGTTCCATTAACACACGCGCATCATTCGGATTCAGGATAAAAGCTTTTTCGAACAAGATAAGTGCTTTTTCGGGATCATTTTGCTTGTTGTATGCAGCGATAGCCAAATTCCTGAATACGGTAGGAAATGCAGTGTCGATATCCGCAGAACGTTCCCAGCATTCAATCGCATCAGCGTACTGCCGTTTGTCGTACCACAAATTCCCCAGGTAATAGGAAGCCTTTGCATCAGCACTATTTTGACGAATAGCGAATTGCAGCACAGCAATGTCTTCAAGCCGGTTTGGAAAACAGTAATCGGGTTTAGCGCCAGCAGCAATTTTCAGATAACGATCTGCCGATTTCTGGTCACCTTTCAGGAAATTGAAATTAGCCAGGTAATAACCAAGCATAGGGTTATCTTCAGGCTTATCATTAGCCATTGATAGCAATTCAATAGCTTCGGCATATAAACCAACATTGGCATAATCTATTGCATATTCTATTAACGTGTGCGAATTACCGCGTCCAAGTTTGCCCAATTGTGCTAAGCTTTCAGCAGCATCTTCATGCATGTGCAGCGCCTGCTGGCTCCGGTATAGTTCAAAAAGGGCAGTCAGATTAAACCCATCTCTTTTCAGTGCATAACGGCACACATCCAACGACTCTTCCAATCTCGACAACATGCGCAACGCTCTTGCCTTGACCATATAAGCCCTTCCATTCCGGGCATTGCGGTCAATTGAAATATTAATATGCTCCAACGCGCGTTCCGCATCCTTATTTTTAAGATCAATTTGTGCAACTGCAAAATAAGCTACATCCTGGTATCCTGCATTCCAGGTAGCCTTAAAAAAAGCATCGTAAGCTTTTTTGTTATCTGAAGTATACCAATAAGCAAGCCCGAGATTATAGTAAGGCTCTCCATCGTAAGGATTGGGATTTTTACCGGTTATTGTTTGCACTGCCTTTTTGAAATAAGGTATCGCTTCACTGAATTTACCTTTTCTCAGCAGCCACAAACCCATGGCATTATTGTTCCTGATATCGCCGGGCTCACGTTTTAATGCTTCCTGGTAGTAAGGAACCGGGCTGTAGGTGGCATGGCGGTATTGTTCCAGGTGCTGACCGGTTAGGAACAGCTGTTCGGCAGAATCAATTTGTTCAGGCAGAAGGGCAGGTTTTGCAGCTTCGGGCAGTTCGCGCTCTTCATCTGATTCGGTATAAGAAACCAGCTCCTCTCCCGAGGCACTATAAACCGTCAGGCTATATAAAGCAGATGGAGCAGCCGGCGAAGTTACTGATTTGACAAAAACCTCTTCCGGGCTTAACGATGCCTGCCACTCCCCAAGTGTTTGGTTCTGGGCAGTTAGTACGATACGGGCATTTTCAAAACGCGATGTAGCAAAAATAGTAACCTTTAGCCCGCCGTTTTCCTTTTCCAAACCTACCAATACATCCCGGGTGGCGTTTTTAACAAGACCAACCTTCCGATATGGCAAAAAATACTGGGTAAAGGATTTTTCTTCATTAGGCATCAGCCAGCTAAAATCTGGTTGGTTATCTGTAAACATTCCGGTCATCAGTTCGATATAAGGACCATCTTCATCTGTAAGATTACGATCCCAGGCTACCCCAAAATCGCCATTACCCCAGGTCCATTGTTTTTTGCCCGGCGAAACATGATGGTCTGCAACATGCAGCACACCTGCTTCTGTATCATGTTCATAACCTCCCACAAAGTCATATTCTGAATTGACGGCCATATACGATGTCGGAACAGGAATATTTTTATATCTCGAAATGTCGGTTCCCGGCGAGTAATCAACTTTATAATAAGTGCCTGTAGCAATCGGAAAACTGGAAACATCCCGTTTACCATGATCGAATACAGCATGCACATCTGGCGGAAATACACTCTGGTAATAGTCGTCAACACTCACTGCCGGATTTGCCCACCAGAGAAAGGTTTGGGGTAAATTGGTTCGGTTATAAAGCTGTGCTTTGATTTCCAGGTAGGCTTTGTCGGGATACAGCGTAAACCCAGCCATACCTTTTGTACGGAACATTTTCTCCACTTCGTTTACCCAGACGGTTTTACTGCCGTCCGGGTTTTCTTCTATCTTATAGTCTACCGGGTCAAAAGTGCTGGGGCGATGGTGTTGCGGCCAGTTAAACTCGATCCCGCCAGAGATCCATGGCCCGCATAAACCTACCAGGGCCGGCTTGATCACCTGGTTGTAATAAATGAAGTGACGACCGGCGATCTTATCATAAGCCATTTGTACACGACCTCCGATTTCCGGCAGGATCATAATTTTTAGGTATTTATTCTCTAAAAAAAGGCCATTGTATTCCTGATCCACTTTCTCATCAGCAATTTTTTCGATAACCGGGTGCGGATAAACTACGCCGCTGCTTCCCTGGTAAATTCGATTTTCAAAAAACATCGGATTTTTATCCGCTTCGGCTACGCGATAGGTAGGGATAACAACCTTTTCTTGCCAAACTTGAACTGTCATATTTATAATTAATTAACTTAATGTCCTGTAAAATTGTGTTCCAATTGTTCGAGCGTTTGTCCTTTCGTTTCCTTGACCCGACTTTTAACAAACAGATACTCCATAAAGCAAATGCCTGCATATAAAAAGAAGGGGCCATAAGTGCCGAGATGTTCCACGAGGATAGGGAAAGTGAACACGAGTATAAAGTAGGCTATCCATAACGAAACGATAGCCACCGAAGAGGCCGCGCTCCGAACATTGTTGGGAAAAATCTCTGAAATCAACACCCAGGTAACGGGCGCCAATGAAGTAGCATACAGTGCAATTGGAAAGAGTACAAATGCAGAGATCCAAATTGCCGGGGCCTGATATTTCAAAAGAGCCGCCAGTATGATATAGGATAATGCCAGCCCAATTGACCCGGCCAGCATGAGCGGGCGACGGCCCAGTTTATCTACCTGCCACATAGCTATCAATGTAAAAAGCAAGTTTACAACACCGATAGCCACTGTTTCCAGCAACTGATGATCCAGATTTGCGCCTACCGACTTGAAAATTGTGGAAGTGTAGTTAAATACTACATTAATTCCGCACAATTGCTGAAAAACGGCTAATGTGACCCCGACAATGACCGCAGGCCTAACCGATTTAGAGAAAACTGCTGAAAACGATGACTGACCGGTTTTCTGATGCGATTGTCCAATAGCCATTACAGACGTTTGTGCAAATTCCGCTGAGCCAATTTTGGTGAGAATGCTTATCGCTTTGGCTTGCTTACCTATAGAGATCAACCATCGCGGACTTTCCGGCAGAAAAAACACACCAAGCAAGAACAGCAATGAAGGAACTACACCAAGACCAAACATCCAGCGCCAGGCTTCGTGCATATCAGAAAGCAGATAGTTAACCAGGTTAGTGATCAGGATACCGGTAACAATGGTTAATTGGTTAATAGCCACGTTACGTCCGCGCATATGTGCCGGGGATATTTCTGCGATATAAAGCGGACTAAGCATAGAAGCCATGCCTACGCCTATCCCAGCGCAAAACCGCATGATAACAAAAAATGCCAGTCCTGGTGCAAAAGCCATTCCAATGGATGAAAAGGCAAAAATTGCAGCCGCGATCATCAAGCCCGGACGCCGCCCGTACCGGTCTGCAAGTTTCCCGGCCAGCAGGCAACCTGCTATACATCCTAAAGCCAGGGAACCGGTGAGAAAACCTTCCCACCAGCTGGATAAATGAAAGGCAGTCCTCAGAAACGGGAGTGCACCTGAAATAACTGCAAAGTCAAATCCAAAAAGATAGCCACCCAATGCCGATATAAATGAGATACCCAAAATGTACCGGTTGTTAAACTTATATGTCGTTTGCTTTTCTGCGATAATTTGCATGTCTTAAAAACTTGTTTTTAGGTAGTTATGGTTTTTATTAATTGTACTCCCGATAACGCTGGCAGAACCACAGCACAAATCAGGAAAAACGTGAATAACCAATACCAAAGCCTGGTTGTAAGCTAAAAGCACTCATTATTTGTTGTTTTTGAATATGCTAAAATAACCCCTGCCTGCCTGGCAGGCAATGGATTATTGATTGAAAGCATGGATTATTTAACCTTTCGATCATCATTCAATAACTTGCGCAAAGTGACGGTACTGATTTCATCTGCAGGCTGGAAAGCACTATCCTCCGCATAATGGATAAGGCTGTATCGTAATTGCTTAGCAGCGGGTCGGCTTATCAGTTTATTATGAATATCCATGGTACACAAAATCAATTTGCCGGATCCAACCTTAAATTCCACCAGCGTAGCGAGATTTCGGTTTCTGAAAAAATTATCAATAACACGAACAATCGGTTTAGGTTGAGCGGGAAGTTTATCCAGCAGCAGCGATCTGGAATTTGTTACGAGGTCCCACCATTGCCAATCCGTATAAAAATTTGTAGGGAAGTTTGCCAATGCGCCATGTTTCTTGTCAATCAACAAGCCCATACTGCCCGGCTGGTCAGGAAAATGGACCGGGCTCCAGAAAACAGGCGCAAAACGGCCGTCTATGCCATGCATGCTTCCTGTGTCCGGGTTCAGGATAACTTTTCTTCCTGCTTCCAGGTAACGGATGGCACTGTCTACCGCGGTCGTAAAAATCACGTTGCCAGGCCCGTCGGGTAAGTTCTCCGGATACACCCATATTTTCCAGCTATTATGGAATTTCGATTTAGTCATACCAACGGTAACCGTCAGCTCGCAGGCCTGATCTATTTTTTTCAGGTCAACTGAAAAATGACCTGCCGCCTGGGCATTGCCAATAGGAATTGATTTGTTGCCAAGCGAGCCCTGAAAATTAATATGCCCGTCGGCAGAGGTGACCGACCATCGAATTTCATCGTCAATTTGATGATCGCTGTAATTAGCAACCTCGGCAGAAGCCTCGAATCGCTCATTGTTGTTATAAGCAGCCTTCTCAAACCGGATCAACGGTACAACGGGGCCGCAGAAGTTGCGAAAGTCATCTGAAGTAATTAATCCTTTACTACCCCAGAAAGCATTCAATATCCCCACCAGGGCTGTCCCCTGGCCTGGAAAATCATGCAGGTCCAACAGTTGAAATCCGCCAACGCCGTGGGTCTTTAAAGCCCGCTCAATTTCTTCTTTGTAGAGCTGCACAGCGAGTGCTCCGCTGGCCTTGAGGTAATCGGGAGCCAGTGTAAGCATTTGTTTTTTGCGGAGATCGTTTCGTACTGCCTCAAAATTGGCAGAACGAAGCACTCCTGTATATTTAGCTATTTCGTTAAGGTCCGGATAAACGGAATACTGGCCAACTTCATGAATAATGAGCGGTACCCGCGTACCTTCCAGCGCTTTGCTGTAATCAGTCTTGAAATCAGGCGCATCGGTGTTGAATATACCTTGTCCCCTAACCCAGCCTTTATCGGTGTATTGGGTAATAAAGTAATCGTCTACAGGCTCCGGTGTTTTACCATGTCCTTTCTGGAAACTGAAAGTGGTAGTGGTGTACAGATGCCGATTATCTTCCTTTTTAAGTTTTTGGACAAGATTTTCCAGCCAGGTAAAATCACCTTCCAGTTCGTTGCCCATGCTCCAGAAACAGAACGAGGGGTGATTGCCATAATTTTGAATAATATTTTGAGTTTCCTGCTCCAGGTACCCTAATGTTTTTTGATCCTTACCTACCGTCAGACTCCAGAGCGGCAGTTCAACATGCAGGTAAAAGCCGAGTGAATCGGCTACCTGGAATGCGGCCTCTGGCGGGCACCAGGAATGGAAACGAATATGGTTAAGGCCATAAGCTTTGGCTGTTTTAAACACTTTAAGCCATCCTGCCGTGCCCATAGGAGGATGCCCCTCAAGCGGAAAAATATTACATTCAAGCGTTCCGCGCAGAAAAAGCGGGTGCCCGTTTACTTTAAGCTCATTTCCGGCTGCCGCGATATCCCTGAAACCAAAACTATCCACCCTGGTGTCCAATACCCGGCCCTGTCCGTCGGTCAATTCCGTGCGCAGCTGATACAATCGCGGATGGAACTCGTCCCAGGACTGCGCGCCCGGAACCTGGAAGGTTATTTCCTGCTGATCACCGTTAATAACCTTTGGTTGGGTCTGCATCAGGACGTTTTTTCCGTAAAGTAAGGCCGTACGCACATAAGTCTTTGCCTTACCATAACCACTGAATTTACTAATTGCCCTGACACTGTGATTCGCCAGGGAAGCAAAAATCCGGGTATCCCTTATTGCATTCCTGCCCAAATCGGTTAGTTGTATTTTTCCGATGACACCGTTCCAGATTATTTGTGTACCATCGGTATAGGCATGCGCAAAGTCATTGATGCTGATGTCATGTTGCTTGCGGTTGTCAATACGAATCGTGATCAGGTGTTTACCCGCTTCAAGTTTTCCCAAATCAAACAGTTGGGGTGCAATCAGGCTTTCCTGAGTCCCTACCTGTTTCCCGTCAATCCAACAGTCAGCTTTCCAGATCACCCTTTCAAGCAATAACCGCGCGTTGCTCATCCGGCCGCTTAGGGTAAAAGTACGCTGGTACCATACGGCGCCAATATACCGGTGCTTCCGGGAAAGGTGCAGCATTACATCTTTAGTCAGGGTAGATGTGTCAGCTTTTACTGCTTTTCCGATACCGGCATCATCCAGCGTACCGGGCAATTTTATCTGGCCCGTAAATTTTTGCCGATACCATTGCTCAGCCGAGCCCTTATCCAACGAATCAAGCCGGTATTGCCAGGTTCCGGCAAGAGATAATGGCCTCACTTGAGCCCTTAGCGTCAGGCTGGTCAAAATAGCTATTAGTAGAAATCCGATTTTTTTCATGAAAGCGTGTTGCATTACTGATAATGGCCGGTTAACGTTGTTACAGAACGTGGCTCCAGCGTTATTGCACCGTAAGGTATGGTTGTTTTTTTAAGATTTTTATCGGCAGCTGTAGTATAAACATCAAGTGAGTTCCCTGCAGGTTGTGCAGTGCCTAAATCGACTGTGTATTTTTTAGTATCGGTACTCATATTGATAACCACGATCACAAATTGTTTCGACTGTGCGTCCTTGTACGCTGAAGTCATCTGCGTTGCCGTAGCAGTAACCGGATCGGTGACATCACTTAGTGCCGCACTAACCCGAACCATCCCTGGCCTCACAAAACGGGAATAGTTGCCAAGGCACCATAATTGTTTGGAGTCGCTCACCAAGCCGTTGGTTTTCATACTATTCAGATCATATCCGCCGCTGGGATCATTAATATACACCAAGCCATCGCTATAATTATAAGTATCAACTGCCAGCCACCATTGCCAGGAGGTAACGTTTGCCACCGTGAGGTCATGATGAATCACTTTGGCAACATATAAACCGTAATCAATCCCGGTATTTTTGGGATAGCCGTTCAACTGTCCACAGATGTCTCCCAAAATGCCAAATTCTGACTGCCAAAGCTGCAATGTCGGATCTATTGTTTTTAATTTATTCGCAACATTCTGGCGATAGCTTATCAAATCTGCCCCCGGGCAGGTTGTGAAATAACTATGGGCCGATATCAGGTGTTCCATGGCAGGTACGTCGCCAATGTAGTTTGACGATGTTCTGTTGAAAAACTGGTTGATCTGATCGCCCCGCCCGTCTGGGTTATTGGCGTCAAGTGAGTTCCATTGATTGGCTTCGCCAACACAAATGGTTGTTGTTAAGCCCGCGGCCTTCATTTTCGGACCAAGCAAACGGATAAAATCTGCAATTTCGGCATCGGTAGCACCGGTGCCTTCTTGCGAAGGATTTTCTCCCCAGTTCCACTGAGGTTCGTTAAATGGGCTAAGGTAATTGAAAGGCACACCTGTGGATTGAAAATGTGCTAATACATTTACCAGGAAATCGGCAAAATCGCCCTTTTTTCCAGCATTTAAATTCAAATGGCTGTTTCCCAATCCATATGCCTTATTGTTTTGAGTAAACTGTACCGGTGGAGAAACAGAAAAAGCTAAAAACTTTTGAACGCCCCGTGCTTTCGCGGCGGTAAGGAACCATTGCTGACCAGCCTGTTTGTCCCAGTTATAATGATTAGCTGCATCCAGAAAACATTCTTCCCGCCTAAATTCATCCGGGATCCCACTATTCGCACCCTGTTCATAGCTCCCGGCACCGATATTGAAGCGCCAAAGTGTAAGCCCAATACCCTTGGGATTGCCTTGCTGGTCGTTGTCCATGCTGAACAGGTAATCAGCAATCTGATTTTTCTTGGTAATGTCATTCCATTTTCCGATGAATTTGGTTGTCCAGCAATCTGAAGCCCCGAAGCTTTGAACAGTTTGCTGCTGGTTTCCCAAATCAACAATAATCCGGGCATCGGCTTGTACGCATGGACTGGTCCCCCCGGTAGGGCAACCGCTTGTATCCTTGTTTACTGCCGTTTTTTTTGCGCAGCTATAAGTAGTTGTTACTCCCAGCAAAATCAGAGACAACAGTACTGTTTGCAATTTCTTATTCATAGTATCAGTTTAAAGCCGCCGGTAACCCGGCGGCTGATAATTAATAACCTGGATTTTGTGAGATCCTTCCTTCTGAGGCAATAATTTCCTTTGAAGGAATTGGCCATAGGTTGTGCGTTCCTGCAACGAAGCTGGCACCCTTATTTTGCGGTTCATTCAGGTTTTTAGTTTCGTACGGATCTTTACTTTGCTGCGTGTTGTATTTCACGAAACTGCCGTTAGGCCCAAGGATGCTGTTAATCACCGGCTGGCCGCTTTGATCTTTCCATCGACGGATATCGTATAAACGGTCACCTTCCAAAGCCATTTCGAGCCTGCGCTCTAAACGAACAGCGTTGATCAGGTTCCAGCCTGTCAGCGTTGGGTCAGTAGTCAATCCAACCCTATTTCTAACTATCCTGAGTGACTGTAGAGCCTGTGATGCCTGTTGCAGCATAGCAGCCGCTTCGGCGTTCATCAGGTAAACATCCGCTAAACGCAGATAAATGTGATCTTTTGAAAAGCGTCCGTTCGGAGTTCGCTCGCTCCGTGGTATGTATACTTTACGATTATACCTTGCCGACTTGCATTGGCTTGGGTTGGCATTAAATACCGGATTGGCCGGATCACCCGCAACCGGAAAACCATTACGCATGATCGTCCAGTTCAGCCTGGTACTGTCACCTTGCGATTTGAAGGCATTTTCTAAATCACTTGTGGGCGTAAAATACCCCCAGCCGCCTTCTGTTCCGGGCATTGAAGTGGTTGGAAACACATTGCCTAAATTGGGATATTGTGTTGAGTATTGGTATTGAATTTCAAAAATAGATTCCGGGCCGTTATGGTTAGTTGTCTGCCAGATATTACCGAAAGAAGTTTCCAGCGTATAATCGCCTGACGCTATGATCTGGCCAGTTAAAGTTTGAGCGGCCGCCCAGTCTTCTGTGTAAAGATCAACCTTAGCCAGCAGCGCCTGAGCTGCACCCTTTGATACCCTGAATTTATCTACGGTGCTATACTGCGACTTGCCTGGCAGCACCGTGATCGCGCTGTTAAGATCCTGTTT
>Ga0163162_10000777_pt1 | contig 29697 bp, 25 predicted proteins | sample S55metaG_FD_115310 | JGI IMG/M metagenome (GOLD analysis project Ga0163162, IMG submission 115310) | Switchgrass rhizosphere microbial communities from Kellogg Biological Station, Michigan, USA - S5-5 metaG | ecosystem: Host-associated > Plants > Roots > Rhizosphere > Soil | place: USA... | reverse complement strand
TGATCCGAAATAATGTAGCAGAGCGGACCTCAGACTTCAGACCTCGGACTTCAGACCTCGGACTTCAGACCTCGGACTTCAGACCTCGGACTTCAGACCTCGGACTTCAGACCTCGGACTTCTCAACTATGGAAATGGCCGAGGTCAGAGGTCCGAGGGCTGACGTCCGCCTATGGCACTGTCGTGGTATTACCCCGCGGGTACCTCAGTGATCTTGGCGATGTGGATTGATGCAGTTACATTCGAAACATGACGATCGTCCTCATGATGGTGGTTCTGGCGTTCGGCCTGCTCTACGTCGCAGTCGTGGCCGAAGAGCGGCAGATGCAGGAAGCCACCAAGCCGCGCAAGCGCTAAACGTTAACTTAGGGTGCGGTACCGTCCGGCTTCCCAAATCCGGCTGTTGTCCCTGGTTTCCGGTCTACATTCCTCAATCGACTATCTTTCCGGCAAGTTTCGAGTAAAATTCCTTGGTCTTCATCTACTCTCCTACCTGACCTCCAGTCGTAGGGGAATGCCTGCACTTCGTGGGAGCTCTTTAAAAATGGCTGTGCCAACAGTGAGCGAACAATCGACCCGTTTTTCATGCCGAGGAACTGGTTTGGCTGCCGTCTTGACGCTGGCTCTCCTCGGTACAGCCTGCAGCGGAGGCGCGGCGCGTGGACCCCAACCGCAGGGCCCTTCCGGAATCCCGGTAAAGGTCGAAACCGCCCAGCTGGTCTCTGTGAACGACACCACGGAATACGTTGCTACCCTGAAATCTCGCGATACAGCCGTAATCATGCCGCAGGTCGAAGGTGTGATTACCCAGATATTTGTGCATTCCGGCAGCCGCGTGGCCGCGGGAACCCCCCTGATCCAGATCGATCAAGCGAAACAGCAGGCTACCCTGAAGACGCAGGAAGACACCGTGGCTGCCAAGCAAGCCGAACTGGTGTGGGACCAGCAGGAGTACGACCGCAACAACGGCCTTTACGAAGCGAAAGTGGTCAGCAAGCAGGCGCTGGACCAGGCCAAAACTGCTTTGGATCAGGCCAAAGCCCAGTTGCAGGCCCTGCAGGCGCAGGTCCGTCAGGAATCCGTGCAGTTGCACTACTATCGTGTGACTGCCCCCAGCGCCGGAATCGTCGGAGACATTCCGGTCCGGGTCGGGGACCGTGTCACGACCACCACGGCCCTCACCACTGTCGACAAGCCCGGAAACCTCGAAGCTTACGTCTACGTGCCTATCGAGCGCTCCGGACAGCTCAAGCCCAACCTTCCAGTGCAGATCGTTGACCAGTCCGGTGCCGTAATCGCGGAGAGTCGCATCAACTTCATCTCGCCCCAAGTTGATTCGACGACTCAGACCGTCCTGGCCAAAGCGCCGATCGCAAATACGAACGACAAGTTGCGGAACGCGCAGTTCATCCACGCCCGCATCGTCTGGGGATCGCAGAACCGCACCGTAGTTCCAGTGCTCGCGGTTTCGCGCCTGGGCGGGCAGTACTTCGCCTTCGTCGCCGAGCAGCAGGATGGCAAGACGGTCGCACACCAGAAGCCTTTGCGAGTCGGAGACATGACGGGCAACAACTACGTCGTCCTCGAAGGAATTAAGCCCGGAGACAAGATCATCGTGTCGGGCACCCAATTCCTGATCGACGGCGCACCGGTCATTCTGCCGCAGGGCTGAGAAGGACTTCGGGCGTCGGACCTCAGAGCTCGGGCTTCAGACTTCGACAGCGTCGTCCGAGATCACAAGTTTTCAGCACAGTTGTAAGGAAGGGACTGTTTGGTCCCGACAGAAGCAGTTGAGCTATACAGCCCAAGGTCCGAAGTCTGAGGTCCGAAGCCCGAAGTCTGACGCCTGAGGTCCGCTATTGTTCGTAGATTTCTTTATAAAACGCCCGGTCTTCGCCACGGTCTGCGCGCTCCTCATCATTCTCGCGGGCGCGGCCGTAATTCCGACCCTGCCTATCGCCCAATTTCCCACCCTGGCGCCGCCGCAGATTTCCGTTACCAGCGTTTATGTCGGAGCCAGCGCCCAAACCGTGGAAAGCGCAGTGACCGTTCCACTCGAACAGCAAATCAACGGTGCCGAGGGGATGAAGTACATCACCTCGACCAGCAGCAGTAACGGGGTGAGCACGATCACTGCGACGTTTGACCTCAACCGAGACCCCGATCTGGCCGCGGTCGATATTCAGAATCGCGTCAACACCGCCCAGGGACGATTGCCCAACGCCGTCAAGGCCACCGGCATCACCATCGTGAAGGCTTCCAGCAACTTTGTGTTGGGCGCCGCCATCTTCTCGCCCGAGGGGCGCTACACGCCGCTCTTCATGAGCAACTATCTCGACGTCTACGTCAAAGACTCGCTGAAGCGCGTGCCCGGAGTAGCTGACGTGATCGTCTTCGGCGAGCGCAAATATTCCATGCGCCTCTGGCTCGATCCGGTGCGCATGGCCAGCCGGGGTTTGACCGCGTCCGATGCGGTGAGCGCGCTGCAGGAGCAGAACGTCGACGTCGCTGCCGGCCAGGTTGGACAGCCTCCAATCCAGACTGGACAGGAATTTCAGATCAGCGTGCGCGCCATCGGGCGGCTCACTGAAGCGTCGCAGTTCGAAAGCATCATTCTGAAAACAAACTCTGACGGCACCTTGGTTCGTTTGAAGGATGTCGGTCGTGCCGAACTCGGCGCCGAAGATTACAGTTCGGACCTGATGTTCAACGGGCGCGACGCCGTCGGCATCGGCGTCACGCAGCTTTCGAGCGCGAATGCGCTTGAAGTGGACCGCCTGGTGATTGCCGAACTCGACCGCTTGTCCACACATTTCCCGCCGGGCATGAAGTATCAGAATGCTTTCGACACCACGGAAGCCGTGGGCGAATCGATCCGCGATGTGCTCACCACGCTCATTGAGGCCGTGGTTCTGGTCATCCTCGTCATCTTTATTTTCCTGCAGGATTGGCGCAGCACCATCATTCCGGCGGTGACGATTCCAGTTTCGCTGATCGGCACTTTTGCCTTCGTGAAGGTGTTGGGATTCTCGGTCAACACTCTGACCCTGTTCGGCATTACGCTGGCTACAGGACTGGTGGTGGACGACGCCATCGTCGTCATCGAAAACATTGAACGCCACGTGCAGGAGGGCGAGCGCGATACTCACAAAGCCGCTTCGGTCGCCATGTCCGAAGTAGCGGGAGCGGTCATCGCCACTTCGCTGGTGCTGGTGGCGGTGTTTGTTCCGGTCGCGTTTTTTCCCGGCACCACCGGCATTCTGTTTCGCCAGTTCGCGCTGACCATCGCATTTTCGATTTCAATTTCCGCCTTCAACGCCCTCACGCTCACCCCGGCGTTGTCCGCCATCCTGCTGGGCCGCGAACACCGGGAAAAGAATTGGTTCTTCAAGCGCGTGGACGGAGCCATTAATGCCGTCACCGAGGGGTACCGGCGGACCTTGCGCCTGATCCTGCGCTTCAAGTTCATCGCAGCGCTGGTCTTCCTCGGCACCTTGGCCCTTACAGTTTTGGTTTTCCAGCGCGTGCCCAAGGGCTTCGTGCCCAACGAAGATCAGGGATATTTCATCATCGCGGTGCAGGCACCGTCGGGCGCGTCTCTCGAGTACACCAGGCGCATCGGCCAGCAAGTCCATGGGATTCTTCAGGATGTTCCGGAAGTGGAAGGGATTTTCGCCATCGCCGGTTTCAGCTTCACCGGCAGCGCGTCGAATCAAGCGCTGATCTTCGTCCCGCTGAAGCCTTACTCCCAGCGCAAGGGGGACGCGCACGCCGCCGAGGCCGTTGTAAATCGGATTCGCGGCCGTCTGTTTGGCATTTCCGGCGCTCTGGTTCTTCCATTTCTGCCACCGGCCGTGCAGGGCTTAGGTCAGTTCGGCGGCTTCGCCTACGAATTGCAGGACCAGGGCAGTCACACCCTGGAAGAGCTGGCAAACGTAACCCAGCAACTCATCCGGCAAGGCGGCGCCCGCAAAGATCTGACCGGTCTCTACAGCACTTACACCGCCAACGATCCACAATTTGTGGTGACCATTGATCGAGAAAAAGCCAAGAGCCTGCACGTTCCCCTGGGCCAGATCACGGACGCTCTGAGCATCTACATGGGCTCCGCGTACGTTAATGACTTCGACTTCAACAACCGCTCGTATCGGGTTTACATTCAAGCCGACCAGCAGTTCCGCGCCCGGTCGAAAGACATCACGCAGCTCTATGTGCGGTCGGACAGCGGGGGCATGATTCCGCTCGAAAATCTAGTTGCGATCAACCAGACCACAGCTCCCCAGGTGATCAGCCACTACAACCTGTTCCGTTCGGCTGAAATCGATGGCTCGGCCGCTCCTGGCTTCAGTTCAGGTCAGGCCCTGGACGCGATGGCCGAACTAAGCCAGAAAGTTCTGCCGCAAGGCTTCGCCTTCCAATGGACCGGCCTGTCGCTTGAAGAATTAAGTTCGGGAAGCACGACGTTGATCCTGTTCGGACTCGGCACGCTGGTGGTTTATCTGACGCTTTCCGCTCAATACGAAAGTTTTGTTCTACCCTTGATCGTATTGCTCGCTGTCCCCGTAGCGCTTTTGGGAGCATTGTCGGCGCAGTCGTTGCGCGGCCTAGAGAACGACGTTTATTGCCAGATCGGACTCGTGATGCTGGTGGGACTGTCCAGCAAGAACGCCATCCTGATCGTCGAATTTGCGGAACAGTTGCGGCACAGCGGAATGCCACTGTTTGAAGCCGCGGTCGAGGCTGCAAGAATCCGGCTGCGTCCCATTCTGATGACCTCTCTGGCCTTCATCCTCGGCGTGGTGCCGCTGGTGGTTGCCTCCGGCGCTGGCGAACACGGCCGGCATTCGGTTGGAACCACGGTGTTCGGCGGAATGCTTCTTTCCACGGTTCTGAATCTGTTCTTCATTCCAGTGCTTTACCTGATCATCGAAGGCTGGCGTGAACGCGGAGAAACGCCGGAGCCTGCCGCTAAGCCCGCAACGGAGTAATTGGAAATGTTAGGCTTTGCGGATGAGCCGTGAAGTCCTCATTCTGCGCGAACCTGAAATTCGTGCGCTACTCGATCCGGGCGCCTGCATCGCTGCCATGGAACAGGCCTTTGCCGCTTATTCCACTGGACAGGCGCAATTGCCCGCGGTCATCCATCCGGATATTCCCGAAGCCGACACTTCTCGCAACCGCGGCGAGATTCACATCAAAGCTGGTTACCTGAACGGCGGACCATACTACGCGGTCAAGATTGTTTCGGGATTTCTGGAAAATCCTAAGCTAGGACTCCCCGCAAACGACGGCATGGTCGTGGTATTCGACGCCAATACCGGCGCCCCGGCCGCATTTCTTCTCGACAACGGATTTGTCACCGACCTTCGCACCGGCGCAGCAGGTGCGGTCGCCGCCAAATATCTGGCGCGCAAGAAAATTACCGAGGTCGCGTTGATCGGCACGGGCGGACAGGCGCGTTATCAGATCGAAATGCTGGCTCTGCAAAGAAACTTTAGCGAAGTGCGCATCTGGGGGCGCGACCCCAACAAGGCGCAAACCGTTGCCGATGATCTGTCGAAAAGCCGCAGGATTTCGGCGTGCAATTTTTCCGTGGGCGACCCCGTGCAGGCAGTAGTAGAAGGCGCAGACTTAGTCATCACAGTCACGGCCACTCGCGAGCCACGGGTTCGAGCGGCGTGGTTGAAGCCCGGAGCAACCGTCATCGCGGTCGGTTCCGATTCACCCGACAAACAGGAACTTGATATCGATGTATTTGCCCGAGCCGACAAGATCGTCGCCGACAGCATCGCGCAGTGCCTGCGGCTGGGCGAGATCCATCACGCAGTGGAACGCGGAGCTATCACCAAAGAAAAAATCTACGCGGAGCTAGGCGAGATCACAGCGGGTATCAAACCGGGCAGAACCTCTGAAGACGAAATTATCGTCTGCGACCTCACCGGCGTAGGCGTGCAGGATGTAGCTGCAGCTTCGCTAGTCCTGGAATGCGCCAAAGCCCAAGGCGTCGGCGAAAGAATTTCGTAGCGCCGGCGTCCCGCCGGCTGTCCTGAGGGCGTCCCGCCCTCAGAGTTGGAAGAGAACGCTAAGCCGCCCCACGCCGCACAGTCTCGGCTCGCGCAGTTTTAAACTTGCCGCTCTTCTTCATCAATTCCTGCAAGGTCAGATCCACCCGAGCCAAGCCGCGCAACGTGTAATCCACGTCATATCCGTAACCCACGCGAATGTAGCGGCCCACGCCGAAGTGGTCCCCCGGAGTTATCAGCACCGAGCGTTCCTTGCGCAGCCGGTCAAAAAGCGCGGCAGAAGAAATCGGCAACTTGTATTTGAAGAAAGTGATCGCCCCGGCTAACGGCGGAATGTAGCTGAAAATATCGTCATGCGAATGAATCCACGCTTCCAGCCGCGGCAAGTTGCGTCGGATGATCGTACGTGTACGCTCGAGCACTTGCTCACGCCGCTCCGGCTCCATCACGATTCGCGCCAGCCGGTCAGACAATATCGTCGGAGTCAGTGTGGTGTAGTCGTGATAGGAACAAAGCTTGGCTATCGTCTTCGGTGGGGCAACGATCCACCCCAGTCGAAGCCCGGGTAGCCCAAAGGCCTTTGAGAGACCAGATGTGATCAGAACTTTGTCGTAGCTTCCCCAGAATGTCGGCGTAAGCGGCCCGCTTACTTCCGCGCCGCGATAAATTTCATCTACCAGCAGCCAGGCGTGAGCCTTGCGCGCGACTCGAACAATTTCGTCCATCTCTTCCTGGTTCAACACCGCGCCCGTGGGATTGTTAGGGTTCGTCACCACAATCAGCCGCGTCTTCTTGCTAACCGCACGATGGAGACTCGCAACATCCAGCGCCCAGCGTGCTTTGCCGTCATCGTCGCGCGATTCCTTCAGATAAAAGCCCGTCGTTTTGGAGGCCCAGGCGCGAGACAGTCCCCAAGTCTGAAGATAGTTCGGCAGCATCACCGCCGCGTGATCGCCCTTTTCCAGCAGTCCCCACACAGCGGTGAAGTTGGCCTCCGAACCGCCGTTCGTGACCAGCACATGGTCTCGAGTCGCGCCGTACCACGCAGCGATGTTTTCGCGCAGTTCGTCCGAACCATCCGATTCGGGATACTTCAGTCCAGTAGAAAGAAAATCAGCTGAAGCTTTCGGACCCTGCAAGATTTCCTCAACTCGCAATGGAAGAACGCCGCTCTCCGACAGATTGAATTCAACTTCGTGTTCATACAGGCACTGAGTTCGTTCCATCTGAAAAAGGTCGATGCGCACGGTCCCTCCCGTTGGTAAAGCAATCCAAGGCGCTAAATTTAGCAGAGAAAGAAGGGAAGAAGAAAGAGAGGTTTTCTTCACGACCTTTGCGGTCGCGAAGAAATCAAAGGTGGCCTATTTTTGAACCATCTGCTGCGCAGCCCCGATCACCTGCCTCTGCCCGGGTTGCTGGATGAAGGCAATGACCCGAAGATTAGCGGGATCCGTGCGGGAATCAAGCTTCATATGAACGTCCTGCGAAAAGGTTTTACCGGCCTCGATGCTGCCGATTCTGGTCAGACTCTGCACCACGCCCACATGAGTCAGACGGCGGCCGCCATTCTCGCCGCGCAACACCTCCGATTCCGCATGATTCAGTGCCACTGCAAGATAGACGTCGGCCTTGCGCATCTTTGCAGTCTCGGGCAAAGTGTCGACGTCGACGTGGGCCGCGAGATTCTTTGAGGCATCCAGGGAGAGCCCCGAAATTCTGATGGCGATTTTCGGCGCAGGCAAAGATTTCTGAATCGCCTGGCTGACAAGACGTGAATCGCTCCCTACAAACTCGACGGCGCCATCGACGACCATCTGCGGCGTGTAAACGCTGGCCAATCCAAAGCGGCCGGCGTAGGCAGACTGACGGTCGCTGAAAAACCGCGACGAGAACGGATCGGTCCAGCCGATGTGGTTCCAGTAGTCCACATGCTCGCTAAGCACGATCAACTCAGCTCCGTTCAGCGGTTGCGTGCGCTCGAGTTGCTGCAACAGCGCGTCCGCCGGAGGACAACTGGAGCAACCCTCCGATGTAAACAACTCAACCAGAACTGGGGACACAACGGCGCCGCGTGGCGCGTCGGAAGCAGACACGAATACCGAACCAAGAACAACGCAGGCCAAAAGCAAAGGTGAGAGTTTCATCAATCGATATCCGATCCAGCGCGAAGTGAAGTATCGCGCGCTGAAGAAATGGATGTCCGAGTGCGACAAAAAGTTACACCATTCCCGTAGTCTGTCGTGGGCTATAATCACGGCAACTTCCTCACCATGCGTCCCATCTTCTTTCTGGTTTTGCTTTCGACGCTTGCTCCTGCTCAGACTCTGGTCTCGAAATCTTCGATCGCTGTCCCCCACTTCAAGGACGTAACCAAAGAAGCCGGACTTACCGTCTCCCACATCTCCACTCCAGAAAAGAAGTACATCGTCGAGTCCATGAGCGGAGGCGCTGGCCTGATCGATTGCGACAACGACGGCAAGCTCGACATCATCACCGTGAACGGTTCCACGATCGATCGCTACCGTCAGGGCGGCGATCCCATGATCACGCTCTACCACCAGGACGATAATTTAAAGTTCACCAACATCACCGGCACCGCAGGCCTGACTCGTAAAGGCTGGGGCATGGGTGTTGCCGTCGCCGACTTCGATAACGACGGCCTGCCGGATATCTACATTACCGGCTTCGGCGGAAATGCCCTTTACCGCAATCTTGGAAACTGCAAATTTGAAGACGTCACCGACAAAGCTGGGGTAGCTGCCAGCGGCTTCAGCACCGGCGCTGCCTGGGCCGATTACGACCGCGACGGTTTCGTCGATCTCTATGTTTCCCGCTACGTGCACTTCGACATGGACCATCTGCCCACCTTCGGCAGCGACGAGAAGAATTGCCGCTTCAAGGGGATCCTCGTCCAGTGCGGCCCCTGGGGCATGATCGGCGAATCGGACCTCCTCTTCCACAATCGCGGCGACGGCACCTTCGAAGAAGTTTCGAAGAAGGCCGGCATGGACGATGTAAACCGCTACTACGGACTGGGAGTGATCTGGGGCGACTACGACAATGACGGCTGGCCCGATTTATACGTGGCCAACGACGCCGGACCGAATTATCTGTACCACAACAAGCACGACGGGACCTTCGAAGAAGTCGGAATGCTCTCCGGAGTCGCTCTAGGCGGAGATGGACAGGCGCAGGGTTCGATGGGTGTCGACTGGGGAGATTATCGGCACGAAGGTCGTCTCTCGATGTTCGTCACAAATTTCCACGAGCAGCCCGACACTCTTTACCGCAATCAGGGCAACGACGGTTTTTCGGATGTGAGCTGGCCGGCAAAAATCGCACAACCAACATTTCTTAAAGTGGGTTGGGGAACAGCCTTTTTCGATATGGACAACGACGGCTGGCTGGATATTTTCATTGCCAACGGCCACGTATATCCGCAGGTGGATTCGATCCCCGGCGGCCTGGCCTATCGCGAACCCATTCAGCTATTCCGCAATCATCGCGACGGTACGTTTGAGGATGTCTCCGCCACGTTGGCCGCGATCTCTCCAGAAAGCCGGCGGGGAGCGGCTTTCGGCGACATCAACAACGGCGGCAATGTTGACGTCGTAATGGTCAACGTAGGGGCATTGCCCACGCTTTTGCTGAACCAGGGCGGAAACAGCAACCATCGCGTTCTGTTTAAACTGACAGGTACAAAAAGCAACCGTTCCGCCATCGGTGCGCGGTTGACGGTGAAAGCAGGGAAGTTGGTGCAGTTCAGCGAAGTTCGTGCCGGAGGCAGCTACATTTCACAGAACGATCCACGCCTGCACTTTGGCCTGGGAACTGAATCCAGAATGAATGATGTTGAGATCAAGTGGCCGAGCGGGAAGGTGGAAACGTTGCACGATCTTCCAGCAGATTTTATTTATACGATTGTCGAAGGGCAGGGAATTACGAGCAAAACTCCATTGCCGTCGCCGTAAAACTTTATTCCTGCTCCAGCATTTCTCCCAGCGTCGGCTTGTGTTTGCCAGTCTTCTTGTCTCTGCGGTCCGGGACTACGCTGCCTGCGCGAGGCGTGCCGATCTGGGCCCGGGCCATGGCCTTCACTTGTTCGACCCTGCTGAACTTCTTCGGCTTGCGCTTCTTCTTCGCCATCGGAACATCTTGCCATAGCTTGTGACCGCCAAAGCTGTAATAATTACGGCGAGAGACTGACCCGACCATGGAAGAACGCGAATTTTTCGACGAACGGCCCGAGAAGAAGATGTCTACGCTGAACTGTCCTCACTGCCATCAACCAGCGGAGTACGAAGTCACCTGGATTGTTCGCACCAAGAAGCGACAATTGGCCGGACGCGCCGACGAACGCGATCGTGCCCGCTTCGCCAAGGCCCGCTCCTATATGCTCCGGAAGGATGACCTTATGGCCTGCAAGAATGTACGCTGCCGCAAACGCTTCGAGATTTCTGGCGTGCAGTCCGTGGTATTCACCGACTAGCTGTCGGCCAACAGCTATCAGCCACTGTCACTCGGCAGATTCTTAAGCCCGGGTGAACCTCGCGCGTAATTTATAGTTACAGTTTGTTTTACAGGTGACTGAATGAAGATTCTGGTCTGTATGAAGCAGGTGCCGCAGAAAGATGCACCGCTCAAACTGAATGAGTCGGGTACCTGGATCCGCGAAGATGTTTCCTACGAAGTGAATGAGCCGGACGCCTTCGCGCTGGAAGAGGCGCTGCGCCAAAAAGAGAAGCACAGCGGAGAAGTCGTCGTCATCACCGCCGGTCCCGCACGCGCCCAGCAGGTATTGCGCGAAGCCCTTGCGAAGGGTGCCGACCGCGCTATCCATCTTGAAGACAATGCTTTCGTCGGACTGGACGCTTCCAACACCGCCCGCGCTTTCGCCGCTGCAATCAAAGACGAAAAATTCGACCTCATTTTTACCGGATTGCAGTCCGATGATTATGGCTTCGCCCAAACCGGTGTAGTGCTGGCAGAACTCCTCGGGTGGCCGCACGCCACCATCATCATGCAAATCGAAAAGACGGACGCCGGAATCCGCGTCAAGCGCGAGCTCGAAGCCGGCTACTTTCAATTTGTAGATATGCCACTGCCCGCGGTCCTCACGATTCAGTCCGGCATCAACAAGCTGCGCTACGCCACGCTGATCGGAATCAAGCAGGCAAAAAACAAGCCGCTTCGTAAAGTGACGCTCGCCGAGGTGCAATCCGCGATCGGCGCGAACATGCAAAAGATCGAACGCTTATACATCCCGCAGAAAACCAAGAACACAGAATTTCTGGAAGGCTCTTCGGCCGAAGTCGCCAAGAAACTGGTAGAGAAATTAAGAAACGAAGTACACGTCCTGTAACTGAGAACCGAGAACTGAGATCCGGGAACTGGTTTCTAGATCCATCGTCGTAAAGACTTAAACAGATTCGAGACGCAAAATCATGGCCGATTCAATCCTGGCAATCGTCGAACAACGAGAAGGAAAGCTGAATCGCGTGTCCTGGGAGACGCTGACCGCGGGGCAGGCCCTCGCCGCCGAAACCGGTTGGACGCTCGAAGCCGCAGGTGTCGGCAGCGGAGTGACAAGCTTCGCCAATGAAATTGCGGCCAAGAAGGTCGCGAAAGTCTATGCCATCGAGTCTCCGAAACTCGAGCCTTACACGCCCGACGCCTTCGCCGCCGCACTGAAGCAATTCATCGCTTCGAAGCAGCCCAGGCTTGTGCTGATGCCGCACACCTATCAGGTGCGCGATTTCGTGCCCAAGCTGGCGACGGCGATGGACCGCACCGCCATCAGCGACTGCATCGGATACAAAAAAGACGGCGAGAAACTCCTCTTCACTCGCCAGATGTTTCAGGGCAAGCTTGCGGCTGACGTAAGCTTTAATTGCGATGCGCCGTGGTTCGTTACCTTCCAGAACGGGGCGTTTCGCGGGGACAAAGTTGAGGCTGGCGCCGCCGCTGCGCCGATCGAAACCGTCAATATTGAAATCGCCGATGGTGTCGTCCGCAATAAGCCACAGGAAGTCTTCAAGGAAGCGAAGCAGGCGGTCGATCTGACCCAGGCCGAAATCATCGTCTCCGTGGGACGCGGGATCAAAGAGCAGAAAAACATCGAACTGGCCAAGCAGTTGGCCGAAGCACTTGGCGGTGAGCTGGCGGCGTCACGCCCCATCTGCGATTCCGGATGGTTGCCCATGGACCGTCAGATCGGATCGTCCGGACAAACAGTTGCACCTAAGCTCTATCTAGCCCTGGGGATCAGCGGCGCCATTCAGCACATCGTCGGCATGAAAGGCGCGCGCACTATCATCGCCATTAACAAAGATTCAGAAGCGCCCATCTTCGAGATCGCCGACTACGCTGTAGTCGGGAACTTGTTTGATATCGTGCCGCCGTTAATTGAAGAAGTGAAGAAAGCGAAGGCGGGGGGGTAAAGTTTCAAGGTTTCAAGACCAAGGTTTCAAGGTTTCATGTTTCAAGGTTTCAAGACCGGGGTGGCACGAGGAGGTATCGTGGGCCATTCTTATCGGGATTTAATCGTTTGGCAGAAAGCAAAAACCTTGGCCGTTCACGTTTACCAGCAAACTGAGGCTTTTCCCAAGGCCGAAACCTATGGACTAACGTCGCAGCTCCGACGGGCGGCAATTTCTGTTGTGTCGAACATAGCTGAAGGGCAAGGTCGGCTGACATCTGGCGAATTCCAGCAGTTTTTGGGACACTCACGAGGTTCTCTGCTCGAACTTGAAACCCAACTGGAAATTGCTTGTGAACTCCGGTTTTTAGATAGCGAAGTCTACGAAAATCTAACTCAAAAGTCGTACCAGGTTCTCGGTCTGATCAACCGGTTGCTAGACTCTTTACGAAAAATCAAGCGTGCTTCTTGAATCAGTGCGGCCCGGCACATTGAGATCCTGAAACGTGAAACTTTGAAACTTTGAAACGTTGAAACCTGATGCTCATCTTCCGCAAACCGCTCACCAACATCGAACGCCCGCAGATGCCCGCCGACATCGTCATCGTAGGTGGCGGCCCCTCGGGCATGGCCTGTGCTCTTCGGCTCTCGCAGCTTATCGATCAACACAACGCGAGCAATCCAGACTCGCAGCTCAGTAAGGAAAACATCTACGTCCTCGAAAAGGCCCGTGAAATCGGACAACACTGCCTCTCCGGCGCGCTGCTCGATCCGCGCTCCATGCGTGAACTTCTCCCTGGATTCGAAAAGCAGGCGCCACTCGATTCGGAAGTTACGAAAGAGGCTGTTTACTTTCTTACCCAGAAAGGCAAATTCAAGTTTCCCATCACACCGCCGCCGCTCCGTGATCATGGGAACTACGTCATCTCACTCAACCGGTTTGTGAAGTGGCTGGGCGGCAAGGTGGAAGAAACCGGAATTACGATCTTTACCGGGTTTGCTGGATCTGAACTTTTATTTGACCGCGACCGCGTCACCGGCATTCGCACCGACGACAAAGGTGTCGACAAACAGAACCAGCCGAAATCAAATTTCGAACCCGGCTACGACCTGCAAGCCAAAGTTGTAATCCTCGCCGAGGGCACTCGCGGTTCGTTGACCAAACAACTTGTCGCGCGTTTCGCCCTGGATCGCGACCGTAACCCGCAAACCTACGGACAAGGCATCAAGGAATTGTGGGAAGTTCCAGCCGGACGCATCGCTCCCGGCGAAGTGATCTACACCATGGGATGGCCGCTGACCACGAAGGAATATGGCGGCGCCTGGATCTACGGCGGCAAGGATAACGTGGTCTCGCTCGGTTTTGTCGTCGGTCTCGACTATCCCGATCCGCGCATTGATCCGCAGCGCGTCTTGCAGGAATTCAAGAAGCATCCTTTGGTTGCCCGCCTGCTCGAAGGCGGAAAAATGATCCGCTACGGTGCCAAGTCTTTGCCTTACGGCGGCTGGTGGTCGATTCCGCCCGTGGCTGGCGACGGATGGATGATCCTCGGCGACTCCGCCGGGTTCCTGAATTCGCAGCGCCTGAAAGGAATTCATCTCGCCATCAAGAGCGGCATGCTGGCCGCCGAGACCGCGTTTGAAGCTCTGAAGAAAAATGATTTCTCCGCCGCGTCCCTGGGAGATTACCAGCGTCGCGTCGAATCAAGCTGGATAAAAGACGAGCTTTGGAAGGTTCGCAATTTTCATCAAGGCTTCGAGCACGGATTCTGGCGCGGCATGATCAATGCCGGCTTGCAGCAAGTCACCGGCGGACGCGGCCTGCACAATCACTCTCCTTCGACCGCGGGATACCAGCATCTGAAGAAGCTCACCCAACTTCCCGCGGACGGTGGCGCCGAAGCTCATCTCATCGGTCCCGCCAAGGGCGACGGCAAGCTGACCTTTGACAAGCTCACCGATCTCTATCATTCTGGCACCAAGCATGAAGAGGACCAGCCCGCGCACCTGGTCATTCACGACACGGATGTCTGCAACACGCGCTGCATAAAAGAATTCGGCAGCCCGTGCCAGAATTTTTGTCCAGCCAACGTGTACGAGATGGTCGACGACGCGACGCAACCGAACGGGAAGCGCATCAGTCTGAATCCGTCGAACTGCGTGCACTGCAAGACCTGCGACATCGCCGATCCGTACCAGATCATCACCTGGGTCCCGCCCGAGGGCGGCGGTGGTCCCAACTACGACGGCATGTAAATGACCTTGTGGGGACAGCCGCCCCCGGCTGTCCAGTCGAGCGCAGCTCGACGAAGGTTTTTCTTGCAGCCCTACGCGGCCCAATTCTGCAGTTTCAACCCACGCACTCGTCGAAATTCCTTTTCATTGTTGGTCACCAGAATCAGCTCTGACGCAATCGCATGCGCAGCAATCCAGAGATCATTGTTTCCAATCATTTCACCCTTCGCGGCAAGGTCTGCGCGAATGTTCCCGTAGGCTTCTGCTGCGGCTTCCGGCAAAGGGAGCGCCGGCAACCAATGAACAAGTTCGTGCAACCTCTCCAGCGCGGCCTCCCGGTGCGAACTCTTTGCCGCTCCGTAGATCAGTTCTCCATAAGTAATGACGGAAAGCGCGGCTTCGCCTGGGCGGAGCCTGCGGAACCGTCGCAAGACCGCTTCCGGTTTTTCCTGGCGGATATAAATACAGATATGAGTGTCCAGCAGGAAGCGGGGTTCCATTTAGAGTCCCTTGCGTTTCTGCGGCCGGTCTTTTCCTCGCTCAACCACGAGATCATCCGGCAAGCCGGCGAGCAAATCGAACGCCCGTGCCATGGTCCCGTCCTTCTCCCGCAGGACGATTTCCTTACCCCGACGGAAGATTTCAACTTCCTTGCTTTTGAGGCGGAATTGCTTCGGTAGCCTGACGGCCTGGCTATTTCCCGATCGAAAAACCTTCGCTGTGCCCATCGTCAGTCTCCCGCAAAATGTATATACGCTGAGTATACACATTGTCGAAAATGACGAAAAGCGTTACTTTGGCTGACGCCATAACATTTGGCCCCTTGAGGAAACCATGCGCCTTGCATCCCGTAGCCTGATCGCCCTCTTGATATTCGTTGCGACCCTCGCCCTCTGCTCTTACGCCCAGCAAGCTGCCATCCCCCCGACCGGTTTCGCTGGCCTCGACCAATATCGGGCCTCGCGAATTGCCGTGTTCACCGACGACTATGGACAACTCGCCCGATATCGCGACGCCAATGCCGCGCTCGAGCCGCCGGCGCCCGGCGAGAACCGCGTCGTCTTTTTCGGCGACTCCATCACCGACAGCTGGAAACTGGGCGACTATTTCCCCGGCAAGCCTTACCTCAATCGCGGCATCGGCGGACAAACCACGCCGCAAATGCTCGTACGCTTTCGCCAGGATGTCATCAACCTGCATCCCAAAGTGGTTGTGATTCTGGCCGGCACCAATGACATCGCGGGAAACACCGGTCCCATGCGTCTCGAGGACATCGAGGCTGATTACGCTTCACTGGCGGAATTAGCCCGGATTAGTCACATCGCTGTGGTTTATTCGTCAGTACTGCCCGTGCACAATTACACACCCAAGTCGCAGGACTTTTTCGCGCAACGATCGCCAGCGAAGATTCTCGCTCTGAACCAGTGGCTCAAGGACTACTGCATCGCCAGCCACCTGGTGTATCTCGACTACTTCACCGCCCTGGTGGATGACAAAGGATTTCTGAAGCGAGAACTAGCAGAAGATGGCCTACATCCGAACGCTGCCGGCTTCAAAATTATGGCCCCTCTGGCAGAAGCGGCCATCGCCAAAGCCCTGGCGAGCAACCCGTAATTTGACTCGTCTGCCCGTCCAGCGCATCTATAATGAGAGTTGAGTTTCCGACCGCCTCAGCCTGAGGGCATACCCGGCTGCGACGGCGAGGGATGGTTTCCTTTGCAGTGAAGAGCTGCTAGCTTCTGGCTCAGTCCAGAGCGACGAGGTTTTCAGTAACTAGAAGCGACCTCCAACGCAGAGAACACCAATCCCCAGGGTGCCGGTGGAAACGCCAGCGCCTCCCGGCTTCGCGAGAAGCCATTGGAAAGGAAACAGCTGCCGGGATATTCCCGCCTGCCTGTTTCTATCTCTCTGCGAATTTCGGATGTTAGCTAGAAGCCAGTAGCTAGAAGCCGACTCCCATGCCTCTGACCGACAAATTCGGCCGCGCCATCACTGATCTCCGGATTTCGGTTACCGACCGCTGCAACTACAAGTGTGTTTACTGCCGCACTGGCAACGAAGGCGCTCTCTATGGTGATCTTCCGTTCGCGGACTACCTGCGGATGTCACGCGTGCTGGTCGGACTCGGAATCGAAAAAGTCAGAATCACTGGCGGTGAGCCACTACTACGCAGGGGTGTGATCGACTTTGTTCGCGAACTTTCCAAGCTGCGCACCACGAATGGCGACGAACTGGACATTGCGGTCACCACCAATGGCCATCTCCTGGCGGATATGGCGAAGCCGCTCAAGGACGCTGGCCTGCGCCGCGTCACCGTCAGCATGGATGCAGTCGATCCCGACCGCTTTGCCCGCATCACACGCGTCCCCGACGGATACGACAACGTGCTGGCTGGCATCCGTGCATCCCGCCGCGCCGGGTTGTGGCCGGTGAAGGTGAATTGCGTGCTGATGCGCGGCTTCAACGAAGATCAGATCATCCCCTTCGGAATGTTCGCTCGCGAAGAAGGTGTAGTCGTCCGCTTCATTGAATTCATGCCGCTTGAAGAGGACCGAGTGTGGTCGCCGAATACGGTGGTCTCTCTCGACGAAATCGTGCAGCGCATGGCAGAATACCGCCCGCTAGTAGAAATTCCACATGCGCGCAGCGAGACTGCACGCCGCTACCGTTTCGACGACGGCGTTGGAGAGATTGGCATCATCGCGCCGGTATCGCATCCTTTCTGTGGACACTGCAGCCGTATCCGCATCACCTCCGATGGCAAGATCCGCACCTGCCTCTTTTCCATTTGGGACCACGACTTGCACGCCCAGATGAGCCGAGGCGCTTCGGACGAAGATCTCGGAGAATTCATTCGTGGAGTAATCCAGAAAAAAGAAGCTCGCCACCACATCGGCGAGCCCGATTTCGTACCCGCCTCCCGGACCATGGTCCACATCGGCGGCTAGCAAGCATTGGGCCGTGTGCCTCAGATTGTGTGGGACAAGGTCTTCGACCGGTCGTGCCGAGCGAAGCTCGGCTCGGATCATCAGGCCTTTGGGAAGGGCACGACTTCAGTCGTGCCGCCAAGTTCTCGGGTAGGTTCGCGCTTTAGCGCCTGAGGTCGTGCTTCTCGATTTTCTTCCCAATCCATAATCCCCCGCTGATTTCTCTTCCCAGGAAAGTTATTCCTTCCAGTCCCTCGAATTATCCCCACCTTCAAAACAATGTTCTTGATAATCAATTCAGGAAGAACGTTAAAAGATCGTAAGGAGCAACAAAAACAATGAAAATGACCTGCCTCGCATTCGCATTCGCAATGATGTTGTCCGTGACCACTAACGTGTTTGCCGCGGCGAACAAAGACATCGTGGACACTGCAGTCGCCGCCGGAGACTTCAAGACCCTAGCAACCGCACTTCAGGCCGCCGGCCTGGTGGACACGCTGAAAGGGCCCGGCCCGTTCACGGTGTTTGCGCCCACAGACGAAGCTTTCGCCAAACTGCCGGCGGGCACCATCGAAGAACTGCTCAAACCCGAGAACAAAGAGAAACTGGTTGCGATCCTTACCGATCACGTCGTCCCCGGCAAAGTAATGGCCAGGGACGTCATGAAGATGACTTCCGCCAAAACGGTCAATGGCAAAAGCGTGACCATCATGGATCAAAACGGAACTGTCATGGTGGACAATGCAAAGGTCGTCAAGGCCGACATTGCCGCCTCCAACGGCGTTATCCACGTGATCGATTCCGTCATCCTGCCTCAGTAAGTTCGGGTACGCTCCTTCTCCAACGGCTGGGAGCATTATTCCCCAGCCGTTTTTTGTAGCGCCTGCCTCCGGCCGGCCCGATGGGTGGACGGGACGCCCGCCAGACAGCCGCCGCGCCACCGGCGCTAATCAAAACACCTCCATTGCTTGCCTCGAACCCGGTAACATCGAAGCATGAGACGCGCTGCCGCAACTGCAATCCTGATAAGCGTTCTCTGTAACCTTGCAAGCCTGGCTCAGCAGTCGGCACCCGCTCCCACCTACCTGGGTTTTGACCGCAACGACTATCCCGGAGACGAGAACCTGAAGCAACTACGCCAGACATTTACCTACGCAGGATTCTGGCTGAACCTGCCACCCGGTGAGAAGGTCAACAATTGGGCCGGGAAGCGACCGACATTGCAGTCCGCAGGATTCGGATTTCTCGTACTCTTCAACGGACGCCTTTTCGCCCAACTAAAAACCGCGGCGAATGCAGCGAGACTCGGTAAGACCGACGCCCAGGAAGCTGTAGCATCCGCGAAGCGGGAAGGTTTTCCCGCAGGGACGATCATTTTTATCGATCAGGAAGAAGGCGGCCGCATGCTCCCGGAACAGAAGACCTACCTCTATGCCTGGGTGGATGGCGTTACCGCGGCTGGTTTCAGTGCGGGCATTTACTGTTCCGGAATCGCAGCTAACGAAGGCAAGGGAGTGACCGTCGTCACGGCCGAAGATATCCGGCAGAATTCCGCCGGCAGAAAGATCTCGTTTTGGATCGCCAATGACGCCTGTCCGCCTTCGCCCGGTTGCGCCTTTCCGAAAAGGCCCCCAGGTCCTGCCGAAAGCGGAATCGACTTTGCGGATGTTTGGCAGTTTGCTCAGTCTCCAAAGAGGCGCGATGTTGCTGTCGGATGTCTCGCAAACTACGATCGCGACGGAAGCTGTTATCCCCCGGGCGTCGATCTGGCAAGACATTTACACGTCGACGTGAACACCGCTAGCAATCCAGATCCTTCGCAAGGACGAACCCGCTAAAAACGTGTAGGGCGGACACTCTTGTCCGCCGCTTTTGGCTTTGTCTTGAGGTTCACAACTGCCCAAAACTCACCAAAACTTCCAATCCGAATGAATTAGAATGACAACATACTCCTATGGCCGATCGCAGTTTTACCTTTGACGAAGCCCAAAGCCTTCTGCCCATTCTGGAATCGCTTCTGCGTACTGCCATTGACGGCAAGAAGTTGATCGAAGCCGTAGATGCCGAATTCCAGGAACTCGCCCACCAGGTTTTTTTAAGCGGTGGCTTGCTGGTGAACATCGTGCAGGTGGCTCGCCGCAAAGCGGAGCGTGAAAAGACCATCCACCGCGTCAAAGACGCTCTCGCCGAAATCGACGCCACCGGTGTACAGGTAAAAGACCTGGATATCGGATTGCTCGACTTCCCCTGCGAGGTAGAAGGACGCACCGTTCTGCTCTGCTGGAAGCTGGGAGAAACCGGAATCATGCACTGGCACGGCACCGACGAAGGCTTCGCCGGCCGCAAACCAATTGACGAGAAGATCGCGAAAGCGAAAAGAACGAACTAGTCGTCGGTCTTCAGTCGTCAGCAAGTCTCAACCAAGATAGCTAGGGGTGAAGGTCTGCTTAAGGCCGACGACTGAAGACTGACGGCTGCTTTTCAAGGTTTCCCTCCCGCATTCCACTGCGGCGTAAATGAAGAATTGACCAGCAATCTGACTGGGAGCAACAGCGACCCGATGGCTGCGTCCATGTGTTGGAAGTCGATGTGGGCGACGTCGTCGCTGGGCTGATGATAGTCGTTGTGCAATCCGTAGCTCGATATGGTTTGGGCGACTACACCCTTCTTGGCCAGAACGTAATTGTCAGAGCGGGCGAAGAAATTCTCTGCCGGATGAGGATCCGCCACCAGCTTGGCTCCACGAGCCGCCAGCCTGGGCCCAAGATTCGAGCGCTCCCATCCGGTCAGCCAGACGGTATCCGAACTAACCGCAGCGTCGGGTCGTCCCAGCATCTCGAACTCCAGGTTCACGGCGATTTCCTTCAGGGGCACCGGCGGGTGCTCGCGAAAAAACGCCGAGCCTTGCCCGCCGGTTTCCTCGCTGCCAAACAACGCAAAGATCACGGTGCGTCGTGGCCTGGTGCCTTTTCCCAGAACCCGTGCCAGTTCCAACACCGCAGTCGTGCCTGAGGCGTCGTCATCTGCACCGTTGTAGATGTCGTCCCCTTTGACCGCCTGACCGATTCCCAGGTGATCGAGGTGTGCCGAGAGCAACACCGCCGAAGCGCTCAACCTAGCATCACTGCCGTGCAGGATGCCGACTGCATTCCATGTGTATTTCTTTTCGATCGTCGAAGGGCCGTCGAAAGTCAGAATCGTATTTTCGGGAAGCGATTCCAGAATCTTTGTTGTATCCGGACTTACCTCCAGAAGATTGAAAGCGGGTCCCAGCCCAGTGGTCTCGAGTTCCTCAATCCTTACCGCCGGTGCAGGCAGTTCTTTGCCCCGTTCCGCAAAGTGGGCGGCGCGGTCCTCATTCACAGCGATGAGGGCGGCGACCGCTCCTTCTCCGGCCAGTGTCGAGGCTATGGCCCACTGTTTCCGACGATCGTTCCCCAGAATGAGAACGATGGCGCCAGCCACCTGCGGATCCTTCTCGTCAGCATTGATCACTCGCAAATTTCCCGAGAATTGCGCCTGTACCAAATAACCTACTGTGAATTCTTTGCCATAGTTAAACGACACTTTCTCTATGCCGGCCCCTGGTTTGGCAAACGAGAGTTGCGGAGGCGCTGTAAATTTTGGCTGCAACAGGGTTGCGCGCTGGAGATAGCCGCCATCGTCACCGGCCGGAGGAATTCCGTACGCTCGCAGTTGCGACGCCACGTAAGTAGCTGCTACCAGTTCATCCGTGGTGCCACTCCCCCGGCCGCGTAGCGCGTCCGAGGCCAGAAACTCCATGTGGGCCCGGATGCAGGTGACACAGGGGAGGGGACCCGGCGCGGTTGACCCTGCCAAAGTCTTATTCGAGGGCGACCACGAACCGGCCTGAGCCGCAGCTGCCATGGGCAGACACAGTAGAAGGAAAGAAGAAAGGCTCAGGCAAACCAGGGAACGTTTCATCGAGTTATCGGATTCTAAGTTCGGCAACTTTGCAGCGATCACCTGAAAGGTTAGCAGATCGCGCGGGGAGGCTTGCGGTTCTTGGGTAACTCACGTCGCTACCTACCTTAGTGCACACAGAAGTACACCCCTCAGTGCACACAGAAGTACACCCCTCGCCTGTGGCCAAAACCTTCTCTGCTACAATTCTTTATAGCCACTCGCGATGCGGACAGTGCACCAAAAGTACGTCTGCCGGGACTTTCTTAACATGCCTCGTTTTGGTCGGAAACTCCGGATTTTGGCTACGGTCGGCGCGCTTTCCATGCTTGCGGTGGCGGCTGGCTGCAAGGGCTTCTTCGTGAATCCCACGCTGACTTCACTGGCTGTCTCGCCAACATCCGCCTCAATTGTCGAGTCTCAGACCCAGCAGTTGACCGCGACCGGAACCTACGACGATGGCAGTACCAAAGATCTGACTGGCACCGCTGGATGGACGACCTCCGACTCCACGGTCGCCACGGTCAGCAAGGGAGGCCTCGTAACTGCGGCCGCCAGCATCACCAGCCCGCCAGGTTCTGCGACCATCACCGCTACGTCCGGCACTCTGACCGCTACTTCTGCAATTACGGTTAACACCGGGCCGCTCACTGCTATCGTCATCAGTACCACCACTCCCAACCCTGCTGCGGGTACGACTGTTGTTTTCAAGGCGCTGGGGACATATAGCGGTAGTTCCACTCAGCAGGACATCACCAGCCTCGTGACCTGGAGCAGCAGCAACACCGCGGTGATCTCCACGATCTCAGGTGGAAGCGGCGCTGTGCTTTCCACGGCTACCTCCGCCTCAACCACGGATGTGACCGCCACCCTCGATGGCATCACCAGCAACACTTTGACCGTCACCGTGCAATGACGGACATTCGCTGCATCGGTATCTGCACCGGTGGTGGCGATGCCCCTGGCCTCAATGCCGTGATTCGCGCTGCGGTCAAATGCGCCTTCCTGAAATACAACTGGAAAATCATAGGTATTCCGGACGGCTTCGATGGACTGATCTGGCCCGAGAAATCCTACGAACTCACACTGAAGCACGTGAGCGGAATTCTGCCTCGCGGCGGAACGATTCTTGGCACCACTAATCGCGGCAATCCATTCAAATACTGCACCGTCGAGAACGGACAGGAAGTCACACGCGATATTTCCGACGAAGTCATTGCCAACTCGCGCAAACTGGGCATTGATGCGGTCATTAGTATCGGAGGCGAGGGTTCGCAGACCATCGCGCTGGAACTGTTCAAGCGCGGTATGAAGATCGTCGGCGTCCCCAAAACGATCGACAATGACCTATACGCAACTGAAGTCACGTTCGGCTTCGACACCGCAGTCGCCACAGCCACCGACGCGGTAGACAAAATCCACACTACCGCCGAATCGCACCACCGCATCATGGTGGTGGAAGTCATGGGCCGCGATGCCGGCTGGATTGCAATTGAAGCCGGCATTGCAGGCGGCGCTCACGTCATTCTGATACCGGAAATCCCCTTCACCATCGAAAATGTCTGTGCACACGTGAAGAAGCGTGAGAGTTATGGCAAAAGGTTCACCATCGTGGTGGTGGCGGAAGGCGTGCATATTCCTCTGGCATACAAAGAGAAGCGGCGAGGCGGATCGGTAGGGAACCTGATCGGAAATGCCATTGCCACCATGGCCAACAAAGAGGTGAGAGTCAGCGTCCTAGGCCACATCCAGCGCGGCGGCACTCCGACCGCCTTCGACCGGATCCTGGCCACCCGTTTTGGAGTGGCGGCGGTAGACCTGATTGCGGAAGGCGGTTTTGGCAAGATGGTATGTTTGCGCAATGCGCGCATCGAAGCGGTCGACATCACCGAAGCGATCGGACAGTTAAAAACAGTCGATCCAAAGGGTCAGCTGGTACAGACCGCCAAGTCGATCGGGATCTCCTTTGGCGATTGAACGGACGACAGATTGAAAATGAATTGCGGGTGCAATCGGAAGCAGCGTATGTGCTGGTTGTTCCTCTCCGCATTCGTTAGCATCGTTTCATACTCTCTTTAACCTGATCGCAGGATTTTATCTTCGTGAAATACCGTCATTCATTTTTCGAAGCTTGTCTTTTGTTGCTGTTGCTAACGTGCGTAGCTGGGTTCGACGGTTGCAATCGCGGTAAGAGCAACGGCGACAAGGAAATCGCCTATGTCTCTGCTCCTCAGGCCTTTCTGCGCGACCAGGTAGCTGCGGTTTACAACAAAGCTGGAACGGTGAAGAACGGGGAGGCGGTGCAGATCCTGGCGCGCGACCGGCGCTTTGCCCGGGTTCGCAACTCGGCCGGAGCTGAAGGATGGCTGGAGCAGCGTTACCTGGTCACCAAGGAAACCTACGACTCCTTCCAGAAGCTGGCGGCACTGATGGCCAAGCAACCGGTTCAGGCGACTGCCGTGGCCCACAACCAGTCCAATATCCATCTTGATCCGCAACGTGACGCAGAGCACCTGTTCCAGGTGGATCAGGGCGCCAAGCTATCTCTCATGAAACGCGCCAGCACAGAGAGACCACTGGCTGGCGGACAGCCCAAATCCACGAATACCGCGAAAGAAGGACAAACCCCGGTCGCACCCTCCATGGAAGACTGGTGGCTCATTCGCGACGAGGCCGGCCATGTCGGCTGGGTGCTGGGCCGCATGCTCGATGTGGATGTGCCTCTCGAGATCGCGCAATACGCCGAAGGACAGCGCCTCGTCGCTTCATTTGTTCTGGATCGCGTCACCGACGGCGACAAACAAGTTCCCCAATATCTCGTCCTCTTCACCGAGAACAAAGACGGTATGCCTTTCGATTACAACCAGGTTCGTGTATTTACCTGGAATGTCCGCAAGCATCGCTACGAGACGGCCTATCGCGAACGCAATCTCATTGGAGTTCTCCCTCTGACCATTTCGCACGAAACCTTCGACAAGGAAGGCGACCTCCCGGTCTTCACGGTGCGGGTCAAAGACGACGCGGGAAACGTCACCGAACGTAAATACAAACTAAACACGCCCATCGTGCGGCGCGTCCTGGCTCCAGGAGAACAACCGGCTGTGAGTCATCGCTCCTTGCCACCAGTCAGAAAAAAGAAAAAGCGCCTGAAATAACTGAGAACTGAGAACCGGGAACTAAGAACTGAAGAGTAAAAACCAGGAGTAAGCACTAACCACTAAGAACCAAGAGACTACTCAATCACAATAATAACAGGGAGTGCCGGCGCAGCCGTCCCCTCATCCAAAGTGCGCTGCCACTCCGCAAGCGAGCGCAACAATCCCGCGGAATCAATTCCGCCAAAACCCTCCGGATAGAGCGATATATTCCGGAACGCGCGCCTGAGAACCGAGCGGGCGCCGGCCAGGTTGCCGTTTCCGAAATGATGGAGCGCAACCGCCACCTGAATCAGTCCCTGCAAAAACTTCTTTTCCGAAGCCGGCGCAGCGCGCCACACGTCTTCCAGCGACTCATGCGCCTCAAAAAACTCGCCCTGATTGAATAGTTCGACGCCAGCCCGAAATTGCTCAATTTCCACGTCACATTGTGGCACACGACAGGTCCGCTGCCGGTCGGAAAATATGCAATTTCATAGGTGGTAACTTCGGTAACGTCCGGTTTTTAGTATCGAATGGGGAACCTAGTCTGTAAATAGATGAAAACACTGCTTGTTATGCTGACCTGTTTTGGAATGCCAGTTGCTTTGTTGCTAGACAGTAGATATGTGGAATGAATTTGTAACGATGTGTTGTGCTTCCGACACGAAATCCCGGCAAGCATCCCAGGAATGTCACGTATTGAGGAGAGAGCGCATGTATCCAGGAGTTCCCAACTTAAGAGTTTTCGCGTTTGTGCTGGCGCTGTTTGGCATGATCGCGCTTAGCACCGGATTGGCCTACGGCCAGACCACGAGCGGCAATATCGTCGGCACCGTCATTGATTCATCTGGCGCGGCCGTGGTCAATGCCGACGTGACCGCAACCAATGTTGCGACGAATGTTTCTGCTTCCACTAGAACTGGATCCAGCGGTGAATACCGCTTCGACAACCTTTTGGCAGGTACCTACAGAATGTCGGTGAAATCGAGCGGTTTCAGGACTACGACGGTGACCGTCGCCATCCTCCTCAACCAGACCGGCACCGCGAATGTGACTTTGTCGCCCGGTGCGTCCACTGAAACGGTGGAAGTGTCCGGCGAAGCACCAATTATCGATACCTCCACGGCCCAGCTCCAAACCACCTATCAGGATGTACAGTTGCTGGATTTGCCGGCAACGGGGTTGGGAGTTTCAACCAATGGCCAGAATCTGGGAGTGCTGAACCTCGCACTGTTGGACTCGGGCGTGGGCAGCACCGGTGGTTTGGGTGCCGGTACCGGCCCGTCGGTTGGCGGCCAGCGTCCCCGCAATAACAATTTCACAGTCGAGGGTATAGACAACAATAACAAGGGCATCACCGGTCCACTCATCTATATCCCGCAGGACGCGGTTGCCAACTTCTCGATTCTGCAAAATCAGTTCAACTCAGAATTCGGCCACTCCTCGGGCGGCCAGTTCAGCCTCACTGTGCAGAGCGGCACCAACAGCTTCCACGGAAAAGCTTACGAGTATTTCCAGAACCGCAATCTGAACGCTGTTGACCAGTCCCTGGCCAACCAGGGCATATTCACCAACCCCCGCTTCGACAGCAACCGGTTCGGCGGACAATTCGGCGGTCCGATCTTCAAGAACAAGCTGTTCTTTTTCGCCAACTACGAATACAACCCCGTGGGTCAGGCGGCCTCGCCTGGTTCTCCTCTGCTCGCGCCGACTTCGAGTGGTTACGATCAACTGTTGGCGATTCCGGGTGCCTCAGCCGCGAACGTCAATGCGATGAAGGCATATGTCGTTGCACCCGCGAAGAGCAGCACGATCGACGTCGGCGGCACGCCTGTCGACATCGGCGTATTCCCACTGGCGGCGCCGAACTTCATCAATTACAAAGCGCTGACTACATCGATGGATTGGAACATCAGCGACCGCGACCAGGTTCGCGGCCGCTATCTGTACAACAAGAATTCGCAGATCGACGCTGGCCTGATCGGTGTGACTTTGCCGGTCTTCTACACAACGATCGCGCAGCCCTATCACCTTGTGGCCCTGAGCGAATATCACACTTTTTCTCCGTCAGTGACCAACGAATTCCGGGTTGGCTTTAACCGGTTTGCTCAGGATTTCACCGTTCCCGATCTTTCATACCTGCCCACTCTCGACGCGTTCCCGAACCTGACATTCGATGATCTGGGAGGTCTGAACATCGGTCCCGATCCCAACGCTCCCCAGTTCAATATTCAGAACACCTACCAGGCCGTGGACAACCTGACCTGGACCAAAGGCGGCCACACTCTGAAGTTTGGGGCAGAATATCGGAAGGCGATTTCGCCGCAGAAATTCATTCAACGGTCGCGCGGCGACTACGAATACGCAAACTTCGAAACTTACGTCAAGGATCTGATCCCGGACGGCGCAGTCAACGAGCGCAGTTTCGGCACCGTCGGTTATTCCGGCGATCAGTTCGGAGCGTACTGGTACGTAAACGACAGCTGGAAATTCCGGCCGAACCTGACCATTAACCTGGGTCTTCGTTACGAATACACCAGCACTCCATACGGCTGGACGCAACAGAGCCTGAACAGCCTGTCTTCCGTTCCCGGCCTGATCACGTTTGCGTCGCCGAAGGCGCCTACCAAAGACTTCATGCCTCGCGTCGGATTTGCCTACACCCCCGGAACCAGCGGCAACACTTCGATTCGCGGTGGTTTCGGCATGGGCTACGACGTTCTGTACGACAACATCGGCGTCCTGTCGCGCCCGCCTCAGATCGGTAATACGGTCGATTGCCCGACGACTTGCAAGGCGACCGGGTTCCTGGCGAACGGCGGTATTCCTCTCCAGAACACGAGCGGAATCACCGTTCTCGACCAAGCCACGGCGCGGGCGAATACGTCCTCGTTCCTGCCTGAGAACGTGAAGTACCCCCTGTCCCTTTCGTGGAATTTGGGCGTGCAGCACGTGTTCAAGTCCAACTACACGGCTGAAGTGCGTTACGTCGGTACGCGCGGCGAGGACCTCTCGGTCCAAACCCGAAACAACGTGATCGCCGTTGCTACAGCCAATCACCACCTGCCGACCTATCTGCAGGCACCTTCGCAGGCCACTCTGGATGCGCAAACCCTCACCTTGGGCGATTTGCAGACCGAGTTCAACAACGGCGGTTTTATTGATCCTCGTTATCTCAACGCTACCTGCAGCGCCGACCCGACCCAGAACTGCGGATTCGGTAGTGAGATAACCGGTTACGTTCCCTGGGGTTCTTCCACCTACCACGGACTGCAAACCCAGTTGAACCGGCGGTTCGCGAACGGCTTGCAATTGCAGGCTGCGTGGACCTACAGCCACCTCATTGACAACTCCACCGCGGATTTCTTCTCGACCGTCATTGCTCCACGGCGTGCGCAGGACTTCCGCAACCAGGCGGCAGAACGGGGAAACTCGGTTCTTGACCACCGTCATCGCATCACGATTTCGGCTGTGTATGACATGCCGTTCTTCAAGCACAGCGACAGCTGGATGGCCCGAAACCTTCTGGGGAACTACGAAATCGCTCCGGTGTACACTTGGGAGACAGGGCAGTTGGGAACTCCGCAGAGCGGTATTGACACTAACATGAACACTGACGGTGCCGGTGATCGGCCGATCTTCAATGCCGGTGGCGTCAAGAACACGGGCAGTGACGTGATTCAGCTGTGCAATAGCAGCCTTCCATCGGGCAACCTTTGCAACGGCGACCCGGATCCCAACTTTGACCCGAGTCCCTACGTGGTTGGATACCAGGCCGTGAACCCGAACGCACAATACATCGTCGGCGGTCCAGGGGCTTTGTCTACCGCAAGCCGCGGCACGATTACGACACCGCCGATCAACAACTTCGACGTCACATTGGTGAAGCACATTGCCATTACCGAGCGTGTCCGCATCGATGTGATGGCCGGGTTCTTGAACGCCCTCAACCATCCGCAATACATCACCGGTAGCGTGAATCAGGCTAACGAGTTCAGCGTTACAGGTCAGGGGCAAAGGAATTACTTCATTCCGAGTGCTTCTAACTTCCATGACGCCAGACAGAGCTTCCCCAGCAATGCACGTACGGCCCAGCTGGGGTTGAAACTAACCTTCTAGACGACTGCAGTTCAACGTGAAGGGGAGCCTCCAAGGCTCCCCTTTTTTACTTTTGCAACCGATTGCTGAGCATCGGACCAAAGAGCCGCCGAGAGCAATCGCAGCCCCTTCTCTGGTTTCTGATCGTTTTTTTCTGATCAGTTTTCGCCGGCGACACGGGGTCCGAAAGTCACAAGTGTCCGCGGTCTTTCGAGCGGCGCGATGAGATTGTTCACTGCTGGCGCGGTCTGTGCACGCTTTCGTGACATCCCGCACAGACAGCAATCAAGTTCTCTTCTGAATCGAATCCCCCTTGACTCCGAAACTCCTTGTGGTGAACTTCCAAATTCCTGGTCCCGCAACTTTGACACCTCCATGCGTCGCGTTGCAGCACCTGTTTTCTCAGTTGGTCGTAAGATTGGCTATCAAGCCGCAGGCGCGGTCGCTTGGGACGAATCCGGCTCACGAAGCTTTTTCGGTAACTTCGTGCAGAAAGGCCTGCCGTTGTTCGCCCGGCAGGAACTTGAAGAACCTCGAAATCGATTGCAGCAACACAGTTGGGTCGTCATTTTCGAGGTTCGCTCCCGCCAGGAAGTCCGCGCAGATCATCTCGAGACAGTAGCCGCGTGACTTATCCGTTCCCAGCATCAACGCTGCCGTCTCGATGGCCTGCTCGACCACCGGAATCTGGGTCTTGTACAGCTTGAAGTAGATAATCTCCCACGGTTCCGATTCCCGCCCGGTCAGTTCCCTTTCCACTTCCCTCTTAAACTCATCCTTCGGCAGTGAGCGCGCTTTGTGCAGCCAGGTTGCACAATCGAACTCCTGCCCGTCCCTTCTCGCAACTTTCGCCAGCTCCAATCCCTTCGTCCATCCCACATCCTTCAGTTCCCTTCTGGCTTGTGGTGGCAGATGCTCATGGATCGACATGAGGT
>Ga0163162_10000775_pt1 | contig 29707 bp, 22 predicted proteins | sample S55metaG_FD_115310 | JGI IMG/M metagenome (GOLD analysis project Ga0163162, IMG submission 115310) | Switchgrass rhizosphere microbial communities from Kellogg Biological Station, Michigan, USA - S5-5 metaG | ecosystem: Host-associated > Plants > Roots > Rhizosphere > Soil | place: USA... | reverse complement strand
TGAGTAGACCACAAGAGGTAATGTTCGTAGAGGCGGCTGCTGACGGAGCCATTCCACGAAGGAGAATCCGTCTCCATCGGGAAGCGTGAGATCGAGAATGAGGAGATCGGGTCGACGATTGATGCAGTGCCGGATAGCCTCCTGCCGCGTCGACGCATGATCGACATGGACGGCGGCGTCCTGGAAGCTGGCAATTAGAACGCTGGCCAGATCTTCGTCGTCCTCGACTAGAAGGACGTACGCGGGGCCATCACCGTGGTGCAGCACTCGTCCTAATTCTGCAAAGAGCAGATTTTCATTGAAAGGCTTCTGCACCCATCCCTGAGCATCGCCTGTGAGTTGTGGCCGAAGCGTAGATGAGAGAACACTGAGAACGACAACAGGGATATTCGCTGTTACAGGATTATTTCGAAGCCGCTGGAGAGTCTCCCAGCCGCTTAGGCCCGGCATGTAGAGGTCCAGAAGAATCGCCTCGACTTGGTGTTCGGCAGCGAGGACGAGTGCTTGATCGCCGGAACTGGCTTCAACCACGGTGTAACCCTGACGAGTAAGGTGCTCAGAGACGATTGTGCGGATACCAGGGTCGTCGTCGCAGACCAGGATGGCGCCCTCGCCCCGCGGAGGTAGCGAAGCAGGCAGAGGAAGGTCCGTCGCGCGAGTCGTACGTGGAAGCATGACATACAGCGTCGTGCCCTTGACGAGGTTACGCTGCGCCCAAATGGATCCACTGTGCTGTTGTACTATGCTGCGGCAGATCGCTAGACCCAAGCCGGTTCCACCGCGCTGGCGGGCGTCTGAGGGTTCCACTTGCTGGAAGCGATCGAAAATTGAATCGAGCTTCTCAGAGGGAATGCCGCGCCCTTCGTCAACCACCTTGAGGAGAATTGAATCGGCAGTGGCGTCAGTGTGAATCCGTACCGTCGAAGCGCCCGGCGAAAACTTGATGGCGTTCGAGAGGAGATTGGTCAATACCTGGAGGATGCGATCAGAGTCGCCATCAAAGAAGAGAGCTTCAGGGGAAGCAGCCTGGGCTACGGTAAACGGAACCAACTCCAGGTGAACCGTGTGAGCGTCGGCCATCGGAGTCATCGTCTCAATAGCCTGCTGGCAGAGATCGCGCAGGGAGCAGCGGCGAATCTGCAGCGGAGCGCGTCCTGATTCCATGCGCTCGAGGTCGAGAATGTCGTTGATCAGACGGATAAGACGGTCGGTGTTTGTTGTCGCGATGCGGAGGAGGTTCAGGGCTTTAGCGTCCACATCCCCGATCGTCCCGGAAGATAGCAGGCCGAGCGCGCCACGGATGCTGGTCAGGGGAGTGCGAAGCTCGTGAGAGACCGTAGAGATGAACTCATCTTTTAGGGTGTCCAGCTGTGATCGCTCTGTAAGCTGAATCTTGTCCTGATGCTGCTGTTCGCGGGCGTGGGTTAGCTGGGCCGCCAGTTCACGCATTGTGCGCTGGGCCCGAAGGAAGGCGTACAGAAGAATCCCACATGTTGTAAGCAGAGAAAGAAAACCAAGAATCGCTAGCATATGCATTCTGGGCGAAACCTTTAGGTAACCATGGCAGTAGAAACGTGGTAATGCAAATGATGTACAAGCGAGCGAAAAGCCTGACATTTTAGTAACTCTACATATTTCAATCTTTACAGGTACATGCCTGTCTCTATTGCAAAGCAAAACTAAAGCTTTCTATCGCGTTTAAACTTAAAGTAATAGTTTAATGTTTTCCGCATGGTGCTGATATCACACAAGTACATACGGATAGGCACGCATCGTGAGAATGACAGAAAAATCGTTTCCGCGGGAATAACACCAACGGGGGTTACCATGCAAGTCAATATCCGGTAAGGGGATTACAGTAACCTTGCCCGCTTTTATGCAAAGAAGAAGGCCGCCTGCTAGGCGGCCTTCTTCTAGAAGAGGCAATTCAAAAAAGAGTTACGCGGTAACAGCAACCCGGTCGAGGATGCTTGCCCAATTCTTGCCTTGTCGGGCTGCCTGGGCATTCTTGTGAAAGACGTAGCCAGCGATAAGAGGGAGGGCCAGAGTTGCCTCGGAATAAACCATCTGCTCGTAGGTTGTGTCGACCTTACCCCAACTCGAAGCTTCCTTCAGGGTCGAACCCGAAAGAGCGCCATCACGTGAGTCCGCCACCGTTACCTGGATAGCATATTTGTGCATCGATGCCTCTACGCCAAGGATGTCCGCGGCGACGACAATATCTTGGGCAAAGTTCTTAGGAACACCACCGCCGATCATCAGCAGACCCGTTGTCGGGTTGGCAATCTTCAGTTGGGTCAGTTCATAGAAATCCTTGCCCGAGTCGATAGAGACCGAGGGCTTACCCTGGCGATCGTGAAGGTGAGCTACCAGGCCAAAACCTGCAGAGCAGTCCGAGAAGGCAGGGCAGAAGATCGGCACATTCTTTTCGTAGGCAGCCAGCACGATGGAGTCCTTGCCTCCGGCGGCCGGCGTTTTGCCGTTCTTCACGAGGTAAGATCCCATTTCACGGATAAACTCGCGGGAGCTGTGGGGCCGCGGTTCCAGTGAGTTTGTAATTTGATGCGTCGTCTCGTCGCAGATGCGCAATTCTTCTTCGTCGATGAAAGTATCGTAGATGCGGTCGATCATCAACTCGCGCAGGACGTTGTCCTCATGGCCATACTTGTACTCGTCACCAGCGACATAGTGATAGAAGCCGAGAGCCTCGAAAAAGTCCTGGTCGACGATGTTGGCACCTGTTGATACGATCGCGTCGACCATGTTATTGCGGACGAGGTCAATGATCACCTTCTGCAGGCCAGCCGAGATTAGCGAGCCGGCAAGGCACAGTATGACGCCGCATTCGGTGTCGCGGATCATCATCTCGTAGATCGAGGCTGCACGCGCAGTGTCGCGCGAACTGAAGGCCATAGTCTGCATGGCATCTACCAGGGCGACGACGTTGTGCTGCTTGATATCAATGTGCTGAATGGGCGTGGTTAGGAGGTCTTTTTTCGTAGGCATAGCCTTTACAGAATACCAAGTGAAACCATAGATTTGGCGCGGGCCGTGTGAATTTTGAAGGTGCTATTTTCTGTTGGTTCTTGCTTTTGGGGCACTCACGATGCCGGAAGACTCGCATTAGTTCCTGCAGGTGCGCAGAACTCTTAGGAACAAAGGATTTGCGTCAGTTACCGGCTAAAGAAGAGACTGGATGGCATGAATGTAAATCTCGCCGAGCGAGCTCACAATCACAACTGGAAGCTCGACCCGATCGTACGGTCGCTGCTCGACACAGATTTTTACAAGCTGCTGATGCTCCAGTTCATCTGGAAGAACTTCCCCAGCGTTCACCTCACTTCGGAGACGACCAACCGCACGACAAGGGTGCGTCTCGCAGAGCACATCTCCGCCACCGCGCTGATTGACCAAATGGAGCACGTCCGTCAGTTGCGTTTCCGCAAGAGCGAACTGATCTGGCTGGCTGGAAATACCTTCTATGGCACACGAAGTATCTTCGAGCCGGCATTTCTCGACTGGTTGGAACATTGCTTTCGGCTCTCTGACTACGAAGTGATTGAGCACGACGGACAGCTGGTGCTGCGATTCACAGGCTTATGGACCGAGGTCACCATGTGGGAGGTATATGGCCTTGCCCTGATGAGCGAGATGAAGACTCGAGCCGCACTGGGACAGCTAAGTGAACTTGAACTCGACGTTCTGTACGCACGCGCCAAAACGAAGCTCTGGGCCAAAATCGAGAAACTGCAGAGTTTGCCCAGCGTGCGGATCTCCGAGTTCGGAACCCGTCGCCGTCACAGCTTTCTCTGGCAAGAGTATGTCGTCACGGTGATGCGTGCTGGCCTTGGCGCATCGCTTTCCGGTACATCGAACACCTATCTTGCCTATAAGCATGATCTTGAAGCTATGGGAACCAACGCGCACGAACTGCCTATGGCCTTGGCAGCGCTAGCAAACTCCGATGAAGAACTCCACGCCTCGCAATATCGTGTGCTGGATCTATGGCAGAAGAGTTACGGCGGAGAATTGCTCATCATGCTGCCTGACACCTTCGGCACGACCCAGTTTCTTGAAGGAGCGCCCGACTGGGTCGCTGACTGGACTGGTCAGCGGTGCGACTCGAAAGACCCATTCATGGCCGGAGACGAATACATCGCCTGGCTTATGAGTCGCGGGCGTGATGCCCGCAAAAAGAGATTGATCGCTTCCGACGGCCTTGATGTGGACGACATCATCGCGCTCCATGAATATTTCAATGGACGCATTCGCTTTAGCGCCGGCTGGGGGACGTTTCTGACCAACGATTTCCGCGACTGTCATCCACGCGGTGAGCACGACTTCGATCCCATCAGCCTGGTTTGTAAGCTCTTGACCGTCGAGGGGCGACCCGCTGTAAAGTTGAGCGACAACGCGCACAAGTCGACCGGCCCCGAAAGCGCCCTCGCTCGTTATCGACGCGTCTTCGGGACAGTCGCCGTAGACGGTGCATCAATACTTGTGTGAACTGGCAATACGTCACGGATATACTTCGGATATGTCGAAAATTTGGGAAGTAGTTAGGTTCGTGGCGGCTGCGATGTTGATGCCCGTCATGATGGTTCAGCCGTCGTTCGCGTGGGGTGCCGACGGACACAAGATGATTAACCGGCTGGCCGCAGCCAACCTGCCCAAGGACGTACCGGCCTTTCTGCGCAACGGCACTGCTCTCGACACGATGGAATACGTTGGCCCCGAGCCCGACCGCTGGCGTAACAAGGCTGTACCGGAACTCGCCGACGAACAGGCCCCCGAACACTTTATCGACATGGAATATCTGCAGTATGTTGGCAGGGAGCTTCCAACGAAGCGCTACGAATTTATCCATGCGCTTCAGAAAGCACAGTCCGTTCACCCTGACATTCAGTTGACCCCGGAGATTGTCGGTCTCTTGCCATACGTGACTCAGGAGGTTTGGCAGCGACTTCGCAACAGCATGCACGAATATCGCAGGCTGTTGGCTGCAGGAGAGGATACGAAGCCTGTCGAAACAGTGATCCTGTTCTACGCGGCATGGCTTGGACACTATGTAGCCGATGGTTCGCAGCCGCTTCATGTAACGACAAAGTACAACGGATGGGTCGGGGCGAATCCAAATGGCTACACCACCGAACATAAGATTCACTCTTTGTTTGAATCGATGAATGTCACAGCTAATGTGAAGCCGGCGGATGTCGCCCCACTTGTCGCCGCGTCATCACCACGCGTCCTCGGCGACGAATGGTCGGACTACCTGGCTTACCTGCAGAAGACTTCAACCTACGTCGAAAAGGTGTATCAACTCGAAAAGGCGGGAGGCTTCACCGATGCGGGCACGCCCGAGGCGAAGATCTTCACGGAAGAGCGTCTGGCCACCGGTGCTATCGAGCTACGGGACATGATCTACACGGCGTGGGTCCGAAGCGGAGATCCAGTTGAGGAGTATCGCGGACCGAGATAGCCTAAACAGGCCTGGACGACGATTGCCTCCGAACATGCACCATAAGGCGACGCAAAAGGGGTGTCATCGCAATTGCGAATGCCGGTATAAGAACGGCTGACAATGCTACCCACACGATGAGTGCGTGCGACTCCCATCGCCAAAGTTGACGGATAAGATCGACCGGATGAGTGCGCGCTGATTCAAGTAGCGTATGGGGCGACAGCGGCATCGGCTCTGTGTGGAAGAGGGCACTCCCCAGGCGGAGAAAGGGAATCACCAGCGCCAGCTGCAAGGGATAAACGATGTGATTGCCTAGCTGCGAAGCTGCAATATTGAGTCGAAAGACCAACGCTGCGGCCAGACAGAGCACCGTTGTGCTGCCCAGTAGAGGATTGATGCCAATTAGCAGGCCTGCGGCGATGCTCCACGCCAGGCGCTCGGGTGATGCCCCCCGTCGTAAAAGATCCATGACGGGTAAAACCAGCCGGCGGTAGAGCCAACTGTCTTTCGGTGGGAGGTCTCCGGGGTCGGGTTGGTTGACTGCTTTGAGGCTACGGTCGTTCGAGTCCACGTCATTACAGGATAGACTGCGGCAGGGATTCGATGAGGGAGGGCAGTTCGGTTGAGCTTCTTTCGATCGCTTGTGCGAAGCATTCATCTGGCGGGATACTTCGCTGTCTACGGCACAGAGTTGTTGGTGAAGAGACACTCTACCCGCGAAGCGCGGGCCGATTGGCTGCACCGTTTTGCCGCCGCCGCGCTTCATGGACTTGAGATTGAACTTCAGGTTACAGGCCCCTATCCCGCTCATGGAGCCGTGATCTCCAATCACCTGAGCTATCTCGATATTATTGTCTTTGCAGCGCTTCATCCATGTGTCTTCGTGTCGAAGGCTGAGGTCGCTTCCTACCCGGTACTTGGCTGGATGACCACGATGGCCGGGACGGTCTACGTGGCCCGTGGCCATGGGGGGTCGGCATTGAAGGCTCGCGAAGGCATGGAATCAGCTCTCAACGCGGGGCTTCCAGTGGTCTTCTTTCCGGAAGGAACGACCTCTGACGGTAGCGGACTGTTGAAGTTTCACAGTGGTCTTCTGGCTCAAGTGCTTTCCGCTGGTGCATCGGTGACAGCGGCACATCTCTGCTATAGCATCGGCGCGGCAAATGGGTCGGATGTAAAAGTAAGCGAACGTGTTTGTTACTGGGGAGACGTAACGCTGGTGCCACACATTTTTCGTTTCCTCGGACTGCGCGATGTCAAGGCCGAAGTCAGATTCGCCGAGGAGCCCATTGCCTTTTCAGGTGACGAAACCCATCGCAAGCGCGCCGCCCGAGAAGCCTGGGCCGCGGTTGGCGAATTAGGAGAGCTCAGCCGAGGTATTCGCGAGGTGCACCATTTTTGATTCAACAAATGTTCACTTGGCGTGAACACTCTGTAACAGAAGACGACGCAGACTGGCATCGAACGCAGCCACCCCGAAGCAAGGAGCGTCGATGGTCAGTGTTAAGGAGTTTTCAACCCCCGCCGCAACAAAGAATTCACTGATTGCTTTTCAGGCACCTTCCGGCCTTCCATCCAGAAACGATATTCGACTTGAAGCCGGAGCGTACGTCGCACGTCTTGCGTTGACCGAGGCTGAGCGTGTCGCGACGTATCGACTCCGCTTTTTGGTATTCAACCTCGAGATGAACGAAGGACTCGAGTCAGCATTTATCGACGGTTGCGACAAGGATCGGTTCGACGACGTTTGCGACCATCTCATCGTCCAGGAACGAGCCGCTGGCGTAATTGTAGGAACCTACCGGCTCCAGATGGGCGATGTCGCTGGGCGCAACTTCGGCTATTACAGCGAGCAGGAGTTTTCCTTCGCGCCCTATGAATCAATGCGGAATCAGGTTGTAGAGCTTGGCAGGGCGTGCATTCACCGCGAGCATCGCTCTCCCGAGGTCTTGCACCTGCTTTGGCGTGGAATTGCACGCTACGCGCTCGCGAACGGAGGCCGATACATGATGGGCTGTTGCTCCCTCAACTCGCAGGACCCTGAGATGGGTCACGCGGTCTACGCGAGTCTTGCCAACTGCATGGCAGAACCCGATTTGCTTACAGTCGCAACGGAGGGTTACAAAATGCCTGCGCCGATTGAGAGATTGCCTGACGAGCGAGTTCCGAAGCTGTTGCGCGCTTATCTCACGATCGGAGCAAAGATCTGCAGCGAACCGGCGATCGACCGCGAATTCAAGACTATCGATTTCCTTACGCTGCTTGATCTTCAGACGCTGCACCCTCGCGTTGCAGCCAGATTCCTTGAGGGCGGCTGAGTTGCGAGCCTTCTGTTCGACGTGGAGGTTGTTCAAGTTGGTTGTATTGGTAGCGTCGTTTGCTGCCAGCTACCTGCTGCGGCCGCCTCATGGCACGATCGAAGGTGCAGTAAGAATGCATCGCTTTTGCCGTCTGGCGGTTTTGGTTCTGGGAGTACGCTGGAGCGTCGAAGGGAGGCTTCCTTCGGATGGAGCGGTTGTCTCGAATCATCTTAGCTATCTCGACATATTGCTGTTCTCAGCGACTCGTCCGTTTGTGATGGTTGCGAAGAGTGAGGTGCGTGCGTGGCCGCTGATCGGTTGGATGACTGCTCAGGCTGGGACTGTCTACGTGGTTCGTGGCGCCGGACCGTCGACATATTCGGGAGTGAACAGGGCCATGGCCGAGGCGTATCTGAGCGGGCTTCCTGTGCTGTTCTTTCCGGAGGGAACAACCACCGATGGCAGCGAGGTGCTGCCGTTTCGTCGGGGGCTATTTCATTCGGTGTTGAATGAGGGGGTTGCTTTGAGGACAGCTGCGCTTGCTTACTCCGTAGAGGATAGGGAAGTTTCAGTTGCGAAGGATGTTTGCTGGTGGGGCGATGCGTTGCTCGCTCCGCATCTTTGGAAGCTCGCGGGGCTCAAGGGTGTGAGGGCGAGGGTGCAGTTCGGTGAAGTTATTGAGGAGCGGAGTGATCGGTTCGCGCTCTCGCAGGGTGCCCGGGCACGGATTGAGGAGATGTATTCGAGTTAGCTGGCGGCGCTACGGTGATGGTTCCGCAGGAGATCGAGTTGGTGAAGGCGCTGTAAGACCTGCTCGACGGACCAGTCGAGTGCGTCCGTGCCTTCGACGACGATGGATGAATGCTCGGCAGAGGGGATGACGTAGAGGTCGGCCATTGGCTTTGCCGTTGCATCGAACTGGGCGCGAACGCTCTCTTCAGTCCTCCCGCGCTCGCGCATGTCGCGATAGATGCGGCGGTTGAGGCAGATCTGGTTAGGCGCGTTGACGTAGATGCTGAAGTCATAAAGCGAGCGCAGGGCGGGGTAGTGCAGGGAAAGAATGCCTTCGACGATTAGAACTGGGGCCGGGGCAACAGTTTCGGAGCGGTTCTGCACGCGTGTGTGTGTGGTGAAGTCGTAGATGGGGCGCTCAATGGCGTGGCCATCGGCGAGGTCAGCGACGTGGCTGGCGAGGAGCGAGTGCTCAAGTGAGTCGGGGTGGTCGAAGTTCTGGAGTGCGCGCTCGTCGGGTGGAAGGTGGCTGAGACAGATGTAGTAGTAGTCGAGCGGCAGAAGGGTGGCGGAGAGTTGCTGGGTGAGTTCGCGAGCCAGCGTCGTCTTGCCTGAGCCCGAACAGCCGGCGATGCCGAGGATGAGCGGGCGTTGCGGAAGGAGAAGCTGTTCAGGTTGTTCTTGCATTGTGTGCTCCTCCTTTCTCGTTCATTATTTTGTATTGGTTCACGCGCTGCGTCGAACCGCAGCGCTTCGACGCAGCGACTCTCGAACGGCGCGAGTTCCTTGTCAGGATGACACTTAATTTTTAGATTCTTCTGCGAGTTGCGGGATAAGAGCGGTGAGGAGGTTGGTGAACTGGGCGGCGATGCGCTGGCCGGTTTCCATGACCTCTTCGTGGTTGATGGGCTGATCGAGGACTCCGGCGGCCATGTTCGTGACCACTGAGAGTCCGAGCACTTCGACTCCCATGTGGCGGGCAACGATGACCTCGTGGACGGTGGACATTCCGACGAGGTCAGCGCCGAGAGTGCGGAAGGCGCGGATCTCGGCGGGGGTTTCGTAGCTGGGGCCGAGGACGGCGATGTAGACGCCTTCGTCGAGAGTCCAGCCCTGCCTGGCAGCTTCGTTGCGCGCGAGGGAGCGGAGTCGCTGGGAGTAAGCGGTGCTCATATCGAAGAAGCGCTGACCATAATCAGGAGTCAGCCCGAAGCGGGGCTCGTTGGGGCCGAGGGCGGCGTTGGTTCCGGTGAGGTTGATGTGGTCGGAGAGGGCGACGATGGCTCCCTGGCCGTAGCAGGTGTTGATGCCACCGGCGGCGTTGGTGACGACGAGTCGGTTAATTCCGAGGAGGCCGAGGACGCGGACCGGGAAGGTGACCTGGGGCATCGAGTAGCCTTCGTAGGCATGGACGCGGCCTTGCATGACAGCTACCGGGATTCCCGCGATGGTTCCGAGGACGAGGCGGCCAGAGTGTCCGGCGACGGTGGACTGGGGGAAGTGGGGAATCTCGGAGTAGGGGATGGCGACGGCGTTCTCGACCTGACGAGCGAAGTCACCGAGGCCGGAGCCGAGGATGAGGCCGAGCCGCGGCTGCACAGTGGCTCGGGAGCGGATGAAGTCGGCGGCGGCCTGGGCCTGTTGGTAGAGATCGGTCATTTGTGGGGGGTATACCCCCTCCCCCTAAAAAGTGTGCAAAATCTTAGAAACAGAGACTTTAGCCTGGTACTTCCCGCGGCCGGGCTTTCCGCAGCGCTGGCGGGTGAAGGCTTGGCTTGGTGGGAGTCCTAGTTAATAGTTTAGCGAGTCGGATGGAATTGATCGGCGGATTTCCGAGAGTTATTTTCTGTTACGGAAACGCAGGGTCGGCGCGGAGTTTGGCTTGGGATGGAGATGGTTTTGCACAGCGCGAAGGCTTGACAGGGATTTGGGGGGTGCGGACAGAGGCATACCTAAGGGGCTAGAAGCCCCTCTGCGTGGTTACGGAGAGAATGCCCGGGCTAAACCCGGGCATTCTCTCAGAAGGAAGACGAGAACCGGAAGCAGTTAGAGTTCATACCATGAGCGGCGCTGGTTTTTGGCGGATAGCAGAGGTCGGCTCTTCCACCCAATGCCTGGCTTGGGTGATGGAGATGATGTGGAGGATGAGCAGCAGAGGAACGGCGAATGTGGGGATGAGGCTGAGCGGCAGCGTGGCCATCGGAAAGACAATGGGTGCACTCGCAGCAGCCGAGACCTGGGACGCGCCAAGGAACGCAGTAAGCCCACCGAGGGAGACGGCGGTGACGAGGTCGGTGATTCCGAGGAGATGCCAGAAGATGAAGACGCGACGGTGGCTGGGGGTGGCGAGTGTGTACGCAACGAACGGCGCGGTGATTCCGATGGTGATGTCGCCCCATCCAGCGGGCAGGGCAAAGAGCCGCGGGAGGATGCCGTAGGTGGCGAGGACGAGAAAGACGAATCCGGCGATGCGCCAGGCGTGAAGGATCGTGACGATGCGAGGAGAGAGCGAGAGGACGTAGCTCCGGAATTTGTTCGAACGGAGATACCACCCGGTGAAGAGGGTGATGGGGAGGAGTACGGCGACGAGGATAGGGAGTGGCGGACGACCTGGAGGCGTGACGAAGAGATGAAGGGCCGAGGCTGTGAAGGAGATGGCAAACCAGGCTGCGATGAGCCACGCGGTGAGGCGAGCGTAGCGTGTAGTGGTCATTGTATTTCTCCTTGAGGGAGGTTTGGGGTAAGGAGGCTAGAGGTGAGGTCGTTGGCGGTTTGGGTGATGCGACTCCATAACTCGGCGCCGAGTTGGTGTTGAAGCCGGGCTTGCAGGCGACTCCAGCGTGGGAGTGCGCGACGAAAGAGGACTTTGCCAGAGGGGGAGAGTTTGAAGATCCAATGACGGCGGTCTTCGCCGCGATGGCGCTCGATCCAAGCCCGGCGGAGCATGGGGTTGAGGGCGCGGGTGAGGGAGGTGCTGTCGATGGAAAGGATGTGACCGAGCTGCTTTTGGTTGACCGGCCCGGCGAGAGAGATCGCCTGCAGGATGGTGAACTGGGTTCCGCGCAGACCGGTGGGGCGGAGAGCTTCGTCGTAGAGCAGTGTGAGGGTTCGGGTTGCGCGTCGAAGGGTGGCACAGGTGCAAGGGAGAGCGGGAATGGTGGTCTTGTTCACGTTATTTAGATGTGTACACATCTAAATTGAGATACAGATTATTTTGGAGGCGGAATTCGACGGCCTGTTGGGTTCTTTTGTGTATCGAGAGGGGTTGACGGCTTCTGAGGACGGCCGCATAGGATCGCGGGGTATGATTCCTTGAACCAAATTCGAGGTTAGCGGATGCGAAGATTCCCATTTGTATTCTGCACGTCCATTTTGCTGGTTAGCGGATTTTGCGAGGGCCAGATTCCCGGCTGGATGCCGGACCCGTCACAGCAGCAGACCTACACCCTGCATCGCTCGTCGAGTCGAGAATCGACGGGAGCGAATGCAGATTTTCGGACGGTAACGCCGGGGCAGACGCTCACGGTGATGGACGTGGATGGACCCGGGATGATCTCACACATCTGGTTTACCCTGAACAGCCCCGAGCCATATTTTTTAAAAAGAGTCGTTCTCCGGATGTATTGGGATGGGGAGACGACGCCGAGTGTAGAGACGCCTATTGGCGATTTCTTCGGGTTGGGAAACGGAATCTACTACAACTGGCAATCGGCGGTGTTGTCGGTGGGGACTGATCGCTCGTTGAACTGCTGGCTACCGATGCCGTATGCGAAGCATGCGCGTATCACGGTGACCAATGAGGGAAAGCAAACGCTCAATAACCTTTACTGGAACATCGATTATCGAGTGGATTCAAAGCCATTGGATCCAAAGACACTCTACTTTCACGCTGAATACAGACAAGCGCAACCTGCCAACGGATGGGCGAAGAACTGGTACGACAACGGCGACCCGCAGGTGAATTACCGCCGCAATCTGGATGGTAAGGACAACTATGTATGGTTTGAGGCAAAAGGACATGGGCAATTTGTTGGTGTGACCATGTCGATTTTGCAGAACCAGGACGGATGGTGGGGTGAGGGAAATGACGCTTTCTGGATCGACGATGAGAGCAAGATTGCTTCAGTAGGCACGGGAAGTGAGGATTACTTTCTAGGGGCGTGGGATTTCGGTTCACCACAGGCATATGCTCTGCATGGTTCGCCCGTCGTGGGCAGGGAACTGGCAGGCGAGCGATGGAGTGTCTATCGATTTCATCTCGATTCGCCGGTTCCGTTTACGAAGTACATGAAGGCGAGTATTGAACATGGCCATGCAAATGCGCGATCTGACAATTTCTATTCCGTGGCGTATTGGTACCAGGCAGAGCCGCACATGACCTTTCCTCTGTTGCCGGAGATGAGTGAGCGGATTCCGACGCTGCAGTTTGTCGGGGGCCCGGGGAATGCGAAGACACCGTACGAACCTGGAAATCCGCAACCGAAGTAAATCGCGCCGAATACGTTTCCCTGTGGCCTTGCATATAGCTAGAAATCGAACTGTAGTGTGGCAGTGACGGATTGGGGCCGGCTGCATTTACGCGCGAGGGGAGCAGCTGATGGCCTTCAGGAAGATCGATGTAGTTTGTGTTCTGGCGACGGGGATTCTTTTATTTGCTGGGCGAATGGCCACCTCGCAGGTTGCAGGGCCGGATGGTGATCGCGATGGATTAAGCGATGTTCTTGAGAGCGAGCTGCTGAAGAAGTTCGAGCCCCGGTGGATGATCAGTAAAGAGGATTGTTCGGTGCGGCCTGCAAGGTTTGTACCGAGGGTCGTCCTGCCTGCGGTGGCGGGTGACGATGGGACAGTCTACGCGCAGGCCTTTCCGAGTAAGACCCATCGCGATGAGATTGAACTGCACTTTTACCATCTGTGGCGACAGGACTGCGGACAGATGGGGCATCCGCTTGATGCAGAGCATGTGGCGGTGCTTGTGCGGAACGATGCTGGCGTTGATGATGAGCCGAAGTGGCGTGCTGTCTACTGGTACGCAGCCGCGCATGAGGATACGGTGTGCGACGCAAGCCAGGTGACGCGGGCATCGACATTGGCGGCGGCGGACAAGGGGGCGACCGTTTGGATTTCAGTAGGCAAGCACGCTTCGTTCTTAAGCGAAGAGCTGTGCTCCCACGGATGCGGCGGCGACCGGTGTTCGGCGATGGAGCATATGAAAGGGGGAGAGGTTGTGAATCTAGGCGAGCCATCGCACCCGATGAGCGATGCGTTTTGGGTGAGCTGGACTGGGTGGCCATTGGCCGAGAAGATGAGGCGCAGCGACTTTACCGGGGCGAGGCTGATGCGGTTAGAGCGTTTGCCGATCACGGATGTGGCGTGGGCGAATCCATCGAAGCGGCCCGCGCAAGCGGCGATTTACGGGGGCAATTCCGCTCTTAGCGGAGTGGCGGCAGGGGGAAGAAACACGGACACCGCTTTGGTGCTGGCGAACGAAAGAACCGGAGACGCATTGGGGAAGGCGCAGGAGAGTACAGGTAATGCGTTGACGAAGAGCTACAGGAATGTAATGAAGGCGCTGGGTGGTGCGGCGAAGAGCACGGGCAAGGCTCTCGGAGTGGAGAAGAGTGAGGAAGGCGCGCCTCGCTGAGCGGGCTAGTAGATGTTGTGCCGATATAAGTTGAGGGCTTGTTAGTATGGCCTTTCCTGGAATGGGGCTGGATAGTAAAGAGTCTGATGGCGAAGGGTGTGTGCAACATGGCCGAGGCGATACAGCGAGCAAGTGCAGAGACGGCGTTTTTCGGTGGCAAGAATGGTAAGCAAGCGCGCCGTGAAGCCGATCAGATCAGACGACGGACCGTGGTGATGTTCAATCTCGTGGTGACGCTGGCGATTGCCGCGGTGGCCTACACGGACTGGAAGGTGGAAGCGGACGTCTCGCTGGGGTACCTGTATGTGCTTCCGGTGGCGCTGAGCGCGATGGTGAATCTGCTGCCGGTGACGATTGGGCTGTCGCTGCTGTGCACGGTATTACAGGACACACTGGGGCCGCATCGGGAGACCTTGTCGCTGCACCTGGTGGAGAATGCGCTGAGTCTTGCGGGGTTTCTTGTCGTGGGATTTCTGGTGTCTCAAATTGCCAGGCGGCGGAGTCAACTGGAGGACGAAGTACAGCGGCAGAGAGATGAGTATGAGCGTGATCTGACACTGGCGGCTCAGGTGCAGCTGCAGGTGCTTCCGAAGCCTATCTCGTTGCCCGGGCTGGAGTTGGCGGGAACGATGCATCCGGCACGTCTTCTGGGCGGAGACTATTACGACTTCTTTGCAATCTCAGACGATGTTGTGGATGTGGTGATCGCGGATGTCTCAGGTAAGGGCGCTGCGGCGGCACTACTGATGCCTTCACTGGCGGTGGCTCTGCGGCTGCGGGCAAAGGAACTGAACGGCCCTGCGGAGATCATCAAAGACCTGGATGGGATTTTGAAACAGGTTACGAAACCTTCGACGTTTGTGACGGTGTTCTATGCGCGTTTAAACCATACGAAGCGGACGCTGGAGTATGCGAGCGGGGGGCATAATCCTCCTCTGCTGGTGCGATCGAGGACTGGGGAATCGTGGATGTTGATGGAGGCGGGGCCGATTGTGGGGATTCTGCCTGACGCGGAGTTTGTTAATACGGTTGTGCAACTGGAGCGGGGGGATGTTCTGGCGCTGTACACGGATGGTGTTTCGGAACAGGAGAACACGAGCGAGGAACAGTTCAGCGTGGAGCGGATGAAGGGTGTGGTTGTGAAGGATGAGAATGAGACGGCAGCCCAGATTGTCGAGAGGGTATCGGGCGCGGTCGCGGAGTGGGCGGGTGCGAAGGAGCAGGAGGACGATCTGACGCTTGTGGTGGCGAAGATTCTCTAGTCGCCGTCGGAGTCAGAGGAGGAGAGTCCGTGCTTCTCCATGCGGTAGATGAGGGTGCGCCGGCTGATGTCGAGGAAGCGGGCGGCGTGGGTCTGGTTGCCTTCGAACTTTTCGAGAGCACGACTGATCAGCTCGCGTTCGATGGCTTCGAGGCTGATTCCTTCTTCCGGCAACTCGGGCCAGAGGGCGGGCGTAAGGGTAGAGGAGGGTGACAGTTCTTCGGGGAGGTCGTCTTCGGTGATGAGATCGGTCGCGGAGAGCACAAGAAGACGTTCGAGAACGTTTTCAATCTGGCGAACGTTGCCGGGCCAGCGATATGCTATGAGACGTTGACGCGCAGCGGACGACAGGTTGACCTCGGCGATACTGTGACGCTCTTTCGCGCGTTGGAAGAGGGTGTCAATGAGCTCGGGTATGTCGTCCTTTCGCTCGCGTAATGGGGGAATGCGCAGCGGCACGATGGCGAGGCGATAGTAGAGATCCTCGCGGAAGGTGCCATCTTCAACCATGGCAGACAGATTTCGATGGGTGGCTGCGATGACTCGAATGTCGACCTTAACGGGCGAGGTAGCGCCGATTTTGGGGAGTTCGCCCTCCTGAAGGACGCGGAGAAGCTTGACCTGCGCGTCGAGAGGGAGTTCACCGACTTCGTCGAGGAAGAGGGTTCCGCCGTCGGCGGATTCGATTCGGCCGGGCTTGTTGGCGAGGGCGCCGGTGAAGGCACCGCGCATGTATCCGAAGAGTTCGGACTCGACGAGATCTTTGGGAATAGCACCGCAGTTGATTGCGATGAATGACCGGTCTCGGCGAGGGCTGTTGTGGTGGATGGCGCGTGCGATGAGTTCCTTGCCTGTACCGGTCTCTCCCTGGATGAGTACGGTGGTATCGCGTGGAGCGACGCGCGCGGCCTGATCGAGGATGTGCAGAAAGTTCTTGGAGTGGCCAACGATCCCTTCGAAACCGTAGCGTTGATCGAGAGCGGAACGGAGGGTGCGGACCTGCTCGATGAGGTTCTGGCGCTCCATTGCGCGATGGACGACGAGGAGCAGGGCTTCGAAGTCCAGGGGCTTGGTGACGTAGTCGTAGGCTCCCATCTTCATGGCTTCAACTGCAGTCTCGACAGTACCGAAGGCAGTGACGACGATGACGGTGGTCTGGAGGCCGTCTTTTGCGATGCGGTTGAGGAGCTCGAGCCCTGTGGTGGGCATGCGAAGATCTGTGATGACGAGATGGGGTTCGAGTTGAGAGAGCATCTTCCAGGCTTCGTCGCCATCGGATGCGAGCGAGACCTCGTAGCCTGCTTCTTCGAGCTGCATCTTCATGACGCGGCGCAGGCTGCTATCGTCGTCGACGACCAGGATGTGGTTCTTCTTCATGAGACCACCGCACTGTTCTGATGCGTGGCAGTGGAAGTGGAACACGGTAGCTCGACGCGAAAGATGGTTCCGATGGGTTGTCTAGTTCTGCAACTGAGAGTGCCCTGGTGTTGTGTAGCGATGTTGGCCGCGATGGCGAGACCGAGTCCGGTGCCGTTTTCCTTGGTGGTGAAAAAGGGCTCGAAGATGCGTTCTTTTGCTTCGGAAGCAATGCCGGGTCCTTGATCGCAGACTTCGATGCAGAGGCGGTCGGGTTGGAAGAAGCTGCGGATAAGGACGGCCCCATTGGCAGGCGTTGCCTGAATGGCGTTGAGGATGAGGTTGAGAAGGAGCTGCTTAATCTGCTCGGGGTCGCACTCAATCTCTCGCGATGGCTGCTGCGTTTGCAATTCTAGCGAGACATTGTGTGTGTAGGCGGCATGCTGGGCGAGCACGGTGACGGATTGCACGATGGCGGCTGGGTCGGTGGCCTGGAGGCGGGGGAGTCGTGGCCGCGCGAAGTCGAGGAAGTTGGTAAGGAGCTTGTTGAGCCGTTGAGATTCCTTCATGAGGATCTCAAGGCATTCGCCACGGCTTTCGGGGGAAGCCTGGCCGCGGGAAAGAATGCCGGCGGCTCCACTAATGCTGGCGAGAGGGTTGCGGATCTCATGCGCGAGGCTGGCGGAGAGCTGACCCGCGGCGGTGAGCCGTTCGGTCTTCTTGAGACGATCGATATTCTGCTGTAGCTCGAGGTGGACGTGCTCGAGTTCGGCCTTGGTCGCCTCAACCTGCTTACGCTGCGTTCGCTCGCGGTCGGCGAGGAAACCGGCAATGATGCCTGCTGCGCCGAATGTGCTGAGTTCGACGATCTGGTCCTGGGCGTCGAGCGGGGCACTGAACCAGTGACGGTAGAGCGAGGGCGCTTGGAGAACGGAGGCCAAGAGGATGGTCTTGATGGCTCCGCGCCAGCCGAAGAAGAGACCGGCAAACATAAATGGCAGGATGTTCAGGTGATGCAGGATGTTATGCAATACGACGGCGCGTGGTGGCGTCATCCAGGTGACGACGGCAAGAGCGACGACGAGGAATGCGATCAGCGCAGCCTTCATCCGCGTGGACCGCAGCGAAGCCGGTACAGAGAACATACTGTCATTTTCCCACGCAGGGCCCAATTGCCTGGCGGTATAGGCGTCGGGCGACAGTGGGAGCGGAACCGAGGTCGAGTTCATTCCGGCGTGTCTGTGTGCAATTGGTGAGCCAATTTGTTTGGCCCACTAAAGCGCATAGAACGCCATAAACGACCAAAATGAACTGAGTCGGCTGTACCTTTTGGGACAGTCGGTGTTCCTTAAGGATCACTGTATTCGGCCCGAAAATAGTACGGCTGACTGCTTCGTCACGCTATTTAGGCAACTTGACCTTTGGTGAGCGAATTGCACAGGACGTGATGTGATGTTCTGGAGATTATTCTTTCTGATCGTGCTGGCGGTCATGGCGCCTTGCTGCAGTCTTTCTGGGCAGACGCCGAACCCGACGACTCTGCCTGCTGCACCGAGCTCGGGAGACAACGTTCTCACGTTCCGAGATCCCGTGCATGATGGCAGCGGCAAATTGTTAGAGGGCCAGACCGCGGCGAACGGGACGACTTTGCGGATTACGCTGAGCGATGCGATCGCGATGGCAGAACGCAACAGCCCGAGGCTGCACGAAGCCGTTGCTGTGAACCAATACGCCGCGGCAGCGGCCAAGACAGCACATGCCTACAGCAATCCGAGCCTGGAGGTCTTCGGGGGACGTCAGTATGCGCGGCCGATTCCAACACCCGGAGTTCCTGGCTTGCTCCAGCATTACGCCGCTTCGCAACCGATTGAGATTCCAACTGAACGCCGAGCCCGCCAACGTGTGGCGCAATTTGGAATTGAGAGCAGCGAGTTTGGACAACAGGGAGTAAAGCTGTCGGTTACTGCAGATGCGAAACGCGCTTTTTATACGGCACTACGACGTCGCGAGGAGGTTCTGCATGCGCAGGAGAACCTGAGTCTCGTGAGTGATCTGCGGCGTCGCGTGGAGGTGGAAGTAAATGTCGGAGAGAAGGGCCGCCTCGAGCTAACGCGCGCCGAAGCTGAGCTGGCCAGAGCACAGTTTGCTGTACGGAGTGCACAAATTGAGTATGCCAATGCGATTGCCCTGCTTCGTGTAGCGATTGCGGCTCCAGCAGACGCAAACCTTGACCCTCAAGGAACGCTGGAACCGCGTGTAACGCTTGCACCGCTGGTGCAGATACGGGAGCAGGTTCTGCGAACTCATCCGGCCGTGGCACAGTCACAGGCAGATATTGAGTCGTCGCGAGCATTGCTTGATCGTGAGCGCGCACTGCGCATCCCGCAGCCGATAGCATTCGCGGAGTTTGAAAACCAGCCTGACCTTCGGTTCTGGCGCACGGGCATAACCATTCCGATTCCGCTATTTGACCGCAGGAGAGGGCAGATCGGACAGGCCGAAGCGACGGTGTCGCGTTCGACCGCTGTCCTGGATCAGCGGAGGCTGGAGTTGGTATCCGCCCTGGAGCGGGCATACGAACAGTATGAGCTTGCGGACCAGCAGGCGACCTCACTGGAGGCCGGGTCATTGCGGGCCGCAGAGAGTGCTGTGGATGCTGCAAAGGCCGCGTATCGGTTTGGCGAGCGGGGCATTGTGGAAGTGTTGGACGCACAACGTGTTTTGCAGAGCGTTCGCGGCGATCTTGTCGATGCTCAGTTTGCGCGCCAGTCGGCGCTGGTTGATCTGGAAGAACTCGGCGCGGTGGCGCCTGGAGCGAGGCCTTGATGATTCGGAGTGTTGTTGTATGTAGACCGTTGTTGTTACGCATATTCGCATTTGCCTTGCTTGTACTTCCGGTAATGGGGCTGGAGGGATGCAAGACCAAGGTGAAGCAGGCCTCTGCTCAGCAACAGACCAACCCGAACGAGGTTTCGGTGACGCCCGCTCTGTCGGAGAACCTCAAGTTTGGGACGCCACAGATGAGTGACGTAGTGGGTAAGCTGCAGGTCGCCGCGCACGTTGATACCGATGCGCGGCTGATTGCCCATGTGGGGTCTCCGGTAGCTGGACGCATCCTGAAGCTGCTGGTTTTTGAGGGGCAAAGTGTGAGGGCAGGGGCGGTGCTGGCAATGCTCCATAGCACAGACCTTTCGGACACGCAGTTTGCACTTGTCAAAGCAACTTCCCAGCAGAACCTTGCCGCTACGAGCGTCAAGCGTGCGGAACAGCTGGTTGCGGCCGACGTGATTGGTCAGGCGGAGTTGGAACGGCGGCGTGCGGAGCTGTTGCAGGCTACTACCGAGGCGGCTTCATACCGCACGCAGTTGCGCGGGCTGGGAATGACAGAGGAACAGATTCACCAGGTTGAGACGAACCGGAGGCTCAGCGCCGATTACCCGATTGTTACGCCGAAGGGCGGTACGGTGCTGAAGCGCGACATCACGATCGGTCAGGTGGTGCAGCCAGCGGACCCGGCGTTTACGATCGCGGATCTATCCACAGTGTGGATCGTGGCAAACGTTCCTGAAGAAGATGCGGGCCAGCTTGAGGAAGGCATGAATGTGGCAGTTCATATTCCGGCAATCCCGGAGGCGAACATTTCAGGCTATCTCTCGTTTGTTTCTCCAATCGTTGATCCAGCCACGCGCACGGTGGAGGTCCGCATGGATGTGGAGAACAAGCATGGGCTGCTGAAGCCGGACCAGCTTGCGAACATGACATTTATCGGGCACGCGAACCGCAAACTGACGGTTCCGAATGCTGCCGTGGTGCGCGAAAGCAACACGGATTATGTGTTTGTGGAGGTTGCTCCATCCAAATATGCGCTTCGTGAGGTTTCGCTGGGGGAGGAAGAGGACGATTTTCGGGTGGTATTGAGCGGAGTGCAGGAGAACGAGCGCATCGTTACCGACGGCGCATTTCATTTGAACAATCAGCGCAAGCAGAACGCGATCAAAGGGGGCAACTAGATGTTGCAGTCGATCATCGCAGGAGCGCTGCGACAGAGACTCATCCTAGTGGTGATCGCAGTCGTGCTTCTCGGCTTCGGCTTCAACGCAGCCAATCGACTATCTGTTGATGCGTTTCCGGATGTAACGAACATCCAAGTACAGATTGCGACGGAGGCGTCGGGCAAGTCTCCTGAGGAAGTTGAACGATTCGTCACAATTCCGATTGAGATCGCGATGACGGGGTTGCCTGGGATGACGGACATGCGCTCCCTGAACAAACCGGGCCTATCGTTGATCACCCTTGTGTTCAGTGATGACAGCGATGTGTATCGCGAACGGCAGATGGTTTCAGAGCGCCTAGCAGAGGTGCGCGACAGGATGCCCGAAGGCGTCACTCCTGTGCTGGGACCGATGGCGAACGCTCTTGGCGAGGTATATCAGTACACGCTCGATGTACCCGGCGAAGGCGATTCCAAGCACGTGCTGACCCATGACGAACTAATGCAGCGGCGAACGTTGCAGGACTGGGTTGTACGTCCCTTGCTCCGGTCGATCTCGGGGGTGGCGGAGATTAACTCCACCGGCGGCTTTGTGAAGCAGTATGAGACGTTGGTCGATCCGCAGAAGCTGCACTACTACGATCTGACGATCAATGACGTGCGTGACGCACTGGCTCGAAACAATGCAAATGCAGGCGGAGGTGTCCTACCGCAGCATGCCGAGCAGTATTTAATACGCAGCGTTGGTCTGGTTCGCGATCTGGATGATATTCGCAACATCGTGCTGAAGGAGAGCAAGGGAACGCCAGTTCGTGTCAGAGACGTTGCAGACGTGCGCATAGGCACCGAAGTCCGGTACGGGGCCATGATGAAGAATGGCTATACCGAGGCGGTGGGCGGTGTGGTTCTTATGCGGAGCGGAGGTAACGCGAAGGAGATTGTAAGCCGCGTGAAGGAGCGAGTGGCCGAGATTAACCGAAAACATATGATCCCGGGCGGCCTCCAGATCGTTCCTTACTACGATCGCTCACAATTGGTCGATGCGGCGATTCATACCGTGACGGAGGTTCTGGCAGAGGGAATCGTTCTCGTCGTCGTTATTCTCTTTTTGTTTCTCGGGGACCTTCGCTCGAGCCTGATTGTGAGTGCGAACCTGCTGCTTACACCACTGCTCACCTTTATGGTGATGAACCACATTGGGTTGTCGGCGAACCTGATGTCGCTGGGCGGGTTAGCAATCGCGATCGGGTTGATGGTGGATGGCTCGGTGGTGGTGGTAGAGAATGTCTTCGCGCAGTTGAGCCATGCAAGGCATGCTGCCGGTGCACCGATTGAGGGAAGACGCAAGGTGCAGATTGTGCTTGCGGCGGTGCAGGATGTCGCAACTCCTACGTTGTTTGGGGTAGCGATCATCATTCTTGTGTTTCTGCCACTGATGACGTTGGAGGGAATGGAAGGAAAGATGTTTGCTCCGCTGGCATATACGATTGCCATCGCGCTTGCCATCTCTCTCGTGTTGTCGCTGACGTTGTCGCCCGTGCTTTCTTCCTATCTTCTGAAAGGGGGGTCGGAGAAGGACACGTGGCTGGTTCGGATTCTGCGGATGCCCTACAACTGGCTGCTTCACTGGACGCTGAGGCATCGAAAGACTGCCGTGATTGCAGTTATTGCGCTGTTCTTTGGGGCATTGGCTCTGTTTCCATTTCTGGGTACATCGTTCATTCCGGAGATGCAGGAGGGAACGCTCTCGCCGAATGCCGATCGTGTGCCGAATATCTCTCTGGATGAGTCTCTGAAGATGGAGAAAGAGATGCAGCGCCTGATTCTTGGAGTTTCGGGTGTGCAAAATGTTGTCTCTCGTATTGGCCGCGGCGAATCGCCTGCTGATCCGGCTGGACCGAACGAAGCGGACGTGCTCGCTTCCTTGATGCCTTACGATGAGCGGCCAAGCGGCATGACGCAGGAGGGAATTGCGGAAGAGATCCGTACGCGGCTTGCGGCGTTGCCAGGAATCAATCTGGTGATGTCGCAACCAATCAGCGATCGAGTGGATGAGATGGTCTCAGGCGTTCGGGCGGATGTGGCGGTGATGCTGTATGGAGATGATCTTGATCTGCTAGTTGAAAGGGCCAACGCGATTGCGAAGGTGGCAACCGGTATCCAGGGAACACAGGACACACGCGTGGATCGCATGGGTGGCCAGCAATACCTGATGATCAATATCGATCGCGGAGCGATTGCCCGTTACGGACTGAATGCTGCTGACGTGAATGATGTGATTGAGACGGCGATTGCAGGGAAGTCAGCTACGGAGATCTATGAGGGCGAGCGAAGATTTTCTGGCGTGGTTAGGCTACCTCCGCACCTTCGGGACAGCGTGGATGATATTCGCGATCTGCAGATCAGCTCGCCGGATGGGCCTCGTATTCCACTGAAGGACCTTGCCAGCGTTAAGGTGATGGAGGGGCCGGCGCTGATTAATCGCAGCATGGGCAAGCGAAGGATTGTGGTTGGCGTGAATGTTCAGAATCGCGACCTGGGTGGGTATGTCAAGGAGTTGCAGGAGAAGGTGGATCGCCAAGTGCAATTGCCTGCGGGATACTACATCGAGTGGGGTGGGCAATTCCATAATATGGAGCGGGCACTGCACCACCTGATGATTATTATTCCAATTACTATCGCGGCGATCTTCTTTCTGCTGTTTGTTCTGTTCCAGTCGGTACGGTTTGCGGCGCTGATTATTACGGTGCTTCCGCTGGCGTCTATTGGTGGAATTATCGGTTTGTTTGTTTCCGGGGAGTATTTGTCGGTGCCGGCATCGGTGGGGTTTATCGCATTGTGGGGAATTGCCGTGTTGAACGGTGTTGTGCTGGTTTCATACATTCGAAAACTTCGACAGGAAGGCCGATCGCAGATCGATGCGGTTCGCGAAGGAACGGCGCTGCGGTTCCGGCCAGTGATGATGACAGCGACCGTCGCAGCGCTGGGGCTGGTTCCTTTCCTGTTTGCTAAGGGGCCGGGCTCGGAGATACAGCGCCCACTTGCGATTGTGGTGATCGGTGGTCTTGTCAGCTCGACAGCACTGACTCTGCTACTGCTCCCGTCTGTCTACTCCATCTTTGAGGGCAAGGAGAAGACAGGCGAGAGCAGTATTGAGGTAGGCGTGTCGGAACTGACCGACGATTACGTTGCCTGAAGAGGGCTACGGCTTGGGGCCGTCCTCCTGAGGTACCTCCTGGCCTTCGCCGGGGAAGGGCCAGTTCTTGTCGAGGGGCCACTGCTGGGCCTCGCGGGTGGCTTTGGGAACCTTGATAATGCGCAGGTTTTCGAGGAAGTGGACTCCGGACTTTCCGGCGACAGCAATGTCGAGGTCGCCGTCGTTGTCGAAGTCGGCGGTGAGGATCTGGGTGCCTACGCCGGCGGTGCCGTTAAGGGAGACGGGGATGCGGGTAAAGGTTGCGTCCTTGTTAAGGCGGTAGGCGTAGATGACGAGTGGGTCGTACGAGCCGGGGTCGCCGCCGGAGTGGCCGCGGTAGCGCTTGCCGGTGATGAGGTAGGTGGAGCCGTTACCGTCGATGTCAGCGAGTGCGAGGGCGTGGGACTGGGAGAAGGACTCGTCGATGGTGTGCTTGGTCCAGGCGCGCTGGGTAGAGGCTCCGCCTTGCTCAAGCCAGTAGAGGCCGTAGCCGTGCCCCTGGCCGAGAATGAGATCCATCTTGCCGTCGTGATTGACGTCGTAGCCGAGGATAGGGAAGCCTGCGTCTCCAAGACGCCATTCCTGGTGGAACTCCCACTTGTCGTTGTTGGCGTCAATGTTCTGGAACCAGCCGTAGGGCGTGAGAATGTCAGGCTTGCCGTCGTGGTTGATGTCAGCGACGCCGATGCCGTGGCCGTCTTCGTCTTTGCCGCCGACTTTATGGACTTTGGGCTGAGGGCCGGAGAAATCGACCCAGAGGACACCCGAGTGGTTGTAGTGAGCGAGCGCGAGGTCGGGTTTGCCGTCGCCGTTGATGTCGCCGTAGGCTCCACCTTCAGTGTCGAAGGAGTCGGCGATGAAGTGCTTCTCCCACTGCTGGTCGGGGCTGGAGGTCTTGCCGGGGTTCTGGTACCACCAGATGCCGTTGGAGATCCAGCCGGTGGTGACGACGTCGGGAAGGCCATCATGGTTGACGTCGAAGATCCATTCGCCGCAGTCGGAGATGAACTCGGCGTGGGTGCCGACGGTGCGGAATTGATGGCGTTTCCAGTCTCCACCTTCGGCGCCTGGATTTTGATACCAGTAGGCCCCCGAGAGGATATCGGTGAAGCCGTCGCCGTTCATATCGAGCAGGGAGATGCCTTCGGAGTGGTCGGTACCGAGTCGATGGGCGAGGAAGGTGGGTGGCATCTGCCCGTCGGGGCCGGGGCCGGGTGTGGGCTTGCGAAACTCGGTGGCATGCGTAGGGTCTTGCGCGTGCGCGGCAGAGGTGACGGCGATGAGGACGAGGGCGGATAACTTGAGGAGATTTTTCATTGGGCTTTTCTAGTATGGGTTATTGCGGAAGTGGTTTGAGGTCGACAGTGCGTCCGGTCTTAGCAGAGGTGCGGGCGGCGTCGAGTATCTGCATGACAATGAGGTTGGTATCAAGGGAAGAGAGATCGTGCTCGGGCTTGACCTGGCCCTGAAGGACTGCGGCGAGGTAGGAGAGTGAGTTGGATTGCTCAGGCGCGAGGCTGGGAGCGGTCTTGGGTGTTTCGGATTTGTCACCTTTGTAGCGGGTGCGCAGGTCATATGGGCCGACGGTGATGATGTAGCCATTAGCGCCATAGACCTCCATATCTTTGCGGGCAAAGGGCCAGTTCCAGGATGGCATGAGGACCGCTTGGGCGGCAGGGTAGCGGATGATTATGGTGGCGTCGTCGTCGACGAGGGGATAGATTCCGGGTTTGTCAGTCTGGGCGACTGCGGTGACGGACACCGGGGTCTCACCGTGCATGAGGAGGGTCATGAGATCGGCGCCGTAGCATCCGAAATCAAACAGCGCTCCGGCACCGTTCTGAACGGGATCGGTCAACCAGGGGAGCCACTCGGGACCAACGCCGATCTCCTTGGGGCCTTCGTGGCCGTCATGGACGACAACTTTGCGGATGTCGCCGAGGTGGCCTGCCTGGGCTTCGAAGATGGCCGCGGAGTTGGAGGTGTACCAGGTTGTCTCGTAGTTGACCAGGACGTTAACGTGGTGATCGTGCGCAGTCTGACGAATGGCAAGTGCATCTTCCATTGTGGTGGAGAGAGGCTTTTCGACCATGGAACTGATGTTGTGTTTGGCGGCGGCCTCGATAACGCGACGGTGGTCCTGGATGGTGGTATAGACGAGGACAGCGTCGGGGTGCAACTTGTTGAGGGTGGCTTCGAGGTCGGGGGAGAAGAGCGTGGGAGCGAGATGGTAGTGTTCGGAGTACTGCTGGGCCAGAGCTTTGTCAGGCTCGACGATACCGACCAACTGGGCTTCGGGATGTTTCGGAAGCGCGTTGAGAAATCCTTTGACATGTCCATGAACCAGGCCGACGATGACGACGCGAATAGGCCTGTCGCGTGGAACGGATGTTTGCGCCCATGCGGACGCGGTTGAGATAACGGACAGGATAGCGAGTTTAGCGAGTCGTCTCATGAAGGGATCCCGGCTGGTAGAGGCAGGTCATCTACATGTCTTTCGAATGTGCCTCTCGCAATTGTGTTGCGAGAGGCTTTAAGTAGATGACATTCGTTTTGAAGAGGTAAACGCTAGCGATCAGGCCATTTTCATGGTCTCAGGATTCCATTTAATAACCTGTCCGCGCTCGGAGCTGAGGTTGCTGAGAAGCGCGGCGCCAGCAGCACGGAAGCCAAAGGTTGCGTCTTCGACCGGTTGCTTGCGAGTCCGGACCGAAGAGAAGAAGTTGCGGAAGTGATCGACGTTGTCGGAGTACCCATGCGGAGCGGAGAACTTTTCGATCGCGTTGTAGGTCGATCCCGCAGGTGCGATAGTTGGGTACTTCTGACGATACTGAGCCAGATAGGCCTGCTGCTCGGCGTTTGCGAAGGTTGAGACGGTGTATCCGGGCTCAGTTTCGCGTGGAACACGAGTAACCGTGACGGTTTGGCCTGCAATCTCCATGGTGCCTTCTGAGCCTGTAAAGAGAAAGCCTTCGCTCTCTTCGCCCCCGTTCACAAAGTTCACGCGCAAAGAGAGGTTAAAGCCCTGCGGGTAGTCGAAGAGTGCCAGCAGGACATCGTTTGCATCGCGACCATCCTTCCAGTAACGGATACCGCCGGTTGCCATGGCGCGGGTTGGGCCGGTTGAGCCAGTGATGAAGTGCGTTCCGCTGAAGAGGTGGACGAAGAGATCGCCTGCGACTCCGGAGCCGTAGGCCCCCCATTTACGCCACTGGAAGAAGTGCTCGGGGTTCCAGGCAATCTTCGGTGCAGAGCCGAGAAAGCGCGGCCAGTCGCAGGTCTGCGTGCTCGCGTCGGTTGGGACGGAGTAATTCCAGGCTCCGGTGGAGGAGTTACGGTCCCAGCGGGCCGAGACCATGTTGAGCTGACCGATGGCTCCAGAGGCAAGGAGTTCTTTTGCCTTCGAGTAGACAACGGAGCTTACGCGCTGGCTGCCGACCTGGAGGATGCGATTGGTGGACTTCGCAGTGCTGATGATCTCTGGCCCATCGGCATAGACGTGAATCATGGGCTTCTCAAGATAGACGTCTTTGCCGGCCTTCATGGCATCGACAGCGGCCTGCTTATGCCAGTGATCAGGCGTAGCGATGAGGACGGCATCTACATCAGGACGAGCAAGAATCTCATGATAGTCGCGCGTGGTGAAGACATCGCTGCCCCAGAGTTCTTTGCAGTGCGTGAGCCTGCCGTCGTAGCAGTCAGCAGCGGCGACGAGTTTGACGCCGGGAACCTGGAGGGCGTAGCGGGTATCCGACTGACCCTGGATTCCGGCGCCAATGAGCGCGAGCTGAATATTGTCGTTCGGAGATTTGGGTGCTGCTGCTTGATCTGGTTCTGCAGCGAGAACGTGGATGCTGGTAGCGGCTGCGGCTAGACTCGCTGTCTTGAGAAAGGTTCTACGATCGAGGGTCATTGGCTCCGGTCCTTGAAATTTCAGCGCACGCGACAGGGAAAGATTTGCCGCGAACTGAAAGTATGGGAATCTGAAGCCGCTGTAAAGTCCTTACGGCTAAGTGGTTACAACGGGGAGTTTTGCGGCCTCCCATGCAGCGATACCGCCGGCAAGTTCGATCACGTCAGAGATGCCGCGTTTTGCCAGGATGCTGGCAGCGATGGATGAGCGATATCCCCCTGCACAGTGGACCGCAATACGGCGATTGTGGGGTACCTGGTCGACGTGCTGTTGAAGCTGCGAGAGCGGCAGGTTGATGCTTCCACTAAGATGCCCTGCACTCCATTCGCTTGTGTTGCGAATGTCGATGACCATGGGAGGATGCGGTGAAGCGAGCTCTTCGGCAAGCATAGGAGCGCTAACTCTCTCAGTGCGCTGGAGAAGGTCAGGGTGTCTGACGAGTGACTCCATCCCATTCAATAGATATCCCTTTACGCCGTCGTAGCCGATACGGCCGAGGCGCAGGGCGGCCTCCTGCTCACGGCCGGGTTCGGCGATGATGACGATGGGGCGTGTTGGGTCGAGGATAGTGCCAGCCCATGTGGCGTACTGTCCTCCGAGTCCTATGTTGACGCTTCCTCCTAGATGACCCTTTGCGTAGTCGGCGGCGTCGCGAACATCAAGCAACTGGGCACCGGCGTTACCAAGCGAGAGAGTCTCATCGAGAGAGAGAGGATGCAGAATCTTTTCAAGAGTGGCGTCGAGGGTGGGACGCTCGCGTGTATTGAGGATGGCGTCGTAGGTAAAGTAAGCAGGTGCGTCGGGCTGATCTGCGGTGACGATGCGGGTGAACTCTTCGCGGGCCATCGGCTGAAGTGCGTAGTTGAAGCGCCGCTGCTCCCCCATGGTGGAGACTGTGTCGGAAGAGAGATGCTTGCCGCAGAGCGAGCCTGCGCCGTGTGCTGGATAGACGAGCGTTTCGTCGGGGAGCGGTAGAAGCTTGTTATGCAGCGAGTCGTAGAGGTAGTTGCTGAGCTGCTGCGCGGACCAACCGAGGGAGGCGCGGAGGTCGGGCCGGCCGACGTCCCCGATAAAAAGCGTGTCACCGGTGAGCACGGCATAGGGTTTGTCGGAGGATGTAGCGAGGTCAAAGACAAGGATGGAGATGGACTCGATGGTGTGGCCGGGTGTCTCGAGGATCTGGAGGCGGAGGCCGGGAAGATCGAGGGTGTCTCCGTCACTCATGGGAAGGAAGGTGTACTCAGCTTTCGCTTGCGAACCGAGGCGTATGTCAGCGCCACAGCGGTCGCGCAGCTCGAGGTGCCCGGCGAGGAAGTCGGCGTGAAAGTGAGTGAGGAAGACGTGGCGGATGCTCACGCCGAGCTCAACCGCATCGTCGAGGTACTGCTGGATGTCACGCTGCGGGTCCACGACAATGGCGGTTCGGCTTGCCCTGTCGGCGATGAGGTAGGAGGCGTGGGCTAGACAGCCGAGATAGTACTGCTTGAGGACGATGCCGGAAGAGGTGGTGTTCATCGGGATGCCTTTCTGCCAAGGGGACGGGTGAGCTCCTGGAGGTCGCGCTTGCTTTTTGCGGCTTCGCTGCGGCAGACGAGGCGGCAGAGCTCGAAGACGATGGGGTCACCGATTGAATAGACGATGGAGTTTCCGTCGCGGCGGCGGGCGACGAGGCCAGCATCATAGAGTAGCTGGAGATGCTTGGAAACGTTAGACTGCGAGGCTTCGAGCGAGTCGACGAGTTCGCCGACGGTGCACTCTCCCTGTTCCAGTTGTTGGAGGAGGCGGAGACGGAAGGGCTCGCCGAGGGTGCGGAAGCGGCGCGAGACGATCTCGAGAGTGGCTTCCGTCATGGAGGT
>Ga0163162_10000773_pt1 | contig 29793 bp, 28 predicted proteins | sample S55metaG_FD_115310 | JGI IMG/M metagenome (GOLD analysis project Ga0163162, IMG submission 115310) | Switchgrass rhizosphere microbial communities from Kellogg Biological Station, Michigan, USA - S5-5 metaG | ecosystem: Host-associated > Plants > Roots > Rhizosphere > Soil | place: USA... | reverse complement strand
CGTAAGCCTGAACCTTACAAAGGAAAAGGTGTCCGTTATGTTGGTGAAGTGGTTCGTAAGAAAGCAGGTAAGGCGGCAGGAAAATAAACCCGTGCCTCTAAAGTGGTGAGGGTTATTAAATCATATTTTATTAATTTAAAATTTTCCGCCTCGGCGGAACAGGGTTATGGAAAAGACAACTAAGAAACAGAAAATCAGGTTTCGCATTCGCAAAAAGATAAGTGGAGAAACTCAAAAACCGAGATTGTCTGTATTCAGGAGTAACAGCGATATATATGCGCAGTTAATCGATGACAATAACGGCAAAACGCTTGCCGCTGCTTCATCAAGAGATAAAGATATTGCTGCACAAAAAGGCAATAAAACAGAAAAAAGTAAACTCGTTGGTGGTGCGATTGCGCGCAAGGCAGGTGAGCTCGGACTGAAGAATTGCGTTTTTGATCGTGGCGGAAATTTATACCATGGCCGTATCAAAGCATTGGCTGATGGCGCGCGTGAAGGTGGTTTGCAATTTTAAAAAGATAGATCAGAATAAAATTTTATAAACAGATCATGTCAAAATTAAACATAACCAGAGTTAAAGCCGGCGACCTCGAGTTGAAAGAAAAAGTAGTTGCCATCAACCGTGTTGTAAAAACAACAAAGGGTGGAAGAGCTTTTAGTTTCTCCGCATTGGTCGTAGTTGGAAACGAAAATGGCGTAGTAGGTCATGGTTTGGGAAAGGCCAAAGAAGTTCAGGAAGCCATCACGAAAGGAATTGAAGATGCAAAGAAAAACCTGATCAAAGTTCCTATAATGCATGGCACCATTCCGCACGATCAGCTCGCTAAAGAAGGCGCTGCAAAAGTGCTTATCAAACCAGCTGCTCATGGTACAGGTGTTATTGCCGGAGGTAGTATGCGTGCAGTATTAGAAAGTGCCGGAGTTACCGACGTATTAGCAAAATCATTGGGTTCAGCTAATCCACACAATGTGGTAAAGGCAACGTTTAAAGCCCTTGCTATGTTGAGAGAACCGATCCAAATCGCCAAAGTGCGTAACTTGTCGTTAAAGAAAGTATTTAACGGATAGACCCTTACCCCACCAGGGGAATGGGTATGCGGAAAAATAATTTTCAAAAAACTTAAATTCCCTGTTGGGGTTAGGGTATGAAAAAGATTAAAATCACTCAGATTAAAAGTGCGATCGACAGACCCGAGCGTCAGAAACTCACTTTAAAAGCTTTAGGACTAAATAAGCTGCACACTCCAAAAGAAGTGGAAGCAACACCACAAATTTTGGGCATGGTGCGTAAAGTAACACACCTGATTAAGGTAGAAGAAATCTAAATACGAATGTTGAAATGTGAGAATATGGAAATGTGAAAATGCTAACGTAAGATCAGTAAACGAATTTTCACATTTCCATATTCTCACATTTCCACATTGGAATTACGCGAGGGGCGATTCCCCGTTAAGTTAAAATCAACACAATGAATTTACACACTATCAGACCTGCTAAAGGGTCAACTCACAAACAAAAAAGATTGGGACGTGGAGAAGCTTCCGGGAAAGGTGGCACATCCACAAAAGGTAACAAAGGCGGACAAAGCCGTGCCGGTTATCAAAGGAAAATGGCTCATGAAGGCGGGCAGATGCCAATTCAGAGAAGACTTCCAAAGCGCGGGTTCACCAATATTCGTCGCGTTGCTTTTAAAGTATTTAACCTTGGTCAAATTGACCACCTGGTTGAAAAGTACGGTATCAAAGAATTTACGCCTGAAAATCTCTATATAAATGGATTGATTGGGCAGAATGATATCGTAAAGATCCTGGGCAACGGTGAGCTAAAAAGCAAACTGACGTTTAAAGTAAGCGCAGTCAGCGAAAAAGCTAAGCAAGCGATCGAGGCTGCCGGCGGCACTATCGAAATTCTCAAGTAATTTTTGCGTAAATTGCATAGAAGGTATTTTGAGACCCGGCAATAATCTGATCGCCGGGCACATCAACTAAAAAATTACCATAACCCGTGAAGAAATTTATTCAGACACTAAAAAATATCTGGAGCATCGATGAGCTCAGGAGCAAGATCGTTGTGACCTTGTCGCTGGTTCTTGTGTATCGGTTCGGTACGCATATCGTGTTGCCGGGTATTGATCCTAACAAACTCAGCAGTTTGTCGGGAGCGAAAACAGGTGCGTTGGGTTTGATCGACGCTTTTTCGGGTGGGGCCTTTTCACAGGCATCCATACTCGCACTTGGTATCATGCCGTATATTTCTGCATCGATCTTTATGCAATTGATGACCATCCTTGTTCCGCAAATGCAAAAGGTGCAGAAAGAAGGAGAAAGCGGTCGTAAGAAAATCAATCAATGGACAAGATATTTGACAGTGCTCGTTACGTTTGCGCAGGCATATGCTTATGTGTCTTACTTGCGTCAGATGGGTAAGGACGCGATCATTGATTCATTCAGTGCATATTTTTGGTTAACGACTCCAATCATCCTTACGGCCGGAACGTTATTCGTGATGTGGCTCGGTGAAAAAATCACCGACAAAGGATTAGGTAACGGAACGTCTTTGATCATCATGGTCGGAATTCTTGCACGTCTCCCAAATGCTGCGCTTGGCGAATGGCGCGCGAAAGCAACGATGGGTAGCGGTGGTATTTTGATTTTTGTGATTGAAATTGCCGTATTGATTGCGGTGATACTGGGATTAATTATCCTGATACAGGGGGTGCGAAAAGTTCCGGTGAACTATGCGAAGCAGATTGTTGGTAACAAACAATTCGGTGGAGCAAGACAATTTCTTCCTTTAAAGGTCAATAGTTCTGGTGTAATGCCAATCATCTTTGCACAGGCGATCATGTTTTTGCCAACGCTGATCTCATATACCAGTTTCGAAAACAAAGAAGGTATTTCCAAAATATTTTCCGATCCAAGGAACTATTGGCACATGTTGATTTACGCAGTCATCGTAATTGCGTTTACTTTCCTCTACACTGCACTTATCTTCAATCCGAAGCAAATTGCGGAAGATTTAAAGAGAAATAATGGTTTCATACCGGGAGTAAAACCTGGACAACCAACTGCGGATTTTATTGGAGCAGTGATGGATAAAATTACTTTACCCGGAGCTATCTTCCTGGCTTTGGTTGGAATTTTGCCAGGATTTGCCCAGCGCGCAAATGTGACGCAGGCGTTCGCTTCATTTTTTGGCGGAACTTCGCTACTGATCATGGTAGGTGTTATTCTCGATACTTTGCAGCAGATCGAAACGCAATTATTAATGCGCCAGTATGATGGCTTAATGAAGAGTGGAAGGATCCAGGGAAGGCAGTCAGTAACAACCGCGGCCATTTAAACAATATTTTTCACAAGTTGTTTGTTAATAAGGTTGAGATTGAGGTTTAGGTTCAGCCTGGCCTTAACCTCAACCTTAACCGTTATATCAATACATGATTCACTACAAATCAAAAGCAGAAATAGAAGTAATGCGCGAAAGTTGTCTCATGGTGAGCCAGACACTCGCGACCGTCGCTGCAATATTAAAACCAGGCATCACAACTTTATATCTTGATGGTATCATCGGCGAATATATTCGTGACCATAAAGCAGTGCCCTCTTTTTTGAACTATCGCGGTTATCCTTTTAATTCCTGTATTTCTGTAAATGATGTTGTGGTCCACGGCTTTCCAAATAAACAAGAATTGAAGGAGGGAGATATTGTTTCAATTGATATCGGGGTATATAAAAACGGTTTTCATGGTGACCATGCATATACGTTCGCGATTGGTGATCCAGGGGCTGATGTTTCAAAATTGATCAGGGTCACAAAGGAATCGTTATTTGCTGGTATCGAAAAAGCGGTTGCTGGAAACCGGATCGGTGATATTTCAAACGCTATCCAGGAACACACAGAAAGAAAATATGGCTATGGTGTAGTGAGAGAACTGGTAGGGCATGGATTGGGAAGAAGCATGCATGAAGATCCCCAGGTACCAAATTATGGCAAACGCGGTTCCGGTGGAAAACTGAAAGAAGGTCTCGTGTTGGCGATCGAGCCGATGATCAATCTTGGCAAAAAAGAAGTTTATACGGAAGACGATGGATGGACAGTTCGCACGGTTGATCATCTTCCTTCCGTTCATTTCGAACATGACGTATGTGTCCAGAAAAACAAAGCGGATATACTTTCAGATTATAGCATTATTGAGGTCGTGGAAAAAGCGAACTCAAATCTCTATACGGAATATAGCAGCCAGATGAATTTGATCGCCTGAGAAAAATTAATCTTTCAGTAGTTTTTCTTGCTGATTATCTCTGCTCAATTATTCTTCCTTTTTTATCATGGATCAAAAATCGAAGCTGGTTGTTATCGGGGGCGGAGCTGCAGGTTTTTTCTGTGCAGTAAATGCGGCGAGAATGAGTCCGGCTCTCGAAGTGATCATCGTAGAGAAATCCAACAAACTTCTTTCAAAGGTAAAGGTCAGCGGAGGCGGCCGTTGTAATGTAACGCACGCATGTTTTTCAATTCCTGAAATTCTTACAAGGTATCCGCGCGGAGTAAATTTTATCAAGAAATCATTTTATCATTTTTTCACAACCGATACGATCAAATGGTTCGAGGAAAGAGGAGTGAAATTAAAAACGGAAAAGGATGGGAGGATGTTCCCGGTTAGTAATTCCTCCGAAACCATCATTCAATGTTTATTGGATGAAGCGAAAAAAAACGATGTTTCCATTTTAACAGGCCACGACGTAAAACATCTTTACCGTGACAAACAAAAATGGATAATTGAATTTATGGGCGCAAAAAAAATTGAGGCGGATTTTATTTGCGTTGCGTGCGGAGGATATCCGAAGTCGTCGATGTTTGAATGGATGCGGGGAACAGGTCACACGATAGAAGAGCCAGTACCTTCACTATTTTCTTTTAATATGCCGGGCGATCCGGTCATTGACTTGATGGGAGTTTCGGTAGAGAATGCCGAGGTGAGAATTGCAGGGACCAAACTTATTGAAAAAGGTCCGCTGATGATCACTCATTGGGGTATGAGCGGCCCGGTGATATTGCGTTTGTCGGCATGGGGAGCGCGCTTGCTTGCAGCACGAGGGCAGGATTATAAATTTACGATCCATGTGAATTGGGTATCTAAATTTAATGAAAACTCGATGCGTGAAAAATTGCTGGGGCTTCGTGATTCGTTTGGGTCGCTACAGATTGGTAATAGAAATCCATTTGAACTTCCCCAAAGATTGTGGGAATACTTGCTACAACGGTCAGGTATAAACGCAGAAGCACGTTGGGCAGAAGTATCTTCAACATCTCAAAACAAGCTGGTTAAAAATCTATGTAGTCACGAATATGAAGTCAGGGGAAAAACTACTTTCAAGGAGGAGTTTGTCACCGCAGGAGGGGTTAAACTCATTGAAGTCGATCCAAATACGATGCAAAGCCGCCTTCATCCCAATTTATTTTTTGCCGGTGAAGTTTTGGATGTAGACGGAATTACCGGCGGATTTAACTTTCAGCATGCGTGGACAAGTGGGTTTGTTGCTGCAAAAACGATCGCGGATTTCGCGGATTTGAGCGGATTTCGCGGATCTTCCAGTTGAAAATTGATTAACAACATTAGCTTTTTCACAGAAGAAACAATCAGAATTTAATAATGATATTAAAGTGGACATCCGTGAAATCCGCTCAAATCCGCGAATCCGCGATCCATTTTCACATTTCCACATTTCCACATCTCCACATTCCACATTCGACATTTCCAATTTTCGATTTTCCACATTTTCAATTCGCTCTTTTCATAGTCATGTCCATTCACTAAATTGCCGTGATGTCATTTTTAGATACTGCGAACCCGGATTTTCAATTTGCGTGGAGGTTTGTCAACCAGACAGCGCAACATATTTTTCTAACAGGGAAGGCCGGAACCGGCAAAACCACATTTCTCAAATATGTCAGGGACTATGGGTTTAAAAAAATGGCGATCGTAGCGCCAACTGGTGTTGCGGCAATCAACGCAGGTGGCGTGACTATGCATTCCTTTTTCCAGTTGCCATTTGGACCATTCGTTCCCGTTCAACAGATCGGATGGAATCAGCGAACAGTTACCGATGAGTATGCATTGCTAAAAAATATCCGGCTTAATCAGGCGAAAAGAGAATTGCTGAGAGAACTTGATTTGCTCGTGATTGACGAAGCGAGTATGGTACGAGCGGATATGCTGGATGCCACAGATGTTATCCTGCGACATTTCCGACGGCAATCGTCTTTGCCATTTGGAGGCTTGCAGGTTTTGTTTATTGGTGATTTGTTTCAGTTGCCACCGGTTGTAAACCGGACAGAATGGGAGATCCTTCGCGAGTATTATTCCAGCCCCTTCTTTTTTGACGCACTTGTTTTGAAACAATCTCCGCCAGTTTATCTTGAATTGAAAAAAATATACAGGCAGAGCGATACGCATTTCATAAACATCTTAAATAATATTCGCAACAATCAATGCACCACGGACGATCTCGAATCACTTCATCAACATTATCGCCCGGGATTTCAGCCGCGGGCAAATGAAAATTATATTGTTCTCACCACACATAATAACCGCGCAGATCAGATCAACCAACAAGAGCTGAACAAACTTCCTGGTAAACTTTTTTCATTTGAGGCAAAACTTTCCGGGGATTTTGATGAGAAAGCTTCTCCTGCCGAGAAATCTTTATTGGTCAAAGAAGGTGCTCAAATTATGTTCATTAAAAATGACAAAGGTGAGAACAGGCGTTTCTTCAATGGAAAAATTGGCGTCATCAATCGAATCGCAGGCGAAGACATATATATCCGGTTCCGAGATGAGCCTGGTGAGATCACGTTGGAAAAGGAAACATGGAAGAACATTCGATACAACTTCAACAGGGAAACAGGCGAAATTGAAGAAGATGTGCTTGGAACATTTGTACAATATCCAATTCGTCTTGCATGGGCAATTACGATACACAAGAGCCAGGGCCTCACTTTTGATAAAGCGATCATTGATGCGGGGGCATCCTTTGCAGCCGGGCAGGTTTATGTAGCGCTGAGTCGACTTACTTCAATTGACGGAATGGTACTGTATTCACGCATTTCACAAGATTCAATTCAAACTGATCCACGTGTAATTGATTTTTCAAATACTGCGATGAGTGCTGACGAATTACACGAGCGTTTCAATGAGCAGCAAAAAGCATTTATCAGGCAATTCATCATACGGACATTTAATTGGGAAAAAATGGTTGAGATGTTCCGCGAGAATGAAACTGAATATGATCATCGGCAGATTCCTGATAAGGCGATTGCATATCAATGGGCGGTTAAGATCTTACATAGTATGCGGGAGCAACAGGAAGTGAGTGCAAAATTCAGCCGGCAATTGGAACAGCTTTTTTTACTTGCGGAAGAAGATGGGTATCTCGGTTTGCAACAGCGCATGAAGGCTGCTCACGATTATTTCGTTCGATTACTTGATGAGTCAATCGACTCAATTCAAAAACATATTGGCGAAGTGAAAGCCAAATTGAAAGTCAAGAAATATGTCGCCGAGTTAAAAGGATTTCTCGCGGTAGTACTTCGGAAGAAATCGGAACTTGTGCATGTATTGCAAATTGTGAACAGTCTCGCGAATGGAGACAACCTTGATGACTCTTTCGAAATTAAATCTGAAATGAAGGAAGAAGACGTGCCAAAGGAAATAAAACAAAAAGCACAAAGAGGAGATTCTCACAGAATGACGCTGCAAATGTTCCGGGAAAATAAATCCATTGCTGAGATTGCGACTATCCGGGGCCTGACATACGGCACTGTTGAAAACCATTTAATCACTTTTATTCCGTCGGGCGAAGTGGCCGTCGATGAATTGGTGCCAACGCAAAAATTGGAACAAATCATTCGCGCTATCCGGGATAGCAGATTTTCATCCCTGACTTCCGTAAAACAACGACTTGGGGAAGACTTCTCTTTTGGTGAAATCAGGGCTGTTTTCAGGCACCTTGAAAGAGAAGGAGAGGTTCAAAGATAGTCCGGTGTGTCAAGGTATTTTTCTCTCTAAAACCACTGTTAACCAATCTTGTAATTGCAAAATTTAAGTTCATCAGCTTAATATTTTTTATTATCTTTGCAACCCCGAAATAAAACCATTCGGGATATTAATTTTTATGTCAGAAAACAATATTGTTAACTCAAACGCTGATGTGCAGGAGACCTCTGCCACCGCAGAAGCTACAGCGACAACAAATGCACCTGTACAAACTGAGCGGGTTGTAACTGCTCATGATGATTTCGATTGGACAATTGATAAGCGGAATGTTGCTGCTTACAACAAGGAAGAAAAAGAAAAGTACGACAAGGTGTATGAAAACACTTTTGTTACAATTACGGACGGAGAATTGATTAAAGGAACTGTGGTTGGAATGACGAAGACTGACGTTGTTGTAAACATCGGATTTAAAAGTGATGGATTGGTTTCATTTAATGAATTCCGCGATTTACAGAATTTGAAAACTGGTGATGAAGTGGAAGTGATGGTTGTTGAAAAAGAAGACCGCGAAGGTCATCTGCATCTTAGCCGCAAACAAGCACGTATTACACGCGCATGGGAAAGAATTGTGGAAGTACACAAAACAGGCGAAGTTGTTACAGGAACTGTTACCAGCAAAACAAAAGGTGGTCTCATCGTTGATGTATTTGGCATGGAAACTTTCCTGCCAGGTTCTCAGATTGATGTTAAACCTGTTACTGATTATGATCAGTTCGTTAATAAGACCATGGAATTTAAAGTGGTTAAAATTAATGAAGCGATAAAGAATGCTGTGGTTTCGCACAAGGCACTTATCGAAAGCGATATCGAAGCTCAACGTGCAGAGATCATGAGCAAACTTGAAAAAGGACAAGTGTTGGAAGGCACAATCAAAAATATCACCGACTTCGGTGCGTTTATGGACCTCGGTGGATTAGATGGATTGTTATACATTACGGATATCAGCTGGGGACGTATAAGTCATCCGAGCGAAGTGTTGAAACTCGATCAGAAACTTCAAGTGGTCGTGTTAGATTTCGACGATGGAAAAAAACGTATCAGCCTTGGTTTGAAACAACTCACTCCGCATCCATGGGATGTGTTGCCTGAAAATATCAAAGAAGGTGAGATCGTAAAAGGAAAAGTAGTAAACATCGAAGATTACGGTGCTTTCCTTGAAATCATGCCTGGTGTTGAAGGCCTTGTTCACGTGAGTGAAATTACATGGGCTAACACGCCAATCAACGCTAAAGAATTTTTCAAACTCGGTGATGAGCACAATGCAAAAATTGTGACGCTTGACAAAGAGGCACGCAAGATGAGTTTATCAATTAAACAACTGAGCGAAGATCCATGGAGCACAATTGAAACGAAATTCTCACAAGGAAGCAAGCATAATGGTCTTGTGAAGAATATTACTCCTTATGGAGTATTTGTGGAACTTGCTCCTGGTATCGGTGGCATGATTCACATTAGTGACCTGAGCTGGCTCAAACGTTTCAATCATCCTTCTGAGTATACAAAAGTTGGTCAGCATATAGATGTGTTGATCCTTGGTATCGATAAAGAAAATCGCAAATTGCAATTGGGTCATAAACAATTGGAAGAAGATCCATGGAATGCGCTCGAGCAAACGTTTGCTGTTGGCACAATTCACGAAGGAACTGTAGTGCGAAAAGATGATAAAGGAGCGCTTGTTCAGTTGCCTTACGGACTGGAAGGATTTGCACCCAGCCGTCATCTTTCAAAAGAAGATGGTAAGCAAATTGGTCCTGATGAAACAGCATCTTTCATGGTGATCGAATTTGATCGCAATGAAAAACGTATTGTATTATCGCATACTCGCATTTGGGAACAAGCGAAGAATGATGAGAAAGAAGCTGCGAGGAAAGAAGCAAAAGTTGATGCAGATAAAACTCGCAAAGCCGTCAAAAATATCCAAAGCAAGGTTGAAAAACCAACGCTTGGAGATCTCGGTGCTTTGGCAGAAATCAAGGAAAAATTGAAACAGGAAGAAAACGCTGACGATAAGAAAGAAGGCCAGGAATAAATTCCCTGATCGAAGTAGTCAAAGATTGTTAGAAATTTAATGGAGATAAAGGTCCTGCTTTTTAGCGGGATCTTTTTTTGTTTGAGTGCAAATGTGATGAAATGTGGAAATTGGCCGTGAGGCAAAGTTTGGTTTCGCACAAAGGCACAAAGAAAAATCAAGACACAAAAATCTTAAATAACCAGGCGCCATATTAAATAGCGAGTTCCTAGTGTCTTGATTTTTCTTTGTGCCTTTGTGTGAAACGAAACTTTGCCTCACGGCCAATTTCCACATTTCATCACATTTGCACTCAACTCTCAACCCACTCACCTTTCCACTCATTCAAATTTTTCAATTTTAGATCTGCGGCGCCCCATTTCGCTTCGTGATACAGTTCCGGTGTGGGAACCACTACGCATTTCATCCTTGCTGCTTTGGCAGAGATCATTCCATTAAAAGAATCCTCAAAACAAATGCATTCCAGTGGTGACGACCCAAGTTTCTCTGCGCAATTCATATATACTTCCGGATGAGGTTTGCTGTGCGGCAGAATATCAGCAGATGACCATGCCTGGAAAAAATCCCGAATTTTTAATTTGTCGACAACAATTTCAATGAGTGGGGGTGGCGAGGAAGTCGCCAATCCAATCTTGAAATTATTTTCTTTGAAATACGAAAGAATATGATGTACGCCTGGCATAGCTTTTCCATTTTCTTTTATTTTCTGGATCGCCTTGTTAACGATTGCCTCACCAGTACTGTTAGCATGACTCATATCGATTGCGAAGTGTTGGAACCAGTGTTCGATCCATTCTTTAGTGCGCAGCCCCGTAGTGAGATGGTATTGATCCATCGTCAATGCAATATCAAATTGATCCAGGACTTCAACAGCAGCTTCCTGCCAGTAGGGTTCGGAGTCGATTAGCAATCCATCCATATCAAAAATAACCGTATTGAGATTCATGCGGGAGATGACTTTTAGTTTTTAAAATTTGCTATAGAAATAAATATACAGCAACGGTAACGAAAGTCCCCATTTTTTTATTCATGAATCTTTTACAGCAAAATAAAGTGGTTCTTTGTAAATTGAATTATGAGTGGAAGTGATAACAAGACTGGAAGATTGAATTTCGTACGCAAAGTCATATATGCAATTGTGGGTATTTGCTCATATCCTGCGTTGGTTATTATCAATAAATTAAAAATCTCCGGTACAGAACACCTCAACACACTTCCAAAATCGAATGTATTATTTGTGAGCAATCACCAGACGTATTTTGCAGATGTCATTACATTTCTTCACATTTTCTCCGCGGTAAAATGGAGAAAACAAAATAGATTGGGAATTCCTTTTTATTTGCTGAATCCTTTCACACGCGTGTATTATGTTGCAGCAGCCGAAACGATGAAAAGCAGTTGGATCAGTCGACTTTTTACCCAAGCAGGAGCTATTACAGTTAAACGAACATGGGCACCTGGAAGCTCGGAAACGAGAAAAGGATTGGAGATTTCAGACACACGAAAAATTACAAGGGCGCTTGAAAATAATTGGATCATCACATTTCCCCAGGGAACGACAAAACCATTTGCTCCTGCGCGAAAAGGAACTGCATACATAATAAAACTTAATAAACCTGTTGTCGTCCCTGTTGTGATCAATGGCTTTTGGCGTGCCTTTAATAAGAAAGGATTAAAGTTGAAGAAACGAAATGTGCAATTGTCCGTTACCTTTAAACCTCCACTGGAGATCGATTACGAAGCATCGCCTGAAAAAATTCTTGAACAAATTATGGATGCCATCGAACAGAGTAAGTCGCACATGCTGAAAGGTGCGCATCATTGGACGTCGATGAACATGGTTCCTTGAAAGAGATCATGAATAAAGTGCGAACTAAACAGATGAATTGAGAGCGCAATCCAAGGCTGCTCTCCGCTTTCTTTTCTTCGATCTCATCTCAAGACTCTTCATGATAATCTTCTTCTAAATTAACTTCCCAAATATTTGCTTTGTCTTGTCTGCGATTGATAATATTTTCGACGGCTAGCATTGCAGTCATCATACTGTGATCGCTATTATTGTATCGGTGCATGCCATTGCGCCCAACCGGGAAGAGATTTTCGAAGCTGTTAAGAAAATCTTGAATGATGTTAAACTGGTTGTAGCTGCCAGCATAGGAAGGGTATGCTTTTTTAACTCTGATAACCTTCGCATCGACTACGTTCGAGGAACTGATCAGTCCAATCCTTTCCATTTCCTGCGTAGCTTGTTGGATAATTTTAGTATCCGTTGCGTTCCAAAAGTCATCCGTTTCATTACAAAAATATTCCACACCGATCGATAACATATTTTCATCTTCGACCATAAACGGGCTCCAATTATTAAATATTTGTACCCGTCCGGCGCGGATGCCTTTGTCTTGCAGATAAATCCAATTGTCTTTTAAACTTTCGAGTGTTTGCACTTCTTCTTTACCTGCACTCTTTCTTATTACGAGTCCGACAATGAGAAAGTCGCGATACACTAAATTGTCTGCCAGCGTTAAAATTTGCTGATCGATTTGAATGTTTTGCATACCAGCGATCAGCTCCTTAACTGGAAGACTCGAGAAAAAATAATTACCTTTTGTGATTTGTGTAGCGCCATTCAAATCTGTCCAACTGACGGATTCAAGCCGACGATCGATACCCGCAAAAACATTTTGAACTCTTGCTGACAGATGAATCTCGCCGCCGAGTGAAATGATTTTTTCTGCAACTGTCTCCCACATTTGTCCCGGGCCTTTTTGCGGGTATAAAAATTGTTCGATCAGGCTTGTGCTTGTTCCCCTTTGCGAAAGCGTCTTGTTGTTGATGAAGGCGGATGTGAAATAATGAAAGACAGCTTTCCAAATGTTCAGGTCCTTGATACGTTGTTTTCCCCAATCGGCGGGTATTTCATCACACGAAACGCCCCAGACTTTTTCCGTGTAGTCTTTGAAGAAAGTGTTGTATAAGTCTTCGCCAAATCGGTTCTTAAAAAATTGTGCGAGCGTTTTTTCAGGCTTTTCAGGGAACAACCTTGCTTTGACATAACTGCTACCAATTTTAAATGTTTTTACGAAACCGAGATTTTTCAAAGTCCGTGCGTTGAGGTGAAGCGGATAATCAAAAAAATGATGATTGTAATATATACGAGATTTCCTGGGTCTGACAAGCATCATTTTTTTGGGTGAAACTGTATTGTTTGATCGTGGTAGCGAAGTTGACCGATTTTGATATGTAAGCTGGATATTTTCGGGTGCAGTCATTTCGATTGGAAGGAATTGAAGCCACCAGTCGATAATCCTTTGTGATTTCGAAAAAAAACGATGACCTCCAATATCAATCAGGTTGCCCTTATAGTTGATGGTTTTAGAAAGTCCGCCAACCTGGTTCTCTGCCTCAATGATAATTGGTTTGATATTAGTTTTGGTCAACAGTTCATACGCGGCAGTCAAACCGGCCGGTCCTGCGCCCATGATTATTGCAACTTCCATGCTGGCTTATTCATTTGTTTTCGTAATCCAATCAAAAATAGTGATATTAACCAGACGTATTCTCCCAGCGTATGTCGCATTAATAGAAATGTGAAATTAAAAATGTTCAGGATGAGTCCTACTATAAGACATGCAATTAGCCATCTGGGAATAAATTCTATAAATGTGCATGATAATAGCAACATCGGCAACCACTGAATCGTATTGTATTGATGTCGATGTATTGGGCTAAGCAATTCTGCCAACATATACAAGAGCAAACAAAACAAAGCAATTTGCCATTGTTCCATTTGATTTCTTTTTATATACATAAGGAGGCAAAGAATTACGGTAGCTGCAATCCATAGAAGTGTCAATGATCGAACCGAAATTTTTTTGTGGGTTAATTTTTCAAACAGGACAAAAAAGTTCCCATTTTCTGAATAAACGGTAATTGGATGTTCCTGTTGATTTTTACTAACCTCGTAAAAATTGAAGCCCTCAAGTGAAGCCGGTTTTGGTACCTTCTCGTTTAACTGAGTTGTCGGATGATCGTCCTGGTGCAATTTGACTTCCTCTTTTAGTGCATGATAATAATCCATCCAATATTCTTTTTCATGTCGACTAAAAAGCACAAACACACTGTACAAAACAAATATCGCCGCGCTGGTGATAACAAATTTTTTAGATTTCTCAAAGATCAGCACATATGGAATGAAAATTACAAATGCGATAGGTCTGATCAACACGAGTATAATTGCGGCGAGAGAAGCGATCCATAATCGAAATGACTTTTTATCCTGAAGGATGCCAAATATAAAAGCCGTCATCCCGAATGCCACAAACAAATACATTTGTCCATCTGCAATAAGCATTTTCCAGGCTTGTGTACACGTGAAAATGACAGATGTATTGAGAATAGCCCATCGCGACAAAATATTTTTTGAAAGACAAATAAAAGCCACGGTGATTACAATCAACATCACATATTGAAGACAAAATTGGATGAGCGAAATAGTGCGTTGAGACAAATTGCAAACAGGAAATAGCAGGTCATGAAAAAAAGGGCTTGCAGTGATATTTGAGACTTTTAAGCTATCGCTGTTTTGAGGATCCAGGTATCGATAACCGTCTTCTCTTTTCCATTTATAGAAGTATGGAGATTTGCCGTCTTGTTGCAATCTCGCTCCGACAACGCGGTTTCGCAGATCGCCTGGGTATTGTTTTTCAAGTTGAATGTCGCGGTTAATAGAGAAGATGAGGATACATATCAGTGCAACGAGATCAATGATGATTAATATTTTTTTTAACGTCGATGAGAACATATGAAAGATATTTAGAAAAATAGTGCTCTCAACTCTTCGGCGTCTTCAGGTTTCATTTTTCCTCCTAAGATTAATCTTAATTGCCTTCTGCGAAGTGCTCCGTCGTATAATTTTTTTTCTTCTTCGGTCTCTGGCACCAAGTCCGGTACCGGACGAGGCTTTCGGTTAGGATCAAGCGCTACAAAAGTGTAATAGGCCTCATTGCTTTTGTATCGATATTGTTGAGTATGATCTTCTCCCCATACGCGTAGATGCACTTCCATTGAAGTGGTAAATGTGCGCGTAAGTCTTGCTTCGATGTGGACCGCATTGCCTAACTTAATTGGATTCTCAAATGAAATATTATCAACGGAAGCCGTAACGACCGAACCGTTGCAATGCTTGCTGGCCACCAGCGCTGCGGCGATATCCATCCAGTACATGAGTCGTCCACCCATCAGGTTACCAAAAACATTTGTATCATTTGGCAGAACGAGTTCCGTCATCGTGATATGTGAATCCTTAGGAGTCTTCATAATTTTAATTTGGTTTTGAGGTTCAACGAGCCGACAAAATTAAATCGTTATCGTTTCACAACTTTTTAAAAAACTATCGTCTGCATCAGCACCAATACCAGGTAAATCGGGTATTTCCAAAAAATACCCTTTGTATTTAACTCCATTTACTACCGGGTCTTGCTTGTGCCCAAGCAAACATGTATCCATGTCATAGAAAATGACGTTGTCATGTGCCAATACAAAATGAGCAAATGCAGTCAATGCAACACGGCTTTCTAACATGCCGCCCATCATGCACGGAATATTTTTTTCGGAGCATATTTTATCAATTCTCATTGCTTCGGCAATGCCCCCTGACTTGGCAAATTTTATGTTGACGTAGTCACATGCATTATTTTGTATCAGTCTTTGTGCATCGTGATGATCGAATACACTTTCGTCAGCCATGATTTGAATGGGGGATATTTTTCGAAGAGCGGGCAGCTTATCATCATCCCAATGCCTCATCGGTTGCTCGCAAAACTGAACATTGTAATCTTTCATTCCCTGTAATGCATACGATGCTGCATCGAAGCTCCATCCCTGGTTAGCATCGATCCGCAGGAGCATATCATCTCCAACGGCCTGGCGTATACGCTGAACCCTTTCTATATCTTCTTTGGCATTTTTGCCCAATTTTATTTTAATAATATGAACACCATTTTGTTTGAATTGAATAGCCGTCTTCGCCATATTCTCCGGGGTATCGATTCCGATAGTCAGATCGGTTTCGATTTCTTTTTTCTTCCCCCCTAAATAAATATAGAGTGGTTGATTTGCATTTTTTGCCGCGAGATCGTACAAAGCCATATCGAATGCACTCTTGATGGTTGCGTTGAATGCGGTGTATAAATCGAGTTCCAATAATCTGGCGTTGATATCAAGCGCGTCCTTTCCTCTCCATATTGCAGCAAAATCTTTGGCCATTTCGAAACAAGTCGATTGCGTTTCACCAACGATCATTGGGAATGCAGAACATTCGCCCACGCCATAATAACCTGCGTCAGTATGTACCCGGATAAAAATATTCTGCGCATAGTCCATCGTTCCCGTGGCGATAGTGAAGGGATGCATGGGAATGCTGAATTTGAATATGTCGGTTTGAATAATTTTCATACTCTCACTTGTACCCTCTCAGTCAGGAGAGGGATACCCAGGTCAATCATACGTGATCAATGTGGGCGAGTTAATAATTTCTCAAGAACGATCTAAATGAAATCCGAGCTAAATGTCCTAACCAATAATTAAAGTTGAGCACCGGGTTTTACTTCTTCCCCGGACCATCCACAACTTTCCCAGGTTTCGCACCGGTATGTTCTCCATCTTTCAATACCTGCACTCCATTTACAAAAACATGATGCATGCCTGTTGCGTACTGATGAGGGTTGTCATACGTAGCGTGATCTTTGAAATTTACCGGATCAAATGCAACAATATCGGCGTAGTTGCCAACTTTTAATTCGCCGCGTTTTTTAATTTTAAGATTATCTGCCGGAAGTTTTGCCAGGCGGTGAATTGCCTGTGATATAGAAAGCACTTTTTCTTCATTTGCATACTTTCCAATGACACGTGCGAAAGTTCCATATGCCCTGGGGTGTGGATGAATTTTCAAAAATAGTCCTTCTGGTGCGTATGTTCCTTCATCTGAACCAAAACTTACCCAGGGAATTCCCATTTGTTTTTTGACATTGTCTTCGCTCATTAGAAAATAGGCAACATCGACACGGCTGCTATCTTGTACGATCAGATCCATCGCAGTTTCTTCCGGCGATTTTCCCCTGATTGCAGCTACTTCGGCCAATGTCTTTCCAAGGTATTTTCGGAGGGAATCTGTTCGAAATCCCAAAAGCAGGATTTTGTCGGGCCCGCCACAACCATAATAATAATTTTCCCAATCGGTCGCGTTGGTATTCATTTCTTTTTTCATCTGGGCACGTATAACGGAATTCTGTAACCGCTGATGTAGTTTTCCAAAACCACCGTCTTGCAATGAAGGTGGCAACGAAGCAGTCATTCCTGTTGCGCCTGCAGTATATGTGTACATATCTGCCGTAACATCGATCCCTTCCTTTCTCGCCCGCTCCACTCTGCGTATGACACTGTCAAGCTTGTTCCAATTCCCTTTCCCTGCTGCTTTCAGGTGATAAATTTCTGCGTGGACATTTGCCTGTTTTGCAATCGTGATCAATTCCTCCAATCCTTCATATAATTTGTTGCCTTCACTGCGCATATGGCTGATGTATGAGCCGCCGTATTTTGACGCTTCCTGGCAAAGTGCAACGAGTTCATCCGTCTTTGCAAAAAAAGCAGGAGGGTAGATGAGTGAGGAACCTACTCCCAAAGCTCCATCTTCCATTGCTTGCTTCACCAAAAGTTTCATACTGTCAAGTTCGGCGGGTGTTGGTGCACGATCGTCCTCACCGATGACATACATGCGAATGGTTGTGGCTCCAACAAAAGATGCGACATTACATGACACTCCGTGTTGAACCAGCGAGTCAAGATATTCCTTAAGTGTGTTCCAATTCACTTTGTATTTAAAAAGCGGTTGTTCGCGTTGCATGTCCGCTTTCATTTTTGCATTTAACGGCCCCATGCTCCAACCTTCTCCAAAAACTTCCAGTGTTACACCCTGGCGAATTTCATTTTGCGCACGCCCATCTTCAATCAGGCTCTCATTTCCCTGCGCGAGCATATTAATAAATCCTGGCGCAATGGCAAGACCTTTTGCATCAACTTCATTTTTACCTGTAGCATCTTTCAAATCCCCAATGAATGCAATGGTATCTGCGTTGATGGCAATATCTCCGGTATATGGTTCGCCACCATTTCCGTCGTATATCGTTCCATTTCGAATGATGGTATCATAAACTGGTTTACTGTTGCAGGAAAAAAATATTGGAATCAGTAACAGGCAGGTCCACCGGGAATTTTTCATTTTGAGAGATTAGAGTCGAAAGTATGAAAATATCGCGTATGTATATCCTGGGATGCCTATACAACCGATAAAAATTCCTTCATACATTTGTCGGAATATCATTATGTGTCTGTATGATTGAACCACAAAACCCGATTTCTTTCGATAACACTGAAAACGCTTTTGAATATAAATCAAATAAGGAGCTCCGGAAGGCGCAATTTCTCTTTTCATCTATGGGTTCTTCTTTCCTTGTGAAGCTGGGCACTAGACTCACGCCGTGGGCTATCCGCAAAAAGCTACCTGTCAGAGGAATTATCCGCAACACTATTTTTTCTCAGTTTGTAGGAGGAGAAACGCTCGAAGAAACAGCAAAAGTGGCAAAGAAATTAGGCGCATATCATGTGCAGGTGATACTCGATTATGGAGTCGAGGGTGGAGAGGATGGTGAGTCAGGATTTGATCATGCGCGTGATGAGTTTATTCGCGTTATCAACTATGCGGCAACGCAACCGAACATTCCTTTTATCAGCATTAAGGTAACAGGTTTTGCGCGATACGGGTTATTAGAAAAACTGGATCAGTCTGTCGAATTAAATCCGGGCAGTTTGATGAAAAGATATAACAAGGCATTGGAATCGCTCACTACAGAAGAAACGGAGGAGTGGGCGAGGGTTCACGAACGAATGCGTCAAATTTGCCGCGTTGCATCAGAACGGAATGTTGGTGTACTCGTGGACGCCGAAGAGACGTGGATACAGGATCCCGTTGATGTATTGACTTTTTTGATGATGGAAGAATTCAACAAAGAAAAAGTGATTGTGTACAATACGGTGCAACTGTATCGCGCCGATCGCTTGAAATTCCTGGAAGATTCATTGGAAGCAGGAAAGATCAGAAATTTTATCTTAGGTGTTAAACTGGTACGCGGTGCTTATATGGAAAAAGAAAGAAGACGTGCGGCGGAAATGCAGTATCCATCACCGATACAACCGGATAAAGATGCAACGGACCTTGACTATAATAACGGGGTAGCATTGTGCATCGACAATCTCGAGCGTGTCGGGCTAATTGTTGCGACACACAACGAGTTTAGCAATATGTATGCAACGCAATTGTTGAAGCAAAGAGAATTTCCACCGAATCATCCGCATATTCATTTTTCCCAATTGTATGGGATGAGTGATAATATCACATTTAATTTAGCGAAAGCCGGATTTTCGGTCAGCAAGTATTTGCCATTCGGTCCCATTGAAGATGTGGTTCCCTACTTAATGCGGCGAGCGCAGGAAAATAGTTCTGTCAGCGGGCAAACAGGAAGAGAATTGAGCCTGATCAAAAAAGAAATTGAGCGAAGAAGAATTTAATTATTTTTGCCTTCCTCAATTCAGGGTCGTTAGCTCAGTTGGTTCAGAGCGCTGCTTTGACAGAGCAGAGGTCACTGGTTCGAGCCCAGTACGACCCACTACTTCGAGAGTGCCGCGGCTCTACTCTTTACTCGTTCTAAAATTATCTATCAGCTTATCCCGTATTATTACGAATCACTCTACGCAATTCAAGTACTCCGTTGCGTAACTCTCCGGATAATGTGTAAAACCTCTTGTGATTCGGTTCCCAGGCGAGTCTCCGCAATCGAGACGGATCACATCGGAGATTTGCGCGGGACTCGCCGTTGCATATTGCCAATTCAACTATCAAAAATTACTTCGGCCGAACCTGGTGTAGTTGTATATTGCCAATGTGATACGGCGAGTCCCGCGCAGGTCCCGAGTATTATTAGCCCCGACTGCGGAGACTCGCCTGAGAACCTAGAGTTATTGTTGCATGAATTGTTACTGTTAGGAAAGTAAGAGTTATTATATAGATTAAGAAGAGGAATTGTCACTAGTTTTATGTTCTTGATTATATGAGTTTAACCTCTCGGATATAATTTCTTAATCCAGGCACTATCATGACTTGCCCTGTTATATTATCCTCTTTTGCAGTTTGAAATAAAATTCTATATTCTTGTTGATGTTCTAAACGTTTTTCCTTTAAGAAATAGGCTTGCGACATATCTTCTTCACTCCTGATATTTAGGATTTTCGTTTTTGAATAGATACACATGTCTCCACCGATCACCGGATTAATTAATTTGCGATGCCAATCTAAGGTTTGCAGTATTCTGTTAGTAAACATATGAAGATCCGCAATCTCAAAACATCTATCACATTCAAATGACTCCATATTTTTTTTGTTCGGTGCAAGTGTCGTGCAGAAGATGTACTGATCTTTTACGTCAAATGGTGCTTCAAATGTGCAGTTCACAAACCTGATATTCTTTCCATCTCCCATTATCATCGTTTTAAAAGGGTAGGGAATATCTGTAACATTTTCAAAAGTTCCTTTTGCAATATATGAATAGGCGTCTCCCTTACCTTCAAGTGGGTCGCCTCTTTCAATGTTTTCGTCTTTGCGATATTCAAAGAGAGTCCCAATTCTGATTTGATCCCTCTCCAACAATGATGCAAGAAATTCTTTCTTAATGTATTTGAACAAGCGCATATCCAAATAAAACAAAGATCGCGATGAATAGGTTGAGGTCCTTAATCGTTTTCTTTTTTGTAGTAAACAGTTTCCAGCATCAACCGGATAAAATAATTTCATGTAATAAGAAGGAAGTTTTGTCATTGCTTCCGTACTACGGGATGCTTGCGCATGCCAGTAACATTTTCAACAATGAACATTTCCGACTGCTCTAATACGACGCAATCCCGTATTATTACGAATCACTCAACGCAATTCAACCATTCCTTTTCGTAACTCTCCCAATAATGTGTAAAACTTTTTGTGTTTTTCGCCAGATCGATTTGTTTTTTGCTTTGAGAGTATTTTGATCTTAACAATATTTTTGTATTTTAACAATGTTGTTTGAAATGATAAGATGTAGACTGAGCATCGGCCACTTGAAATAAACTTCAGTTATTCTAACCCATTATTCTTTCGGCCGAGCAGGATCAAGGTATTTGTCAAATTCCGAAAGGAATTTTTAATCAATAAATCCAATATCTATGTGGAAAGCCCTTAGGCCGGGCGAAAACGTTTCGCTTGGCGATATGATCCGACACATCACGCCGCACGCAATCACTGCATTTGGAAGAAAAACTTATGAAGTGGTAAGAACTGAGCTTCACTACTTCGAGGTCATGATAAGACCTGAAAAATCCGAGCAGGAACCTGAACGAAGAATTATCCGTTATAGCGATATCGGTTATCACCTGGGACTGGAAGTCTGGTTAGACCAGATGGCCGGTGGAATCGCCGAATAACTGCGTGATGACTCGAAAATGTTTTTGAGTGCCCTCGGCGTCTTTGCATACTTTGCGTCTTTGCGAGAAAAAATTTCACGCAAAGACGCAAAGTATGCAAAGACGCAAAAATGGCTAAATGAATTTAATTTTTGAATTCCCTTACTCTTCTCCGTAGAAAACTCATTTTAGATTCTGGTCAAAGAATGTAATGGTTCTTTGCCAGGCCAGCTTGGCGGCGGCTTCATTATATCTTGTGGGTGCAGTATCGTTGTGAAATGCATGTTGTGCGCCGTCGTAAATGTATAGCTCGTATTTTATGTTTGCTTTTTTCAATGCTTCTTCGTAAGCCGGTATGCCTGCGTTGATGCGTTCGTCCAGCCCTCCATAATGTAATTGTACTGCAGCTTTTATTTTCGGAACGTCGGATGCTTCGGGTTGGCGTCCGTAAAATGCAACTGCCGCTTTCAAATCAGGAACATTTACTGCTAATTGATTTGCCATACCGCCGCCCCAGCAAAAACCAACGCAGCCGGCCTTTCCGGTAAAATCGGGTCTTGTTTTTAAATAATCGAATGCCTTGATAAAGTTGTTGAGATTTTTTGTCGTATCAAGTTTTCCAATCATGTCTCGAGCCTTGTCTTCATCAGTTGGTGTGCCACCATCTGGTGACAAGGCATCTGGTGCGAGCGCTAAATACCCTGCAAGCGCCGCACGGCGTGTTACATCCTGAATATGCGGATTGAGTCCTCGATTTTCATGAATGACAACCACTGCAGGATATTTTTTATTTTCTTTTGGACGCGCGACGTATCCTTTCATTGTCGCACTGTCTCCCGGATAAGTAATGTTCTCTGTGATCAACTTGTCATCGTTCGCATGTACGGTTTCTGCATGTGCGTAGTTCACCTCAAGCATGGGCAGGATCGCCATAGCGGCTGTAACACTACCGGTTATTTTTGCAAGACGACGAAGGAATTCTTCACGCGACAATGGCTTATGTGTATACTCGTCAAAGAGATTTATGATTTGTTGATCCATAAAAAGGGAATTGAAAAGTTTGAGGATATCTAAAGTTAACGAATGTTTTTTTTGTGCTTTCGTGTCTTTGTGCGAAACCAAACTTGTTCAATCGAACACTCAACTCTTCTGAAATCCATATTTTTGCCGGATGGAGACAATTCATCAACAGTACAACGGTCATGAAGCCGAAATGCTCGTAGAATCTTTTCTACATTGCCATCTTGCAAAAGAAAAATATACGCATGCAGCTCACATTCTCGCCGGCTTCTATTTGTGTTGCAAATATGGTTCAGGGGCATTTGATTTGATGGAAAAGCATATTATACTGTTCAATGATTCTGTTGGTACGATCAATTCTGATGATAGCGGTTATCACAAAACGATTACTTTTTTTTGGATCAACGCAATCGCACAATATGCACAACGGTATGGTGCAATCGCCTTCAGCGATCAAAGCATGCAACTTATTTATAAATCACCCTTAATGGATAAGACTTTGCCGTTGAAGTTTTACACCACGGAATATTTATTTTCAAAAAAAGCAAGAAGAGAAATTGTAGAACCTGATATCAAACCGATTTCGGAAATATTCTAATCGAAAAATATTGAAAAAGATTCTCATATTCCCTGTCATTTTTTTTCTCTTTGCCTGCGCTGACAAACGAGATGGTTTTGCTAAGATAAAGACGGGAATGAAGTCAGCTCAAGTTGTTAAATTAGTCGGCGCACCCGCGCGTAAACAAGAGATCGGCGTTTCAACCTGGTGGATTTATAGCGATCCTGAAAAGCATATGGTGGTCATTAACAGTGACACAGTTGCCAATTGCGTTACTCAAAAAGATGCAATCAGGATCATGGATGATGCATTAAGAACGTACGATTCAATGCACCGGAAAAAGAATTTATAGAGTGTGCTTGACTAAAAACAAAAAGGCCCGATAAGAATACCAGGCCGTCTAACGATTGCTTGCCATATGTGGCCGCAAAATAAATACACTAATGTTACCGGTATATTAATTAGATGAGAAAAAAATGTGATGTGAGAATGTGGGAATGCGAGAATGTGAAAATGTGAAAATGTGAAAATGTGGAAATGTGGAAATGTGGAAATGCAATGAATGTGCCGGGAGTCGTCATTTCGAACGGAGTCCGCCGGAGGCGGACGAAGTGAGAAATCCCATGCTATTTATTGGAACTGAATAAATCGATACCGGGTTGAATTGTATGAATGTAATCGCTACAAATTCGGTTAGGTTTCTCACTTCGTCCGCCTCCGGCGGACTCCGTTCGAAATGACGACTCTCGGCACATTTCCACATCTTCACATTTCCACATTTTCACATTCTTCACTCCTCTACCGTTGCTTTTATTTTCGGTTCTCCATAACTGTTAATCTCGACTTCGAAGATAACTCGTTGATCGGTTCCCTGATTGTTGTATGCGTATCTGATTGCCATTCCATTCATGGCGTTGAGGTATTCCTGGATTTCTTTTTCAGTGTTGTCGAGGTCGCGCTGTTTTTCTGAAATTTTTTGATTTGCTTCCTGCAACTCGTCATATTTGAGTTTTACTTTCTCAGCGTTGTATGAGTCGATGATGTTTCCTTTTTGGAAAATCTTCAGCTCATTGTTGTAGTTTTTACTGACGATAATAATTTCTTTTTGCATTCCTTTCAACTCGTCCTGCTGACGGAGATAATCACCGAATATGCACATGATTTCAGTTTTTGTAATTAACGAAAAGATTGCATCAAATCGTATGGTGCCATTCATTCGAAATGGTTCCAGTTTGATCTCCGGCCGAGGCAAAAAGATGCCGCCGTAGTTGATGTCCCCAACAACGGCTAAGCTAGTGCTTGCACGGTGAAGACATCGACAACGGCGGTCGAGTATATTGATTGGGTTAGGGGCTCTTAATAACGGAGGATCGAAATAATTATTACTATGTGTTTTCTATTAGAAGGTGAGGTTTAGGTTGAGGTTGAGGTTGAGATATGATCACCATTATGCACGCGCGCAAATAAATTATCAAATCAAAAAGGCTTTTATCGGTGCAGTCCCTTTTTATAATCTGTAAATCCGTAATAATAATTTCTTTCATTCTCCGTTAATGTGATAAGTGATTATCATAACTGAAGTTTTTCTCATGTGGCCGATGTTTCTACATCGGCCTTTTTTTTAGTATTCACGCTTTACATTCGTAGAAACACGAAATTAAATCGAGTAGAAGTAACCATCGCTTTGCGGAAACCTGTAATTTTATTCAATCTTAATTCTCGCATTTCAAAAATCTATGGATCGAATGCGTGTTCACGTTTGTACGCCAACAAAAAATAAATCTTTGACTGTTCGATCAACAGCAAGTGCGCGTTTTTATTCCTTCAATCATAATTGGTAAATTCAGCGATCGATAATCTCATGTACATTCAATCAAAAATACCGCTGGCAATTTTAAAAAAATCTACCCTGGAAAAAAAGGATTCAACTGTTCTTGCCGGGGATGTTGGAGGAACAAAAACAAATCTCGCTTTGTATTCGTCGACTGACGAACAGATCACACTGATTCGCGAGGAAACGTATCATTCATCAGATTATAAGTCCGCGGTTGATGTTGTCCAGCATTTCCTCTCCCAACATGAAAATGCTGCATCATTTAATATTTGCCTTGGCGTTGCAGGGCCTGTAGTTCAAAACAAGGTGGAGATGCCCAATCTTTCGTGGGCATTCAGTGGCGAAGAAATAGAGAAAGCCATCGGGACAAAAAATGTGTCATTAATCAATGACCTGGAGGCAACGGCATATGGACTGGCCGTTCTTGGCGATGATGATTTCATTGCGATTTATTCCGGCTCCTCATCTGGTGGAGATAACATGGCCATCATTGCACCAGGAACAGGGCTGGGAGAAGCGGGGCTCTACTGGGATGGTTCGGGTTATCACCCGTTCCCGACTGAGGGCGGTCACACTGATTTTTCCCCACGGAGTGAACTGGACATCGAGCTTTACCAATATCTTTCCCGCAAATACGAAGTTGTCAGCTGGGAAAGAGTCATCGCCGGCCCTGGCATTCATGATATTTACCAATTTTTATGTGATGTCAAGAATCGCGTAAAAGGTGATTGGATAAAGGACCTGATGGAAAAAGAAGATCCATCTGCAGTAATAAGTGAAGCCGCACTCGACGAAAGAGATCCAGCCTGTATCGAAGCAATGCAAATCTATGTCCGGCTTCTCGCGCGCGAATCCAGTAACCTTGTTTTAAAATTGAAGGCGACTGGCGGACTGTTTCTCGGCGGCGGCATCCCGCCAAAAATCACGTCCCTATTGCAACAAAATGTATTTTATGACAACTTCCTGGATTGCGACCGCATGCAACACCTCATCAGGAAAACGCCGGTAAAAATTATCCTCAACCCTAAAACCGCTCTATTTGGTGCCGCCTATTTTGGTGCCTATGGTATGTAACGGGGAAGCAGAAGTCGAAAGACGAAAAAAGATTCCAAAAAACGAAAAAATCGCAGGAAATTACTACATCATTACTTTCACACAATGGTTTTCTTGTCCGCGTATTTTGATTTCTCTGTAATTTCAAGGGCGCAGTAAGAATTTCCAATCATTGATTAACAAATACAAAGTTATGTCAACCAGACGTGTTTTTTTAAAACAGACTTCGCTTGCATCAGCGGCATTATTCATGAACGGGTCAGCATTGTTTGCCAATCCGGACCTGATCGGGATTCAACTATACACACTTCGCGACGAGGTAAAGAAAGATGGGATAAAAGGTGTAATTGCGAAAATAGCAGGAGTGGGATACAATTCGGTAGAAGTATTTAATTATAACAATGGCAAATTCTTTGACCTGACTCCTGAGGAATTCGCCGCAATATTCAAAGAGAACAACCTGAAGACTCCCAGTGGTCATTATTCCATGCCTAATTTTTTGCTGAAGGGAGATGAGGATGAATTAAAGCGTACGGTGGCTGATGCAGCGAAAATGTCGCATGCATTCTTTACCGTTCCATATCTTACTGATCCTATGCGCAAGAGCCTGGACGATTATAAAAGCCTGGCGGTAAAATTGAACAAAGCGGGTGAAGTGGCAAAAAGCGCTGGAATGCGTCTCGCGTATCACAATCATGATTTTGAATTTAAGGATTGGGGTAATGGACAAACCGGGTTCTCCATATTTCAAAAGGAAACAGATCCCGCGTTGGTGAATTTTGAAGTGGATATTTACTGGATTACGAAGGCCGGTCTGGATCCAATTGAATTTATCAAGGCAAATAGTTCCAGGATCAAAATGTGGCACGTAAAGGACATGGATAACACTCCGGAAAAATCCTTTACTGAAGTCGGTACCGGTATCATTAATTATAAAGAGATATTCAAATTGCGAAAATCAACCGGCGTAGAATACTTTTTCATTGAGCAGGATCGGACTAAGATCCCGGTATATGAAAGCATCACGAAGAGCTACCAGAACCTGAAGAATAATATAATCAGCTAGGAAAAACTTTTTTACGAAAAAAGCTTGTCGCGAAATACATTTGCATTGACAAGCTTTTTCATTTTTTAAAAATTATACGAATGAATAACCGTCGTTCTTTTTTGAAACAGACAGCTACGATCGCGGGTGGTGCGGTGTTAATGCCGACAATACAATCTTTCAAAGAAAAGTTCTCAGCTGCCGATAAAATAAATATTGGTGCGATAGGAATTAATGGAATGGGATGGGCGGATCTGACAGCCGCGCTAAAGGTGCCCGGGGTTAATCTCGTGGCTCTTTGCGACGTCGACAAAAATGTAATTGATAAAAGGATGGGTGATTTGGCTAAGTTACATGTCGACGCTTCCAAAGTCAAAACTTATGGTGATTATCGCAAGTTGCTTGATCAAAAAGATATTGATGCAGTGATTATCGGCACACCGGATCATTGGCATGCAATGATTATGATGCATGCGTGTGAAGCCGGGAAAGATGTGTACGTTGAAAAACCGGTTGGTAATTCGATTGGTGAATGCCGCGCGATGATTGCGGCGCAAAAGAAATACAATAGGGTGGTGCAGGCCGGTCAATGGCAACGCAGTCAGCAACATTTCCAGGACGCTGTACAATTCGTTTACTCGGGACAGTTAGGAAATATCCGTACCGTGAAAGTGTGGTGTTACCAGGGCTGGATGAAGCCGGATATCGTGAGACCAGATTCAACACCTCCGCCCGGTGTCGATTACGAGCAATGGCTCGGACCAGCAACAAAAAAACCATTTAATGCAAGCCGGTTTCATTTTAACTTCCGCTGGTTTTGGGATTATGCCGGTGGATTAATGACTGACTGGGGTGTGCATCTGCTGGATTATGGGTTACTCGGAATGAAAGCTGATGTTCCAAAAACAATTGCTGCGCTCGGTGGAAAATTTGCTTATCCTGATCTCTCCGAAGAAACTCCAGATACACTCACTACATTATACGAGTTTGATAATTTCAACCTGGTTTGGGATCATGCTATGGGAATTGATAACGGTTCCTATGGTCGTGATCATGGAATTTCTTTCATCGGTAATAATGCAACGCTGATTGTAGGTCGATGGGGTTGGGAAGTGCTTGAAGAAAAAAATAGTAAAACGAAGGTTGCAAAGCCATTTGCAAAACCAACAAACAATGGGCTCGATGCTCATTGGGTGAATTTTATTGATGTGGTTCGTTCGAGGAAAATGGAGAACCTGCATTGTTCAATTGAAGACGGAGCGCATGTCGCTACAGTTGCACAAATGGGCAATGTCAGTTTTAGGAGTGGTCAGAGATTGGCATGGGATAAGCCAACTGGGAAATTCACTGATGACAGTATTAACACCGCATACCTGATGAAGGAATATCATAACGGGTATAAGTTGCCTATTGTGTGAGAATGAGTGAAAGAGGTTGATAGGTCGAAAAAATTTCGAGCGAAGTAAGAGCGGAGAGCGCATTAGTGTCGCACTCCGCTCTTTTTTCATGGTATTAATGTTCTTAAAACTTCAGACCGCCATCGGAGTTGACTTGCATTCTCCATAAAGTTATTTGGTACGTAGTTAGTAATTTAAATGCGTATAGGTTTTTTACACTGCCGATTTCACCACACCTCCGTCAGCTCTCAACGCCGCTCCGTTTGTAGCTGATGAAATTGGGCTCGCAACGAATGCAACCAGGTTTGCCACTTCGTCGGGACTAGTAAATCTTTGTAATAATGAAGTAGGTCGCGCCGACTGAAAAAATTCCTTTTCTACGGTGTCCATCGATTTATTTTGTTGCTTTCCGAGCGCATCAAGAAAATCGGTAACGCCTTCAGATTTTGTTGGTCCTGGAAGAACTGTATTGACCGTTACGTTCGTTCCCTTTGTTAATTCTGCAAGTCCGCGGCTTATTGCAAGCTGTGCGGTTTTTGTCATTCCATAATGAATCATTTCTTCGGGAATTTGAATAGCGGATTCACTGGAAATAAAAATTATTCTTCCCCAATTATTTTTGAGCATTTGTGGAAAATAGTGACGTGACAAGCGGACTCCACTCAATACATTTACTTCATAAAATTTTATCCAGTCTTCATCAGGGATTTCCGCGAATGGCTTCGGTTCAAAAATTCCAACATTATTTACCAGTATATCGATGGTTGGGATTTCTTTGATCAGTGCGTTCACTTCATTGACGTTGCCAAAATCGGCTGCAAAACCATACACCCGAGCGCCTGTTACATGCTGTTGTATGCGATGGATGGCCTCAACCACTTTTTCTTGTGATCTGCCATTGACAAAAACGATAGCGCCTTCTTCTGCCAGTTTTTTTGCAATTGCAAAGCCAATACCTGTCGTCGAACCTGAAATCAAGGCAGTTTTATTTTCTAATTGTAGATTCATAACAAATATTTACATGTTGATCCATGAACGGTTTGAAAAGCTCGTGTCCGGCAATTAATTTTATAAGTTTGCAAACTTAAATTTTTTATATGCCCTTTGCCAAGTCATGTATTTTATTTTTTTCATTCTTTTTAATCATAGTTTTCGCACAGAGCCAGCCGGCAAAAAATATTTTGCTCGTGCACTCGAATGGTCCAATCGATTTTCAAAAGGTGGATTCAGGAGTGATCCACGATGCTGTTGAGGATCTT
>Ga0163162_10000771_pt1 | contig 29795 bp, 26 predicted proteins | sample S55metaG_FD_115310 | JGI IMG/M metagenome (GOLD analysis project Ga0163162, IMG submission 115310) | Switchgrass rhizosphere microbial communities from Kellogg Biological Station, Michigan, USA - S5-5 metaG | ecosystem: Host-associated > Plants > Roots > Rhizosphere > Soil | place: USA... | reverse complement strand
GCCGACAAACGGAACGTGAAAGACGAAGCGCGTTGCGACAAGAATGATCGATGCCTGGATCAGGCCGATGATCACGTAGGGCACGATCTTGCCGGTCATGACTTCCACGGGGAGCACGGGCGTCGCGAGCAGGTTTTCCATCGTGCCGCGCTCGCGTTCCCGCGTGATCGCAAGGCCGGTCATCATCACGAGCGTCATCGTCAGGATCACGCCCATCAGGCCGGGCACGACGTTGTACTGCGTGATTCCCTCGGGGTTGTACAGGTTGTGAACCTTCACGTCGAATGCGGCCGGGGCGCCGTTCAGATGCGCGAGCGCGCCGGTGAGGTCCTTGTCGGCGACAGGCTGCACGAGGCCGGACAGCGCGGCGACGGCGGTGTTCGTGGCGGTCGGGTCCGTGGCGTCCGCCTCCACGAGCAGCGATGGACGTTCGCCGCGGATCAGCTTCTTCGAGAAGTCGACGGGCACGTTCAGCACGAACTGCACGCGTCCCTGAGCGAGCGCGCGACGGCCCGCTTGCTCGTCAGGCAGCGTCTCGACAAAGTTGAAATAGGCGGAATTCTTCATTGCGGCGATGAAGCTGCGCGAAAAGGCGCTGTTGTCGCCGATGATGACGGCCGTCGGCATGTGCTTCGGGTCGGTATTGATCGCGAAGCCGAACAGGGCGAGCTGGATGATGGGCAGCCCCACGATCATGCCGAACGTGACGCGGTCGCGTCGCAACTGAAGGAACTCCTTGAGGACGATGCTCCACCAGCGCGTTGCCGAGAACATGACGCGTTCGGTCACGATGATGCTCCGAAGTTGTCCTTCGAGTGGCTCATCAGATAGATGAACACGTCTTCGAGTCCGGTGGCGATGCGCTCGATGCGCAGCGGCGTGCCGTCCGTCGCCTGTCTGACCGCGCGTTCGAGCGCGGCATGATCGCTGCCGCTCACGTGCAGCGCCGAGCCGAACACGACGGTCTGATCGATGCCGGGCGTCTTGCGCAGTTGTTCGGACAGCGTGCTCAGGTGTTCGCCGTGGATCGCCCAGGTTTCGAGGTCTTGCGATTCGATCACCTCGCTCGCCGTCCCCTTGGCGAGCAGCTTGCCGTATGCGATATAGGCGAGCTTGTGGCAGCGTTCGGCTTCGTCCATGTAATGCGTGCTGACGAGCACGGAAATGCCGCTCGCCGCGAGCCGGTGAAGTTCTTCCCAGAAGTCGCGCCGCGCCGTCGGATCGACGCCGGCGGTCGGTTCGTCGAGCAGCAGCAGCCTGGGTTCGTGCAGCATGCATGCAGCCAGTGCAAGCCGCTGTTTCCAGCCTCCGGACAGCGAACCGGTGAGCTGGCTCGCGCGGGTCTCAAGGCCGAGCGCTTCGAGCGACCGGTCGACGGCTTCCCGGCGATTGCGCATCTGATAGATGCGCGCGACGAAGTCGAGATTCTCCCGGATGGTCAGGTCTTCCCAATACGAGAAGCGCTGCGTCATGTAGCCGACGTTGCGCTTGATCTGCGCACTCTCGCGACGGATGTCGTACCCGAGGCACGTGCCCGTGCCGGAATCGGGGGTGAGCAGGCCGCACATCAGGCGGATGGATGTCGTCTTGCCGCTGCCGTTCGGGCCGAGGAAACCGAAGATCTCGCCGCGGCCGACCTGAAGGGAGACATCGTTGACGACGTGCTTGTCGCCGAAATGCTTGTTCAGGTTCTGCACGTCGATGACGTATTCCTGTGTGGACGCATTCATTGCAGTGTCACCGTGACGGGCTGGCCCGGATGAAGACTCGGTGCATCGGCGATCGACGGATGCGCCTCGACCATGAAGACCAGCTTCGAGCGGCTTTCGTTGCTGTAGATGACGGGCGGCGTGTATTCGGCCTTGTTCGACACATACGTGATCTTCGCGGGCACGTCGCGCGCGCAGCCATCGCAGTGCACGGTCAGCGACTGGCCGGCGGCGATGCGCCCGACAATCGCCTCGGGCACGAAGAGCCGCACTTTGACGTTCTGCGGCGGCAGCATCTCGACGACCGGGCTGCCCGCCTTCACCCATTCCCCCACGCGATACAGCGTGTCGTAGACGAGCCCCCGAGCCGGCGCGGCAACCCGTTTCTGATCGAGTTTCCATTGCGCTTGCGTGACAACCGCCTGCGCGGCCGCAACCTGCGCGCTCTGCGCTGCGAGTTGCTGCGAGCGGCCCGGCAGGCGCGCCACTTCCACCTGATTCGTCAGTTCGCGAACCTGGGCCGAGGTTGCGTCGGCGTTGGCGCGCGAATCGTCGAGTTGCGCCTTCGGGATGCCGCCTGCGGCGAACTGCGCCTGGTCGCGCGTCAGTTGCAGCGATGCCTTGCGGGCGTTGGCTACGGCCTCGGCGAGCTGCGCGCGAACGACATTGACTTCCGGTGTCCGCTTGCCTGTTTCGATGTCGGCCAGTTGAGCGCGTGCCGCGGCGAGTTGTTGTTGTGCCTGCTGGAGGGCGGCGGTTTCATCGACCGATTCCAGTTCGAAGAGCGGCGTGTCCGCCTGCACGGTCTGTCCGCGTGCGACGGCCAGTTGCGTGAGTTCGCCCGATTGCGACGACGCGAGATACACGAACTCGCCCTCGACGTAGCCTTGAAACGCGTTCGGGTCCTGACGGGAGCAACCCGCCAGCAAGGCGACGCAAAGCGATAACGCGATCGCGGCGTACGGCAGGCGGCTCATGACGTGCTCCGCGGCGCCGGTAACGCGTCGGCATTGTGATCGAGGTACTGGGCAGGATGAGCGGTACACATGGGAACCCGTGTTGAGAGTTGCGATCGCCAATCTCATGCAGAGGGACGGCGCTGCCACCCCGCTTCCGGCCTCAACCGGGCGCCTTCGATCGATGGAAACTATTTTCCTTTCTTTAGTTTCCTTGGTCAATGGGGAATGGGTATACCCCGACGACGGAAGTGGACGCCCGACCAGATTGATGTGACAAGAATCAGGCACGCGCCTCGACGGCGAACGCTCGGGAGTGCGGACCGGGCGCGGCGCTATACTGTAAGCAGACCATCCACCGCAACATGAGCCGGCGTGGCGCTGCGTCGTAACGGACCTCCCGTACGCCTGACGACACTGACCGCCTGCCGGCGTCAAGACCCAAAAAATTGGCTGAACACAATCTGGAAAGGCTGAGAATCGAGAGGCCGTCGGTTGGCACGGTGCCGCGGCGGCGGCGCGCCTGGGTTCGCTACGTGCTGATCGCGCTCGTCATCGCCGCGGCGCTCGGCATTGCCGCGAGGCTGACCGGCCCGCAGGCGGTGGAAACCGTGACCGTGACGTCCGCTTACCCCTCGCAGGACTACACGCTGCTCAACGCCACCGGTTATGTCGTGCCGCAGCGCAAGGCCGCGGTGGCGTCCAAGGCGCAGGGCCGTCTCGAGTGGCTCGGGGTGCTGGAAGGCACGCACGTGAAAAAGGACGAGGTGATTGCCCGGATCGAGAGCAGGGACGTCGAGGCGGCGCTCGCTCAGGCGCAGGCGCAGGTGAACGTCGCGAAGGCCAATCTCGACCTCCAGGTCGCCGAACTGAAGAACGCCGAAATCAACTTGCGCCGCTCCGCGATCCTCGTGCCGAAAGGTGCGATGCCCGCGACGCAGTACGACGCCGATCTCGCGCGCTACGACAAGGCCAGGGCCTCGATCAACAACAGCCGGGCCGCCATCGTATCGGCGCAGGCGAATGCACGTGCGGCTCAGGTCGCCGTGGACCAGACCGTGATCCGTTCGCCATTCGACGGCGTGGTGATCGAAAAGCATGCGAACGTGGGCGACAACATCACGCCGTTCTCGCAGGCGTCCGACAGCAAGGGCGCAGTCCTGACCATTGCCGACATGGAAACACTCGAGGTCGAAGCGGACGTGGCGGAATCCAGCATCGGCAAGATCAAGGCGAGCCAGCCTTGCGAAATACAGCTCGACGCGCTGCCCGACCTGAGAATGACAGGACAGGTCTCGCGCATCGTGCCGACCGTGGACCGCTCGAAAGCAACGGTGCTGGTGAAGGTGCGTTTTGTCGACCGTGACGCGCGCGTGCTGCCGGACATGAGCGCGAAGATCGCGTTCCTGTCGAAGCCGGTTTCGGCGCAGGAACGAGACCCGGTGGTCGCGGTGCAGCCCGGCGCGATCGTCGAGCGGAGCGGGAGGAAGGTGGTCTATGCGGTCAGGGGCGACACCGTGCACGAGGTGGCGGTCACGACAGGCGCACGGATCGGCGATCTCGTCGCGGTCAACGGCGTCCGCCCGGGCGAGATGCTCGTGCTGGCACCCGGCGGGAAGCTCGCGGACGGCGCCAGAGTCAGTCTGGCGAAGAAGTGACGTGAGCACAAAGCCGCTCGTCGAAATCCGCCATGTCGCGAAGTCGTACCGTCGCGGCGTGCAGACCGTGCCCGTCCTCGCCGACATCACGCTCGGGATCGGCGAGGGCGACTTCATCGCGCTGATGGGTCCGTCGGGATCGGGCAAGAGCACGCTGCTCAATCTCATTGCCGGCATCGACAGACCCGACAGCGGCGAACTGCGGGTCGGCGGGCTCGACATCACGCGGCTACCGGAGGCGGCGCTCGCCGACTGGCGCGCGGCCAACGTCGGCTTCATCTTCCAGTTCTACAACCTGATGCCCGTGCTGACCGCGTTCGAGAATATCGAGTTGCCGCTGATGCTGACGCGCCTGACCCGCAAGGAGCGGCGCGAACGCGTCGGGCTGGTGCTGGAGATGGTCAATCTCGCCGACCGGATGCACCATTTCCCTTCGGAGCTTTCGGGCGGACAGCAGCAGCGCGTCGCCATCGCACGCGCGCTCATCACCGATCCGACGCTCATCGTCGCGGACGAACCGACCGGGGATCTCGACCGCGCGTCGGCGGAGGACATCCTCTCAATGATGCAGCGGCTCAACAGCGAGCTTGGCAAGACCATCATCATGGTGACGCACGACGCTCATGCCGCGGGTGCCGCGAAGGCGCTCGTGCATCTGGACAAGGGGGAGCTGATCGATGGCAAGATCGATTGAACGGTGTTGCGGTCGCGCGCCATGTACCTGCTCAAGCTGATCGCGAGAAACGCACTGCGCCACAAGCTGCGCACCCTGCTGACCGTGGTGGGACTCACCATCGCGGTGCTGGCCTACGGGCTGCTGCATACGGTGGTCGATGCCTGGTATGCGGGGGCCGCCGCGGCCTCGAATGCGCGGCTCGTGACACGCAACGCCATCTCGCTCGTTTTTCCCTTGCCGCTCAGCTACGAGAACCGCATCCGGGGCGTCGACGGCGTGACGCTGGTCGCCCGTTCCAACTGGTTCGGAGGCATCTATCGGGAGCCGAAGAATTTCTTTGCGCAGTTCGCGGTATCGGACAACTATCTCGACCTGTACCCCGAGTTCATCCTGCCGGCGCAGCAGCGCTCGGATTTCATGCGCGACCGCAAAGGGTGCCTCGTGGGACGCCAGCTCGCGACCCAGTTCGGGTTCAAGGTGGGCGATGTGATACCGATCAAGGGCACGATTTATCCTGGCACCTGGGAGTTCGTTGTGCGCGGCATCATGGACGGACGGGACGAATCCACCATCACGCGCCAGTTGCTGTTCCACTGGGACTACCTGAACGAAAGCGTGCGAAAGACGTCGACCCGGCGGGCCAATCAGGTTGGCGTCTACGTTCTGGGCATCTCGAACCCCGATGACGCCGCTGCGATCTCGCGCCGCGTCGACAGTGTGTTCAGAAATTCGCTCGCGGAGACGCTCACCGAAACCGAGCAGGCGTTTCAGCTCGGTTTCGTCGCCATGTCGAACCAGATCATTGCGGCGATCCGCGTCGTGTCGTATGTGGTGATCGTGATCATCATGGCGGTCATGGCGAACGCGATGGCCATGAGCGCGCGCGAGCGGACCGTCGAGTACGCGACGCTCAAGGCGCTCGGCTTCAGGCCCGCGTTTCTCGCGCTGCTGGTGTTCGGCGAGTCCATGGTCATCTGCGCGATCGGCGGCGGCCTCGGGATTCTCGTGACGCCGCCTGCGGCCAGCCTCTTCAAGCAGGCGACGGGCGGCGTGTTTCCCGTCTTCAGCGTATCCGCCGAAACGATCAGGCTGCAGGCAGCCTGCGCGCTCGCGATCGGACTTGCCGCCGCCATCGTTCCCGCGCTGCATGCGGCGCGGGTTCGCATCGTGGAAGGCCTGCGGGCCATAGGCTAGAGACACCATGGCGATTCCGCTTGCCTACATCGCGCGCAATCTGTGGACACGCCGCCTGACCACGGCGCTCACGGCCGGCGGCCTGGCGCTCGTGGTGTTCGTGTTCGCCACGGTGCTGATGCTCGACGCCGGCCTCAAGAAAACGCTCGTCTCCACCGGCGAACACGACAACGTGGTGGTGATTCGCAAGGGCGCGGCAACCGAGGTGCAGAGCGCGATAGACCGCAACCAGGCAAGCATCATGGAAATGCATCCATCGGTGGCCGTCGGCGCCGACGGGCGGCCGCTGGCGTCAAAGGAAACCGTGGTGCTCATCTCGCTCCCGAAAAGGGGCTCGGAGACGCCGTCGAATGTGGTCATTCGCGGCGTTTCGCCGGCGGGGCCGCGCCTGCATCCCCAGGTCAGGCTGATCGCGGGGCGCATGTTCAGGGCGGGATCGTCGGAGATCATCGTGGGCAGCAGCATTGCCGATCGCTTCAGCGGGACGCGGATCGGCGAGCACTTGCGGTTCGCCCAGCGCGAATGGACGGTCGTCGGCACCTTCGACGCGGCGGGCAGCGGCTTCGATTCGGAAATCTGGGGTGACGCGGACCAGCTGATGCAGGCGTTTCGCCGCACCAGCTTTTCGTCGATGGTGGTGCGCGTCGCGCAAAGTGATCTTTTCGACCGGTTCCGCGCGGACATCGATGTCGACCCGCGGCTCGCTCACGAAGCCAAGCGAGAACAGGCGTTCTATGACGATCAGTCGAAGGCGCTGTCGACTTTCCTCAACATCCTGGGCTTCACGCTGTCGATAATATTTTCGATCGCGGCCATGATCGGCGCGATGATCACGATGTACGCATCGGTGGCCACCCGGGTGGCGGAAATCGGCACGCTGCGCGCGCTCGGTTTCAAGCGCGTGAACGTGCTCACCGCGTTTCTGCTCGAGGCCATGCTGCTCGGCCTCGCGGGCGGCGTGGCGGGACTCGGCTGCGCGGCCCTGATGCAGTTCGCTTCGTTTTCCACCACCAACTTCCAGACGTTCGCCGATCTGTCCTTTCGCTTCATTCTCACGCCGGCAATCGTGGCGCAGACACTTGCGTTCTCGATCACGATGGGCCTGATCGGAGGATTCCTGCCAGCGATGCGCGCGGCGCGCATGGATATCGTAGATGCGCTGCGCACGCGTTGATCATCGCGCCATGCCTGCGGGGCCCGGCGCGTTCCCCGCTTTCAGACGATCGGCGATTGCAGGGAAGTCGAGTCCCGATTCAGCATCGAACCGATAAACGCACCCGCGGATGCCAGCGAACGGCGTCCGGCATCCAGTTGCTGATAGAACAGCGTCCACGCGTGAATCATGTCGGGCCACGCTTCCAGCGTGACGCGCACGTTCGCCTCGGCTGCCTGACGGGCGAGGCGGACCGAATCGTCCAGCAGCGTTTCGGCCGTGCCGGCTTGCACCAGCATCGGGGGGAGGCCTGCCAGGTCGGCATAGAGCGGCGAGGCAAGCGGCGTGCGCGCATCTGCGCCGTGCAGATAGGCCGCAGCGGCTTCGAGCAGGTAAGGCTTCTGGATGAGCGGGTCGACGGACGCCTTCGTCGTCATGGTCTGCCCGGACATTTCCAGATCGGTCCATGGCGAACTGCACCAGATGCAGGCGGGCAGCTCGACGCCCATGTCGCGCAGCGACACCAGGGCGGCGAGCGCGAGGCCGCCGCCGGCACTTTCACCCGCGAGCGCGATGTGCGCCGGCTCGTAGCCGCGCGAGAGCAGAAAGCGATATCCGGCGACCGCGTCTTCCAGCGCCGCGGGAAACGGGTGCTCCGGAGCGAGCCGGTAGTCGAGGGCCAGCGTGCGGGCCCTTGCCTCCCGGCCCACCTGCGCGACGAGGTGCCGATGGCTGACGAGCGATCCGGAGATATACGCGCCACCGTGCAGGAACATGACGACCCGGGTCGGATCGGCCTCGGGCGTGATCGTCCATTCGGCGGCAACGCCATTGGCCACCTCGGAATCGATCTGCACGTCGGCTGGCACGGTGTACCGGGTACCGAAGGCATCAAGACGCTCGCGCCGCTCGGCAAGCGCGGCCGGGCGAGGGCGGGAGGCAAGCAAGCTGCGGATGATCTCGATCTGCGGGTCGGCCATGTTCGTCTCCTGCGCCGGGACAAAAGGCGTCTTCAACGTTGGATCGTACAACCGGTTGAAGGTCAGCGGGCGGGAGTTTTGAAGCGTGGCGAAACGAGAGCGTTACAGCGTCTGTTGCGGCGGCGAGAGGCGATGTTCATGAACCGATGCCCGGGGTCGCTCCGGAGCCGGCTCCCGCTCGCCGTGATCCGGAGGCGACTCTGGCGCGACGGCGCTTGTGCGGAGTCGATCCGCGCATCGCCATCGATCTTCATCGCCCGATGCCAGGCGGCATCGTTACTCTTTGTCGTCCTTCAGTTGCGGCAGCGCGGAAGAATCGCCCGGCGTCAGCAGGCCAACCTGCGCATAGACGCGCAGCTTCTCGCGCGTATCGGTGATGTCGAGATTGCGCATGGTCAGCTGGCCGATGCGATCGCGCGGCGAGAACGTCGACGCAACCTTCTCCATCGAAAGCCGCTCCGGCTGATAGGTCAGATTCGGCGACTTCGTGCTGACGATCGAGTAGTCGTTGCCGCGCCGGAGTTCGACCGTTACTTCGCCGGTGATCGCACGCGCGACCCAGCGCTGAGCGGTTTCGCGCAGCATGATCGCCTGCGGATCGAACCAGCGGCCCTGATAGAGCAGACGGCCGAGACGGCGGCCGTTCTCGCGGTACTGCTCGATGGTGTCCTCGTTGTGGATACCCGTGACGAGCCGCTCATACGCGATGTGGAGCAGCGCAAGCCCCGGCGCCTCGTAGATCCCGCGGCTCTTCGCCTCGATGATCCGGTTTTCGATCTGGTCGCTCATTCCGAGGCCGTGGCGTCCGCCGATGCGGTTTGCCTCCAGCAGCAGCTCCACCGCGTCCGGATACTCGACGCCGTTCAGCGCGATCGGACGGCCTTCGTCGAAGCGGATGGTCACCTGTTCGCGCGCGATCTGCACGTCGTCGCGCCAGAAGGCGACGCCCATGATCGGGTTCACGATCTGGATGCCGCTTTCGAGGCTCTCGAGGTCCTTCGCTTCGTGCGTCGCGCCGAGCAGGTTCGAGTCGGTGGAATAGGCCTTTTCGGCCGACATCTTGTACTCGAAGCCCGACTGGCGCATGAACTCGGACATTTCCGTGCGGCCGCCCAGTTCGTCGATGAACGTCTGGTCGAGCCACGGCTTGTAGATCTTCAGATCCGGGTTCACCAGGAGGCCGTAGCGGTAGAAGCGCTCGATGTCGTTGCCCTTGTACGTGCTGCCGTCGCCCCAGATGTTGACGCCGTCCTGCTTCATTGCCGCGACGAGCATCGTGCCCGTCACCGCGCGGCCGATCGGTGTCGTGTTGAAATAGGTCACGCCTGCGGTGGAGATGTGGAACGCGCCGCACTGCAGGGCTGCGATGCCCTCCGCGACGAGCTGCGCGCGGCAGTCGATCAGCCGCGCCCCTTCCGCGCCGTACTGCTTCGCCCGGCGCGGGATCTGCTCGTAGTCGTCCTCGTCGGGCTGGCCCAGGTTGGCCGTGTATGCGTAAGGAATTGCACCTTTGATCCGCATCCAATGCAGCGCGGCGCTGGTGTCGAGGCCGCCGGAGAATGCGATGCCAACCTTCTGGCCAGCGGGAAGACTTTCGAGAATCGTGGTCATGAGCAGCAACCGTTAAATTGAGGTCTGAATAAAAATGCGCGAAGTCGCGAAACGACGAAAGGAAACAATCGGACGGGCGCCCAGCCTGAGCGCGAGTCGGCGAAGCCGCGGATTTGAAATCGAATCGTACACGAATCGGGGCGGCCCGGGTCCGCGGGCGGGCTGGCCATGCCAGGTCTTGTATAAGAACGGTCGTTCTTAATGATCTCGTTTTGGGGCTGGATTTCTGTCGCCGAGGGCTCTGGTGGAGCCTGCTGCAGGGACCGTCAGGGGCGGTTTGGGCTTCTGGTTTTGGTTTTGGTGGGGCGACCGGTTCACGCTTTGTCCGTGGCATTGAAGCCGATCAGGGCGAGTTCGAGTCGGGCGGGCGCGTGGGTTCGCGTTTGCGGTTGGACAGGGTGTGTTTACATCGTTTGATGCGCTTGCGCTCCTATGAAACTTGTTTTGCTATTGGTCTATTAGCTTCGCCCCGCACAGGGGCGAGCTAATAGACCGCGAACAAAGCAAGTTCCATAGAAGCACAAGCGCATCAAACGGTTCAACAAACACCCACCCCGAGCGCCAGCGGCCCACCTTGCCGCGCAGGGGCGAAATTAATAGACCGATAAGAAAACAAGTTTCACGGGAGCACAGGCGCATCAGACGGTTCAAAAACCCCCAACCCCAAGCGCCAGCGACCACCCTACCCGAGGGTGAAGCGCTCGCGCGTCGTCACGTAGTCGCTTGCACCGAAGCGACCCACGGGGAAATAGTGCTGAAGGCGCACGCGCCACGCCGCAGTGTCGATCAGTTCATCGCGTGCATGGAGCCTCAGCACCTTGCCGATGAAAATCTGGCGGCTCGCGGTTTCCAGCGTCTCCCACAGCGTGCACTCGAACGCCACCGGCGCCTCGGCGATGCGCGGCGGCGCAACGCTCGTGCTCGCAGCCGGCGTCAATCCGACGTGGGCCAGTTCGCTGACGTCCGGCGGCAGACGTTCGCCGCAGCGATGCATCTTGTCCGCCATCGCTTCGTCGCAGAGATGCACGACGAACTCGCCCGCACGCGCGATGTTCACCGCCGTGTCCTTCAGCGTGCCGTCGGTCACGCGGTTGATGCTGATCATCAGGATGGGCGGTTCCTCGCCCAGCATGTTGAACATCGAGAAGGGAGCGGCGTTGACCGTGCCGTCCGCGCCGAGCGTGGTGACGAGCGCGATCGGACGCGGCACGATCAGACTCGCCATCAGCTTGTAGCGCTGATATTCGGTGATGGATTCGAAGTCGATTTCCATATGATCCGCCTATGTGTCCTTGATGCCGAGCAGCGCGCCCAGGCTCTTTTCGCCCGGCATGCGCGACGTGTCGATGCGCGCTTCGAGAGCGCGAAGATGCGCGTCCATGTGCGCGACGGCTCCTGCGGCGTCGCGCGCCTCCATGCAGTCCAGGATCGCCGCGTGTTCGTCGTGCTCGCAGGGGGCGTTGCCCGTCGATTCGTACACGCCCACGATCAGCGAGCAGCGCGGGACCAGTTCGGTGAGATAGTTGCGCAGGATCGAGTTGCCCGCCAGCGCCCCGATGCGAAGATGAAAGCCGCTCGCGAGCCGCGCCCACGAAGGCTGGTCGAAGCGATGCATCGCTTCGTGCTCGTCGGCAAGCTGTTCGCGCAGTGCGGTGATGTCGGCGGCGCTCGCGCGCTGCACGGCAAGCTCCACCAGCGCGCGTTCCACCGAGCGGCGCGCTTCGAAAATCTCGCGCGTTTCCTCCCGCGTGGGTTGGGCGATCACGGCGCCCTTGTTCGGCCGCAACACGACGATGCCGTCGTAGGCGAGCTTTTCGAGCACGCGCCGCACGACCGCGCGCCCGACGCCGAACAGCTGGCACAGTTCGGGCTCCGGCAGCTTCGTTCCCGGTGTCAGGCGGCGCGACAGGACGCCGTCGAAGATGGATTGATAGATGCGGGCGTCGACGTCCACATTGGTCCTCGCCTGAAATGTCGCTATGCCGCTGCCGAAGCGGCGATCATTATTGCGGATGCTGCATCGGAACCGCTTCGTCCACGAACTGCGCGATCGCGCCGGGCGTCGTCATCCAGACGTCGCCGTTGCGGCGCGCCGCCGCGATATGCGCGAGCGCCCGCCGCAGGTGCCGCAGCCGGTATGGCTGCCCGACGATGTACGGATGCAGCGCAATGCCCATCACGAGTGCTTGCGGCGCGCTGCCGCGGTTGGCCTGCCCGAGCATTTCGTCGAACTGGTCGACGATCATGTCGGCGAACGCGCACGCGTCCATTTGCCTGCCGATGATCATCGGCAGATCGTTGAGCTCCTGCGGATACGGAATCGACCATAACGCACCGCCGCGTGTCGCCATGCGCACGGGGCGGTCGTCGTGGCACCAGTTCAGTGTGTAGCGATAGCCGGTCTGCGCGAGCAGGTCGGGCGTCAGGTGCGACTCGGAGATCCACGGCGAAAGCCAGCCCGCGGGCGCCGCGCCCGAATGCGCGGCGATCCGCTCGCGGCAGTGAAGAAGCAGTGAGCGTTCGCCGTCTTCATCGAAGTCGCTCTGCCGTTCGGCGTTGGTGTGTCCATGCGCGATCAGTTCGTCGCCGCGCGCCACGCACGCGTCGATGAGCTGCGGGCAGTGGTCGTAGAGCGCGGTATTGATCAGCGCGCCCGACGGCAGGTCGAGGTCGTCGAACAGGTCGAGGCATCGCCATGCCCCGACGCGGTTGCCGTATTCGCGCCAGCTGTAGTTGAGCACGTCGGGCTGCGGAGAAACCGGGCCGAGCGCGGCGCCAAGCCCCTCGCCGAAGGCAAAGTGTTCGATATTGAAGCCGAGATAGACCGCAAGGCCGCTGCCGTTGGGCCACCGGAAACCGTCGGTGTCGACGATGGGGCGGTAGGGAAAGCGGCCATGCGTCGCGGGCGGGCCGAAACTGGCCAGCCTGGCGGCGCGCACACTGCGTGAGTCGTTCATGGTGAGAAGGCGTTGGTGGTTGTCGATGCGCATGAACCGGTTTGGCACGCACATGCCCCAATGCGGACGGGATTCGCACCGCCATCGAACAAGGAAGGCAACTTGAATCGCTGACGATCGGGGCCACGGATCGTGTGCAATATGCGCGCCAGTTCGTAGACACAAGGCTTCGCTACCGGCGCTCGCGTGTACGGCGAGCGCCGGGTGTGCAATGGCATATGTCTTGCAATTGCTTGCGACCGCACGCATACCGAACGCATACGGAACGCGTATAGAGCGCGTATCGAGCGCATTCCCAAGGCCACAAGGACACTTTCTCCATGGTTCAGCCGGCTTCAACAGTGCTGCAGACATCCGCCGCCGACATCGAACTGGTGCACGTCTCCAAGCAATACGGCGACGCGCTGGCCGTCGACGCCATCGACTTGAGGATTCCGGGTGGCGCGTACTGCTGCCTGCTCGGGCCGTCGGGATGCGGCAAGACGTCCACGTTGCGGATGATCGCGGGTCACGAGTCGGTCTCCGACGGCGACATCCTCATCGGCGGGCGCAACGTCACACGCGAGGAACCCGCCTCGCGCGGCACGGCGATGGTCTTCCAGAGCTACGCGCTGTTCCCGCACCTGAGCGCACTGGATAACGTCGCGTTCAGCCTAAAGATGCGCGGTGTCGCGAAGGAAGCGCGGCGCAAGCGAGCGGGCGAGCTGCTCGAACTCGTCGCGATGTCCGCATACGCGGCCCGCAAGCCCGCGCAACTGTCCGGAGGGCAGCAGCAGCGGGTCGCACTCGCTCGCGCGTTGCTGAACCAGCCGCGCTGCCTCCTGCTCGACGAACCGCTCTCCGCACTCGACCCGTTCCTGCGCGTACAGATGCGCGCCGAGCTCAAGCGCTGGCAGAAGGAACTCGGCATTACCTTCGTGCACGTCACGCATTCGCAGGAAGAGGCGATGGCGCTCGCGGACCTTGTCGTCGTGATGAGCCACGGTCACGTCGAGCAAAGCGGGACGCCGCATGAAGTCTTCAACCGCCCGCGCACGGAGTTCGTTGCGCGCTTTCTCGGCGGACACAACGTGCTTGGAGCGAACGGGCGCCTCTTCACCGTGCGCGCGGACCATCTGCGCATTGCGCCGCATGGCGTGACGCCTGTCCAGGCGTCATCGGGCGAAGGCGGCGTGAGCCGCTTCGGCGGCGTCGCCTGCACAGTGCGGGAAGCCGAATATCAGGGCACTCATTTGCGCATGACGCTCGATCCGCTCGACGGCTCGCCCGAGCTCGTATCGGTCCTGCGCGATGCGGACTACGATCCGCAGCGTTTCGGCCCCGACGCCCGCGTGACGGTCTGGTGGGACGAACAGGACGCGCACCCGCTCGCGGCCTGAGCCCGGGCGCGGCGTCGCACGGAACGCCGCAGCACACCAACAACTTCAACCGAGGAGAAGCGAGAATGAGCGAATCGAACGAGAGCCCGGCAGCCACCGCATCCGGGACGACGGAGAAGGGCCTGTCGCGCCGCACGTTTATCAAGGGCGCGGCGGCCGTGGCGGGCATTGCCGGCTTTCCGTATGTGCACGCGCAGGAAAAGATCGTGCTGCGCTATCTGGGCACGGCGGTGAACCAGAGCCCGGAGATCGCGAAGAAGTTCAAGGAAGATACCGGCATCGAGATCCAGTACATTCCTGTCACCACCGACGACGTCGCGAAGCGCATCATCACGCAGCCCAACTCGTTCGACATCGTCGATACCGAATACTTCGCGCTGAAGAAGCTCGTGCCCGCGGGCACGCTCGCCGGTATGGACACGAAGAGGATCAAGCTCGCCGACAAGATCACGCCCGTGCTGACGAGGGGTGAGGTCAACGGGAAGAAGATCGGCGACCAGGGCACCGCGCCCAAGAAGGTCATGTTCCTGAAGGGCGCGCGCTCAACGGAATTCTCGGCGACGCCGACCGAATGGATGACGCTGATCCCGACCACCTACAACGCCGACACGCTCGGCATCCGGCCGGACCTCATCAAGCGCCCCGTGACGACCTGGGCCGATCTGCTCGATCCGCAGTTCAAGGGCAAGGCGGCGCTGCTGAACATTCCCGCGATCGGCATCATGGATTCGGCGATGGCGATCGAGGCCATGGGCCGCGTCAAGTACGGCGACAAGGGCAACATGACGAAGGCGGAGATCGACCAGACCATCAAGATCCTCATCGAGGCGAAGCGCGCGGGGCAGTTCCGCGCGTTCTGGAAGGACTTCAACGAGAGCGTGAACCTCATGGCGTCGGGCGAAGTGGTGATCCAGTCGATGTGGTCGCCCGCCGTCACGAAGGTGCGCACGATGGGTGTCGCATGCACGTTTCAGCCGCTGAAGGAGGGCTATCGCTCGTGGGCCTCGGGCTTCGGCTTTCCGCGCTCGCTGCAGGGCAAAAAGCTCGACGCCGCGTATGAGTTCGTCAACTGGTTCCAGGGCGGATGGGCGGGCGCCTATCTGATGCGGCAAGGCTACTACCCGGGCGTGCTCGAAACCGCGCGCACGCACATGCAGCCTTACGAGTGGGACTACTGGATCGAAGGCAAGCCAGCGGCGCAGGACATCAAGGCGCCTGACGGGCAGTTGCTGGAGAAGGCCGGGACGGTGCGCGACGGCGGCTCGTACAACCAGCGCATGGGCGCAATCGCGTGCTGGAACGCGGTGATGGACGAGAACATCTACATGGTTCAGAAGTGGAACGAGTTCATCGCTGCCTGAGGCGCATTCGACCTACGGTGCGACACGCGGCCGGCGCGACGCGCACCGGCTGCCGCAGCCTCATCCACGGATACCGCCAATGGCTTCGATCGAATACCTGACCCGCGCTGAAGACAAGCCCGTGCGTCACCGGCGCGTGAGTGCATGGCTGCAGGCCACGCCGCTCACGCTGACCTTCGCGCTGTTCTTTGTCGTGCCGCTCGTGATCACGCTCGTCGTGAGCTTCTGGGACTTCAACGAATACCAGATCATTCCCGCGTTCACGCTGAAGAACTACGCAGCGATCTTCGACGGCTGCTCGTCGATGACGGACATGTGCGTCACCTTCAAGACGTACCTGTCGACCATCAGGTTCTGCGCGATCGTCTGGGCAGTGACGCTCGTGCTCGGATTCGCGATCGCCTATTTCCTCGCGTTCCATGTGCGCTCGACGGCGATGCAGACCGTACTGTTCCTTGTCTGCACGATCCCGTTCTGGACCTCGAACGTGATTCGCATGATCTCGTGGATCCCGCTGCTCGGCCGCAACGGGCTGGTGAATCAGGCGCTCATCGGCGCGCACCTGATCGACCAGCCGCTCGAATGGCTCCTGTACTCGAACTTCTCCGTGACGCTCGCCTTCGTGCATCTATACACGTTCTTCATGATCGTGCCCATCTTCAACGCGATGATGCGCATCGACCGGTCGCTGCTCGAAGCCGCGCGCGATGCGGGGGCAAGCGGCTGGCAGGTGGTACGTGAAGTGGTCGTGCCGCTTTCGAAAACGGGCATCGTGATCGGCTCGATCTTCGTGATCACGATCGTGATGGGCGATTTCCTCACGGTCGGCGTGATGGGCGGTCAGCAGATCGCGTCTGTCGGAAAGATCATCCAGGTGCAGACGGGCTACCTCCAGTTTCCGGCCGCGGCGGCCAACGCTGTCGTCCTGCTCGCCGTCGTGCTGATGATCGTCTGGGGCCTGACCCGCGTGGTCGACATCAGGAAGGAGCTTTGACATGGCGGCGCGTTCACTCAAGGTGCGCGAGCACCGGCCAGCGAGTTTCTACTGGCTCGCGTTGCTGTTCGGCCTGTTCGTGCTGTTCCTGTACGGCCCGGTCATCACCATCTTCATCCTGTCGTTCCAGGGCCCCGAAGGCGGCCTGACGTTCCCGATGCGAGGCGTTTCGCTGCACTGGTTCACCGCGCTTCGCGACGGCGCAGGCGACATCGACATCTGGTCCGCGTTCTGGCGGTCCGTGCGTCTCGCGCTGGCGGTCACGGTGCTGACGGTGCTGTTCTCCGTGGCCGCGGGCCTTGCGTTCAGGCGGCGCTTTCGCGGCGACACGGCGGTGTTCTACGTGTCGGTGGCGAGCCTCATCATGCCTTCGATCATCGTGTCGCTCGGCATCGGGCTCACGTTTCGGCTGCTCGACAGCGGTGTCAAATATCTGGCCGCTGCGTGGGGCTTCGAATCGTTCGCCGACAGCTATACGACCTCGATGGGACTGTTCACCTCGGCACTCGGCGCCCATCTGACGTGGACCTTGCCGTTCGGTCTTCTCGTGATGTTCGCGGTGTTCAACCGCTTCAACCCGGCCTACGAAGAGGCATCGCGCGATCTGGGCGCGACGCCGTGGCAGAGCTTCAGCCATGTCGTGCTGCCGATCATCGGCCCCTCCGTGATCGGGGTCGCGATGTTCGGCTTTACGCTGTCGTGGGATGAAATCGCGCGGACCTCGCAGGCCATCGGGGATCAGAACACGTTGCCGCTGGAATTGCAGGGCCTGACCACGTCGGTCACGACGCCCGTGATCTACGCGCTCGGCACGATGACGACGCTGCTGTCGCTCACGGTGATGGTGGGCTGCCTGCTCGCGGTGCGCTGGCTCACGCGCAGGCGGCTCGCCGCCGGATTGCAGTGAGCGTGGAGAACCTTTCAGGACAGGGAGTTCAGCACGTCCGGATGCCAGTTACGCAACTGGTCGATGCGCCCTTCGCGGACCTTGTTGGCCCAGTCCGGATCGACCAGCATACCGCGGCCTACGGCGACGAGATCGAAGTCGCCGCGCTCCACCAGTCCGAGCAGGTGATCGAGAGAAGCCGCGTTGCTGCCTTCGCCCATGAGGGTGTCGATATGCTCGCCCGTCATGCCGATGGACCCGACCGCGGGTTTGAGTCTCCTGCATCTGAATCCACCTTCGGGTTGGAGGGCACCAGCAGGCGCAGCGGGGCCGCGCCGCATTGGGGCGAGCGGTTGCCAGTTGCGCCGGCGGGCGCCGATCGAGCGAAGACCTAGGCCGCGAGCTTCTGCTTGTGAAGCGCGACCATGTCGGCTTCGTCCTTCAGTGCCTTCTGCACGGAAGGACGTGCTTCGATACGCGCGATATACGCCGCGAGGTTCTTCAGATGATCGAGGTTGACGCCCGAGCGCTCGTGCCACATCGTGGCCCAGACGTACGCATCGGCGACCGTGAACTGCTCGCCCGTGAGATACGCGCGGCCGTCGGCAAGACGTGCGTCGAGCACGCCATAGGCGCTCAGCAGTTCGCCGGTATTGAACGCCACGCCTTCCTCGGTCATCAGCTTGCGCATCAGGGGAATGTGCTTCTGCGCAATCTCCGTCGCGATGAAGGTGAGGAGCTGGTCCATCCGGACACGTTCCATCGTGCCGTGCCGGGGAATGAGACCCGACTCGGGATGCTGGTCGGCGAGGTACGACGTGATGGTGATGGTTTCCGTCAAACGGTCCTTCTGCTCGTTGTCGAGTTCGAGGGCCGGCACATAGAGAAGCGGGTTGACATCGGCGAAAGGCGAGCCCTCCGTCGTGGACTTGCCGAATACGTCGAAGTGAACCAGTCGGGGAGACAGGCCCAGCTCGTTCGCGATTGCCTGAACGGCGAGGGAGCAGGTTGCCTGCGCAATATAGAGCTTCATTTGATCAACCTTCCATTGAAGAGTGTGAGCATGGAACCGGAGCCGGTTGGGTGCCTGCGTGGTGCACCGTTGGAATGAAGTATGGCGAGACTCGTACATGCGATAAACAGCCGTTCGGGAGTCACTCTGTCGTTGCCTGCGCGACAATCGAGGAAGTGCAGCGCGCGACGTACCGGACGACTGTCGCTTCGGGAGCGACGCTCTGAACACCGGGGCGCCGTTTATCCGGAAGGAGACGCGCTGCAAAATGGCGCGCGTGCTTCACGCGTTGGCCGGATATCCGGCTTTTCACTCCGGGGCGACCTCGCCAGAGGCGCCAGTGTCCGCCGCCTGGAAAGTCCCGCCCGGGACCGGTAAAGTCGCGGCTGTACAGGGGCAGCATCATGCCGGTCGGGCACCTGATACAGTTTGCTGGCTTACAAACTCCTTAGAAGAACGAGCCGAGAAATGAATGAGCGCGCAGATGCCCCTATCAACGAAATTGCGGTCTTCGTCGCGGTCGCGCAAAGCGGGAGCTTTACGCGTGCCGCGGAAGAGATCGGCAGCAGCAAGTCCAACGTGGGCAAGGCGGTACAGCGGCTCGAAGCAAGACTTGGCACACGTCTCTTTCAGCGCACGACGCGCGCAGTCCGCCTGACCGAGGATGGCGAGACCTACCTGCTTGCCGCCCAGGGAGCGCTGGACGCCCTGCGGGAAGCGGAGCAGCAACTGGCATCGCGCCGCTCCGAGCCTGTCGGCAGGGTGAAAATCGACCTTCCCGCCGGGTTTGGCCGATTGCTTCTCCCAAGCTTCATCGCGCTGCGCGAGAAGCATCCGAAAATCACGCTGGAGGTGGCACTCACCGATCGCATGTCGGACCCGGTCGGCGAGGGCTGGGATGTCGTCGTGCGAATCGGCGCGCTTCCCGAAGACAGTGAACTGACCGTGCGCAAGCTCTGCGACCTGCGGCTCGGACTTTACGCTTCGCCCGCCTATCTGGAGCGCAGGGGCGCGGTGAAGGAAATCGCCGATCTCGCGGCTCACGACGCCATCGTCTTTCGCGGGCCGGCCGGGCGGCTGCGAGCCTGGACGCTGCGTGACGGCAATTCGTTTCGCGACTTCTCGCCCCAGCCGATTCTCGTCCTTGCCGACGGTCAGGCGATCGTCGAGGCGGCGGTCGAAGGCTTCGGCATCACGCAGATTCTCGATCGCGTCGCATTGCCCTACGTGCAGGCGGGCCGGCTCGTGCATGTGCTGCCGGATGCGGACGTAGACGGGCCGCCCGTGCACGCCATCATTTCGCTCGGGCAGAAGATGGCCGCGAAGACGCGCGCGGTCGTGAACCATCTCGCTGAAACGTTGCGCGACCCGGGCGCATAGCGGGAGCCGCCGCCGTGGCAGGGCTCGCCACAAAGAAGCGCGAAGCAGCTGACACACGCTGACGCGAAGGGAACAAGCCTGTATGTGCCGCCTGATTCAGCGCCCGCGCTTCCTTCACACGGGCGGCACCGCGTATGTCGGCGCGAGCGAACAGCCGGCAAGAACCGGCAGTGCGCTCAACAGCACGGAGGCGGCGTGACCTTTCTTCATCGAAAGGATTCCCTCCATGCTGATCTCCTCAATCCTGCAACGCGGGTTCAGGAGCCTTCGTACCCGAAGCGGCGGGCGCAACGCGGGAATTGTCATGGCCCGCGTTTGCACCGGGCCCGGAGTCGTCGTCCGGGCCGTGGATGTGCGCATGCCTGCCGTGCCTGTCCCTCAACTGCTTGCCGCCCGCCAGCTTGCGCAGGATCACGTAGAACACCGGCGTGAGAAGCAGACCGAAGAAGGTCACGCCCAGCATCCCGAAGAAGACCGCGATGCCCATTGCACGGCGCATTTCCGAACCGGCCCCGGTCGACACCACGAGGGGAATCACGCCCATGATGAAGGCGATCGAGGTCATCAGAATCGGGCGCAGACGCAGACGGGAGGCTTCGATCGCAGCCTGAACAATCGAGCGCCCCTGGATTTCCAGCTCACGCGCGAACTCCACGATCAGGATCGCGTTCTTCGCCGACAGCCCGACCAGTACCATCAGGCCGATCTGCGTGAAGATGTTGTTGTCGCCCCGCGTGAGCCATACCCCGAAGAGCGCGGAGAGGATGCTCATCGGAACGATCAGCAGAATCGCGAGCGGCAGCGTGAGACTTTCGTACATCGCGGCGAGCACGAGGAACACGAGCAGCACGCTGATCGGGAAGACCCACAGGGCAGCGTTGCCGGCCAGAATCTGCTGGTACGTCAGGTCCGTCCATTCGAACTTGATGCCGCGCGGCAGGGTCTCGGCCGCGATACGCTCGACCGCGGCCATCGCCTGACCCGACGAGTAACCCGGTGCCGGACCGCCGTTGATGTCGGCAGCAAGGAAGCCGTTATAGCGAACGACCATTTCCGGACCGTAGGTCGGCGTGACCTTCACCAGCGATGACAAGGGCACCATCTCGCCAGCGGCGTTGCGCGTTTTCAGTGCCAGGATGCTTTCCCCCGACGCGCGGAACGGCGCATCCGCCTGGGCGCGAACCTGATACACGCGGCCGAACTTGTTGAAGTCGTTCACGTAGAGCGAACCCAGGTAGATCTGCATCGTGTCGAATACGTCGGTTACGGAGACACCGAGTTGCTTGGCCTTCTCGCGGTCCAGTTCGACATTCAGTTGCGGAACGTTGATCTGGTAGCTCGAGAACGACGGCCCCAGCTCGGGTGCCTTGGCCGCCGCCGCGAGGAAAGCCTGCGTGGCCTTGTTCAATGCCTCGTAGCCCAGCGCGCCACGGTCCTCGATCTGCAGCTTGAAGCCGCCGATCGTGCCCAGGCCGGAGACCGGCGGGGGCGGGAACGTTGCGATCGCTGCGTCCTTGATGCCGCCATATTCCCTGTTCAGGTTGCCGACGATCGTCGCGGCAGATGCGTCCGTGCCGCGTTCTTTCGACGGGCTCATGACGGAGAACACGAGACCCGCGCTGGAAGAGTTCATGAGACCCGTCACGGCGAGACCCGGAAACTCGGTCGTATGAATCACGCCTGGCTGCTTGCGCGCGATGTCGCCCATCTCGTCGACCACTTTCTGCGTGCGATCGAGCGACGCGCCGCTCGGCAGCTGCAGGATGCTGACGAGGTAGTCCTTGTCCTGCGCGGGAACGAAGCCGCCCGGGACCAGCTTGCCGAGCAGCACGGTGCCGCCGAGCAGAACGCCGTACACCGCCATCATCGCCAGCTTGCGGTTGATGATGCCGCCCACGCCCTTGCCGTAAGCTTCCGAGCCCCGGCTGAAGACCTTGTTGAACACGTTGAAGAACGGACCGAGGATGCGGTCCATGACGCGGGTCAGCCAGTCCCTGGGCGCGTGATGGCTCTTGAGGAGCAGCGCGGAGAGCGCCGGCGACAGGGTCAGCGAGTTGAACGCGGAGATGACCGTCGAGATCGCAATGGTCATCGCGAACTGCTTGTAGAACTGGCCGGTCAACCCGGACATGAACGCGAGCGGCACGAACACGGCGACGAGCGTCAGCGCAATGGCGATGATCGGTCCGCTCACTTCGCGCATGGCCTCATACGACGCTTCGAGAGGTGAGAGGCCCGCCGCGATGTTGCGCTCGACGTTCTCGACCACCACGATCGCATCGTCGACCACGATTCCGATGGCGAGTACCATGCCGAAGAGCGACAGGGCGTTGATGGTGAAGCCGAACGCCAGCATCAGCGAGAACGTCCCGACAATCGATACCGGAACGGCCAGCAGCGGAATCAGCGAGGCACGCCACGTCTGAAGGAACACCACGACGACGATGACCACGAGCACGATCGCTTCGAAAAGCGTGTGCACCACGGCGTCGATGCTTTCGCGAACGAACTGCGTCGGGTCATAGACGATTTCAGCCTTCACGCCTTCGGGCATGTCCTTTCGCAGCTCGGCCGTGATGCGGCGGATGTCGTCGGAGATTTGCAGCGAGTTGGCGTTCGGCTGCTGGAAGATGATGATCTGCACCGCCTTCTTGCCGTCGATCCCAGCACGCAGCGCGTATTCCGCCGCACCCATTTCGACGCGCGCAACATCGCCCAGGTGCGTGACCGCGCCCTCCGGTGACGTCTTGAGGATGATGTTGCGGAATTCCTCTTCGGTCTTGAGCCGGCCTCGCGCATTCACGCTCAGTTGCAACGGCACGTTGGTGGCCATCGGCGAGCCTCCGACGATGCCGGCCGCCACCTGAACGTTCTGCTCGCGGATCGCCTTGACGACGTCGGTCGCCGTCATGTTCCGGCTGGCAACCTTCGTCGGGTCGAGCCAGACGCGCATTGCGTAGTCGCCCGCTCCCCACAGAACGACTTCGCCCACCCCCGGAACCTGCGCGAACCGGTCCTTGACGTTGATGAGCGCGTAGTTGCGCAGGTACGTGAGGTCATAGCGGCCGTTCGGCGAGACGAGATTCACGCCCATCGTGAGCGTCGGGGACGACTTGACGGTGGTGACGCCGAGCCGCTGCACGTCTTCGGGCAGACGCGGCATGGCCTGCGACACGCGGTTCTGCACGAGTTGCTGCGCCTTGTCCGGATCGGTGCCGAGCTTGAATGTCACGGTCGTCGTCATGTTGCCGTCGCTGTTGGCCTGCGACTGCATGTACAGCATGTTTTCGACGCCGTTGATCTGCTCCTCGACAGGCGAGGCGACTGTTTCGGCAATCACCTTGGGGTTCGCGCCGGGATATTGGGCACGTACCACCACCGACGGAGGCACGACCTCCGGATATTCGGCGGTCGGCAGCTTGGTCAGCGCGATGATGCCCGCGAGCAGAATCACCACCGACAGCACGGCCGCGAAGATGGGCCGGTCGATGAAGAACTTTGAGATGTTCATGATGAGCTTCTCGCTTGATTACGCGGCGGACTTCGCCGCGCCGGTCATGTTGACCGTGTGCGGGCGCGCGGTGTCGTTCGGACGCGCGCGCATCATGGCGGTCGTGACGATGCGCGTACCGGGCGCAAGGCCCGCGTCGATGACGCGCACATACGGGTTCGTCTGGTCCGTGCCAACTGGCGCGTCGTCAATGAGGATCGCGGGATGCGGCGCATCCGCCGCTCGAGCCGCAGCAACGGGTCCCGAGCCGCGTTCGCGGGTGAAGCCGATGCCTGCAACGGTGCCGACCATGGCGGTCGCACCGAGCGCCATGGATATCCGTTTGCGAGTGGTGTTCACGGATAGTCATCCTTATAGATGAAGAGTCATTTGCAAGGAACGTTGTGATTTCTGCACTGGTTCATGGTCGTCTTGCTGCACACCCGCGAAAGGTGTGCAGCGTTGGCGGAAGTATGGGCGCCGCGTTATCGCTCATAAAGTAGCGAACAGTGGTTTCTTTGTATCCGTCGGGGCGACAATGCGCGCGTGTCAACGGGCGTCATCGCGACCGTGCGGCAGGCAGGGCACCTGGACAGGACATTCGGGAGACGGGTTAACGCCGGGCATGCAGGATCAGCTTGCTGCGGAGATGAGTGCTCTCGCAGGAGTCTCGCCTTCAACGCGGACAGCGTCTTGTTCCGCGCTCGCTACGGGCGCGGCTGGTGACGCGATGCGAGCGTTGCGTATTAAGGGTGACGCGGCGGGCTTGCGCAGCTCACGCGAGACAAGTCACGCCGCCGCCAGATCGCCGTCAACGCGATGCACGTGGCGCGCGACGTGCGCCGCCATCGGTCATTCAGACGTGGCGGCGCCTTCGCAAGGAGCGGGCGGGGACAGGCGTCCTCGTTCGTCCACAAGGACATCGACAAGCACGTCGACCAGCGCGTCGATGTACGGGTCATGCAGCCCGCACTCGTTCAGTGCGGCGTGCAGCCTGAACAGATACTCCGCGTTGGTGCCGAACTTGCCGGAAGCCGAGCCGATGAGCGGCGCCACCGTTGCAACAGATGAGTCGGCCTCGAACTGTTCGCGGCTCGCGTCGGCTACGAAGGCGAGCGCGTGCGTTTGCGTGCCGTCATCGAGCGTGACAGGCGCCCAGGTCGGCCGGTAGGAGCCGAGAACCATTTCCCGGATCCACACGAGCCGCAGTTCTTCGTCCAGGCTCGCCTCCGGCAGCTTCAGTGCCACACCATGCGTATGGCCGCCGGGCCGCAGAGCGAGCATGCGGCCCGGCGACGCCGGACTGCCGCGCCCGGCGACCATGCGAAGACAGAAACTGCGGTGCCAGTCGTGCAGTGTCGCGATGTGGCGCGCGTCGAAGTGCACCATCGGATTCCATATCAGCGAGCCGTAGGCGAAGATCCAGACGTCGGCGGCATCGTCCGGGCGTGCCCTCATGGTCTCGTCGAGGGAACGCTCGATTCGCTCGCGGGTCCACAGGTTCGGCAACGATTCGAAGTGTTCGAGATACGCGCCTGAGTCAATTGCCTGCCTTGTCAACATCGCTCATGCCCTGTCGAATTGAGTTTTGCCGGTGAACTTCCATGGAGCACTGCAATGGCACCGCGGCCACACGTCCCGATGAGCGACAGTATGGCGGCGGTGCCGGTGCGGATAAATACGCCTGCCGGAGACGCTTTGGACACTCAGCGGCGACAACCCGCATCAGCAGCAGCCTCTCCATGCGCTGTTGCGGTAGAACGGTCCCAGGTCTTCGGCCAGCGCCTGCAGCGTGCCGTGCCAGGCGCCCACTTCCGGCCGGGCCGCTATGCGCTCCCGCATCTGCGTGATCAGTTCGGCCCGTAGCGCGTGTTCGTCCACGCCGCACACGCGGCCCCCGGCAACAACCGTCCTGCCGCCGATGATGACCCCGTCGACATGCATGCCGCTGCCACGCGCAAGCAGCAGATCGAGCGGATCGACGGGAAGCAGGCTGTCGTCGTCGAGCTTGTCCCAGTTCAGCAGCACCACGTCTGCCGGCGCGCCCGCTGCCAGACGACCTCCGAGGGGAGCATCCCCGGCTGCGCCGTTCACGCTGCGGCGGCCGTTCCGTGCCGCGAAGGTCCAGAGATCTGCGCGGTCCATTGTCACGTCGAAGCCCCAGCCGCGATGCAACTGGTAAGCGAGGCGCATCTCGCGCAGCGGATCGTTGTCTTCATCGACGCCGGTGCAATCGAGCCCCAGCGCGATACGGCACCCTTGCCGGAGCATTTCGGGCACGGGCGCGATGCCGGACTTCAGGTACAGGTTGGAACTCGTGTTCACGGCGATGGTTACCCCGCGCTCGGCTAGCAGCGAGAGCTCATCGGGCCGGGCCCAGACGCACTGCGCGAGCGTCCGCCGCGGTGTGAGCATGCCGAGATCGTCGAGAAACCTGACGATGCCTTCGGGATGAGCATGGTCGGCCCATTCGCGCTGGTACCGTGTCTCGAGCAGATGCATATGAACGGGCCGGCTGTGGTCGGCAGACGCCTGCGCGATCGCTTCGAGCAGCGGCGTGGAGCACCATTGCACGCCGGCGGGGCCGTATTGCACGGTGACGTGGTCGGCGTAGCCTTCCTCATCGACCATGCGGGCAACCTCGTCGACGAGCGCGAGCTGCTGCGATGCGGCCACAGGCTTGACGCTGAGGCGCGCCGCAACCGCATCGCGGATGCCGGGACGCACCGCGGCAAGCGCCGTCGCGTCATCGCAATAGCCGATGCCGTGCCTGTCGCGCATCGCGATCGCGAAGCCGATGCGATTGCCGACGTCCCGCGCGGCCCGGGCCACGGAGCGGGCCTCATCGACGTACGGCATGCCTCCCTGCACGCGCGTGTAATGAACCATCAGGTTCGCAACGCCGTGGCGTACGGAGCGCGCGAAGGCCGTCGCTGCATTCAGGTAGGGATCGGCGCCGGGGATGAGCCCCATGAACGGTAGCCAGCTTTCCAGCGGTTGTTCGAACGCACCGACGGTTGCGCTCCGGAAGTACCGGCCGTGACCGTGCGCGTTGGTCAACGCGGGCAGTGCAAGCTGCCGAGGCCCGGGCGCCGGTCCCGGCGCGGGCACGACGCCCTGAATGAGGCCTCCTTCAATGACGAGGCGCATATCGGCCTGCGCTTTTGCGGTACCGGGGTCGGCCAGAAGCCATGCGCAGTCAACGGTGGTGCTCATGAGTATCGTCTTCGATGAGTGAGTCAAGCGGTGCCGGTTGCCTGCGGACAGTCGCAGGGAGCGCGTTTTTTGGCGCTACGGCAGATTTTAGTCAGTTATCGAATAGTAGCGCCCGTGTGCGTGCCGGAGGCGGGCGAAAAAATTATCGGATCGAGTGAGGTAGAGCGTGGGCGGCCTTTCCGGGACTTATGCACTGAAAAAGTGGATGAGTCTGTGGATAACGTGGGCAAACGATTTGCAAGTTGCTGCCCGGATTGCGTTTTCGCGGCGTGCGCCACGCAAGAGCAGGGCATGACGACATCTGCTCCTTCCGATGTCGAGCCGGGACGTGAAGCCGGGCGCCATGCCATGTCGCCCCCTGACGGTTCCGTCGGGTTTGAAAGCAGTGCGAGACGGCCGATACGCAATGACGCGCAACGTGGTATCACTACGCGCTGAACTGTTTCGAACGACGGTAGCGTCGCACCGGGACATTTTCCAACGAGGCAGACGGTGTCGCCACCGCGCGCCATGCCGCAGCCTTAACCCTCAAATGGAGAGAACAATTGATCGTTGAAATGCGCATCTATCACTGCGCCCCCACACGCCTGCCCGCGCTGCTCGATCGGTTTTCGAACACGACACTCGGCTTCTTCGAGAAATACGGCATCGAACAGATCGGCTTCTGGACGACGCTCGTCGGGCCGAGCAATCACGCGCTTACCTACATGCTGAAGTGGGAGAGCCTCGCGGAACGCGAACAGAAGTGGAATGCGTTCCAGGCGGACGCCGACTGGATCGCCAAGCGCGCTGCGAGCGAAGCGGAGCGGCCGATCGTCGAGCGAATCGAGAGCCACTTCCTGACGCCTGTCGCGTTTTCCGCCTTGCGTTAATGGCGTTCGCCCGCTCGCCGTCTACGGCCGACGGGCGCTGACGGCACGCCCCGAAAAGGTGCGTGCCGGGTCGAAGGCGCCTGCTGTATATAAAACCAGTGCGGCGCTGGAGACGGCAGCCAGCCTGAAAAAAGCGGCTCAACTTTCGCGCAAGCCTGCCGTCAATCAGTTATGGAACACGAAAACGAACTGCCCGCGGGTGCGTATGAACTGGCGATCGTCGACGCCGACATCCGGCACGTCCGCGCGGCCATGCTGCAATCGCTTGGCGTTCGATTCGACCATCCGACGCTGACCGTCGAGTATTGGCGTCGACGGCTCAACCAGTTGATGCGTGCGCACCATCTTTCGAGGGCGCAGCTTCGTCAGGTCGATGCGCTGATCGCGATTCTGGATCGCATGGTTCGCGAGGGTTGCGCGTCGAAGCCGGAGCCTCTCTTGACGCAATTCGACCGGTCGATATCGCACATCGAGGAAGCGCCGGGTTCGAGCCACTAGCATAGCGAGCATCGGTCCGACCGGAAGCAATGCACACGCGAAACCTGATCTGTTCGTGCATCTGTTCGACGCTTTCCGGTGCAACCGCATAGACCGTCGGCGCCCGCAGCCGCGTATGCCCTCCACACGCGCGATCGGCGGACTGACCCTTGGTTGCTGCGAGCCTCAACGTCCGGGCAATCCTGTCGAGTCCTCTTGACGGCGCGTGTTGCTCGATACGGTCGAAATCCAATCGAATCGTAAGCAGGCTGAAAACGTCTGCATCTTGCCGGCTCGCGCGTAGCAACGATCAGGCTTGCCGCGTAATTTGGATTTCGTTATATTCTGTCGTATATTGCGGGTAGCGACCGGGATCGGCAAGGCACATACGCGACGTTGCGTCGGCCACAGCCGGGCAATCAACGAAACATCGCGCTGGGAGCGAACTGGATGCGGAATCGAGCAACGGCGCCCGATGAACGGGAGGGCGCCATTCGAGGGCAGTGGGACTATCCCGCGACCATCATGGCGCTCAGGACGCCCCCGGACCACGAGCGGGCCGAGCTGATCAGCGCGGTGGTTGATGCATACGGCCGGCTGCAGGACAGCGTGTGCCGCTTCTTGTCGATGCTGGCGGATTCGCTGGGAGAAGCGCCGTCGAGTGAGGCGCTGGCAACCCGCGCGTTCGGCGATCTGTTGACCTGTCTGGACCATCACGCACGGGCGGCCGGCTTCGGCCGCATGTCCGAGCTGGCGGATGCCATCGAGCAGGCGCGGTCTGCCGCGCAACAGCGCGACCTCGTTTTTTCGAGCGCATCCAGCAACGATGCGGCCGCGCTTCGCGCCGCCGCATCGTCGATCGAGCGACTGGATGCGACCTTCGTCGGACTGTGCGTGGATCACGTTCTCGACGCGCATTCCCGTACCGCGCTCGCCAGTTCCCACCTGGACTAGAGGCGTTGCCTGTCTGACGCCCGGAATGAAATCGCCATGGAAACTCCGCCGTTTCGCCTTGCTCGCGCGCTGAACGCGAATCCCGCCGATGCCTGCTGCCAGCCCGCGTCGACGCCGCTTCGGGCGTTGCGTCGTCGTGTCCGTCTGGCCGAACTGGACTCGCACCTCCATTGCTCCGTCATCGGGACATGCCTGAGCACGAGCGAGTTGCGCAAGCTCGTGCCGAAATTCTCCGACATCGACCGCCACCATGCCAGTGATCTCGACATCCATCACGCGGCCGTCGAGCTTGCCATGGCGGACGGTGCCGGCAGCAAGGCGCTGAACAAGGCGCTGGACGAACGATACGCCGGCGCGGTACGCCGCTTCGCTCAGGCACGCGATCCGCAGGCCGTGCTGGCGATGTGGGACGAGGCGCGCAAGAACGGTGACATCTCGCCGGCTTACTGGGCCCTGATGACTCATCCGCAATCCACGATCGAAGTGCGGCAGGCGGCCTTCGGTGAGTTGCACATGCTGTCGCATCTTGTCGGCGCGGCGAATCGCGCGGACATCCGGCGCCTCGTGGCGCTCGAAAAGGAGAATGCGGCGCTAAGAGACAAGGTCGAGCGGCAGCAGTCCCGCCTGAACGAGATGGCCGCGCAGCGCGATACCGCGCAACGCCAGCTGGCCGAGCACATCGTGCAGGTTTCATCGCACGCAAAGAGCGCGGATCTGGAAGCCGATGTGCTGCAGCTGAGAGAAAAAGTCGACGACTGCGAGCGCAGGCTGGCACTTCACACGAGCCGCCGCGAAGCGGCCGAGCAGCGGGCGCTTGCCGAGCAGGAAAGCGCGCGGGCGTTGCGCGAGTGCCTCGACGATGCGCTTGCATTGCACAAGG
>Ga0163162_10000767_pt1 | contig 29880 bp, 17 predicted proteins | sample S55metaG_FD_115310 | JGI IMG/M metagenome (GOLD analysis project Ga0163162, IMG submission 115310) | Switchgrass rhizosphere microbial communities from Kellogg Biological Station, Michigan, USA - S5-5 metaG | ecosystem: Host-associated > Plants > Roots > Rhizosphere > Soil | place: USA... | reverse complement strand
TAAAGCACTTAATGATTGGTATAATCTTCCAGATAAAAAATATGAGTATTGGACTAACTTATATCCTGTCCATGTGGATACTAATACAATCAATGCTCTCTCAAACCAAACAGAATGGTGCGAGGTTGTAGAAATTACAGCAACTCCGACATTATTAATTAACGGATATAAGTTACCAGTGCCTTATACCTTAAAAGATTTGAAATACCTACTAAAAGATATCTAATCACAGACTTAAATTTTTTGTACAAATGGTTCAGGGAGTTGCAATGAACTGGACTAACTAACAAGCATAGAGTTAACAATATATGCTGTAGAAGCTAGCCCTACAAGAAATGGCTGGTTAATTTAAAAATTTTAGTATAATGAAAAAAGTAAATTTACTCAGCAGAGCTGAGATGAAAAAAGTAATGGGGGGCTCAGACTGCTCTGCTTCTTGCCCAAGTGGACAATCAGCAACTATTATAGGATGTACAGGTACTTGTACCGGATCTAATGGAGTTGCAACATGTGTTGGAGCTGGTGGCGGAATTTTAAGCAAACCATGCAAGCCTGCAAACTAAAAATTAAAATCCATGCTTCTTACGAAGCATGGATTTCTTTTAAGAAAATATTTGCATTAGCTTTTTTATTGCAGTTTTTGCAATTATTCTGCAATGCTCAAAACAAATATACAGTTGAGTTGAATATAGCTAATTCGAATGGGAAGAAAGCTTTATTTTGTAATGCATATTCCAATAATGATAGAACACATACTAGCAATGTAGACACTGCTTATTTTATCGACAATAAATGCATCTTTAAAGGTGAATTTAAAGATTTAAGCTTCTATTCTGTCGCGCTCGATTCTACTGCGAATTTTATTCCTTTTTTGATAGACAAAGGAAAGATAGTTATTAAAGGCAATTCCATTGATTATCTATGGAAAACAGTAAAAATAGGACAATCTCCTCAGAATGATATGATGTTTAACGTTAAAACTCAAACAGAATTAATAGAGATGATGAGGATAAATTTTCAGGATAGTATGCAAATTCACGGTTTAAATAACGAAAAGAAAATTTATTACAGAAATAAAATTGAAGAGTGTGATAATAATCTTGCAAATTATTTATTCAAATATGTTACTAGTAATCCGAGCAGCTATTATGCATTTTATCTTTTGAAAATGACTTATGAGTTTTCAACAAGAAGTAAAGAATTAGCTAAAATAACCTTTCCATTATTCTCTGAACAAATCAAAACTTCTGATGAAGGAAAATATCTATACTTTTTATTGTTTGGAGTCGGAACCAAAAACCTCATTGGAAAGGCGTTTCCCAGTGTTTTATTTTATAATTCCGAAAGACAATTAGTTTCATTACCCATCGAAAAAAAAGGGATTTACCTTTTAGATTATTGGGCATCTTGGTGCATCCCTTGCATTGCAAATCTACCTGATTTTAGAGCACTAAATAAAACTTACTATAGCGTCGGATTTCGACTAATTTCTATATCGGTTGATACAAAGTTCAATACCTGGATCTCATCTTCTAAAAAGCATAGAATAAATTGGGCAAATTACATTACTACCAATGGATTCAATTCAGTAGACGTGAAAACATTCGCTATTCGTGCAATCCCATTCACAATTTTTATTGACAATGGAAAAATTAAAGATTGTAAATCCTATGCTTAAAGATATTAAAGAATATTTAGCTAAAAGAAAAGCTGGTATGAGAAAATAATTCACACAAGTTCAATTAATTCATAGGAAATGGCCTTCAAGATATATAAGCAAATGGATCAAATGGATTGTGGTCCCACCTGCTTAAGAATGATATGTAAACATTATGGTAAACACCAAAGTCTTCAAAAGCTTAGAAATATCTCTGGCATAAATAGAGAAGGTGTTTCACTACTTGGAATAAGCGAAGCTGCAGAAAAAATAGGATTCCATACAAATGGCGCAAGGGTTAGCTTAGATTCTCTAAAAGAAGTATCATTACCTGTAGTGATTCACTGGAATCAAAACCATTTTGTTGTACTTTACTCAATAAGAAGCAACTATTTCTATGTAGCAGATCCTGCCAAAGGTTCTATGAAATATAATACTATTGAATTTGTTGATAAATGGATGAATAAGGGAAATGGTAATAATGGAGAAGGTATTATTTTACTAATTGAACCGACTGCAGATTTTTACAGTTCTGAAGATGAAGAATCAAAAAGTCTGCACATCAGCTTTTTTCTTAATTATTTTAAGAAATATAAATTACTATTAGTACAACTGTTACTTGGTTTATGCGTTGGGAGTGTCATACAACTGATTTTGCCATTCATAGCACAAGCAACAGTAGATATAGGAATAAATTCGAGAAACCTTGGGTTTATCCATGTAATACTATTTGCTCAGGGCATGCTTCTAGTAGGCCGTATGAGTGTAGATTTTTTAAGGTCTTGGATTTTACTTCATATTAGTACCAGAATTAACATTTCAATCTTGACTGAATTTCTAATGAAATTAATGAGATTACCAATGAATTATTTTGATTCTAAACAAACGGGAGATATAATTCAACGCATGAATGACCAACACCGTATTGAATCTTTTCTTACAGGATCTACTTTGACCACAATATTCTCAAGTTTCAATTTAATAGTTTTTGCATTCGTTTTGGCGAATTATGATATTTCTATTTTTTTAATTTTCCTTATAAGTAGCATTCTATACGTCTTATGGATATTGGTTTTTCTTAAACAACGAAGGAGTTTAGACTTTATGCGTTTTGACCTTTCGGCAAAAAATCAGAATTCTATTTTCCAGTTGATTAATGGCATGCAGGAAATAAAGTTAAATAATTGTGAGCAACAGAAGCGATGGGAGTGGGAAAGAATTCAGGCCAAGCTCTTCAAATTTAATATTAGGAGTCTTGCATTGGGACAATATCAACAAGCCGGCACATTTTTTATAAATGAAGGGAAAAATATATTAATTACGTTCTTAGTCGCGAAATCAGTTATAGATGGACATCTGACATTAGGATCCATGATGGCAGTTCAATACATTATTGGACAATTGAACGGCCCTATTGAACAGATGGTGACATTTGTGCAACAGTTCCAAGATGCAAAGCTTTCCCTTGAAAGGCTTAATGAAATTAGAGACCTTGATGATGAGGAACCTACAGCGGCTGATTTTAAAAATAATTTGCCTCTAGATAAAAGTATAAATATTGAAAATTTGACATTCACATACCCTGGGGCGGGAAACGAGCCAGTTTTGAGTGGAGTTAACATTAACATCCAACAAGGTAAAACAACAGCCATTGTGGGAATGAGCGGTAGTGGTAAAACAACTATTATAAAATTATTATTGCGTTTTTATCAAACTAAAAACGATGATATTAAAATTGGAACAACCTCATTAAATCAAATTAGTTTTAAGTATTGGAGGAATAACTGCGGAGCTGTAATGCAGGAAGGATTTATTTTTTCAGATACAATCGCAAGAAATATTGCAGTTGGTGACGAATTCCCAGATCAAGAGAAACTTGCCAACGCTCTAAAAATTGCTAATATAACTCAGTTTGTTGAAGAACTGCCTCTTGGATTAAATACAAAGATAGGATCGGAGGGAAATGGAATTAGTCAAGGTCAGCGTCAAAGATTGTTGATAGCAAGAGCAGTATACAAGAATCCTGAATATATTTTTTTCGATGAGGCGACCAATGCACTTGATGCTCACAATGAATTAGTCATCTTGGAGAATCTTAAAGAGTTCTTAAAAAATCGGACAGTTGTGGTTGTTGCTCATAGGCTGAGCACAGTCAAGAATGCAGATAATATAATAGTATTAGATAAAGGAAGTGTCATTGAACATGGAAACCATGAAACATTAAGTAAAAAAAGAGGACATTATTATAGGCTTGTCAAAAATCAACTTGAACTCGGCAATTAAAAGTTTTTAATAAGTTGATAGATAAAATAATTTAGGCTTAAATATGGCTATGCAGCAGGTATCTGATATAATAACAGAAAAAGGAGAAGAATTTCAAAGTGATGAAATTCATGAAATCATTCATAGTGTACCCGCGTGGATTTTTCGCTGGGGTATCTCGGCTATAATTTTACTACTATGCTCATTAATATTCCTAATGGCAAAAATCAGCTATCCAGATAAGGTAATAGCCAACCTTCGGATAAACAGTATAAATTCTCCGAAGCCGATTTTATCTAAACGAAACAGCAAAATTACTGACTTACTAGTAAATGAAGGCAGTCATGTTATTGTGTCTCAACCATTAGCATATATGGAAAGTATCGCAAATCCAAGGGAGGTTGAGAAGTTAAGAAAAGAATTAAAAAAACTTCAACTGTCACTTACTGATGGTAATTTTTATTTGAGAAAACTAAATGTATACTCAAATTTGGGCGAGGTTCAATCAAGTTATGAAGACTTTTACCAAAGTTTTTTGGAATTTAAATCAACTCAGCATCAGGGATATTACGATGAGAGTAAAATTTTGTTAGAAAAAGATATAGATAACTTAGGGATTGTGAGTAAACAAATTATAGAGCAGGAAAAGTTGCAAAGACTGGAAATGGCTAATAGTGAAGAAGAATATAAATCTTATCAAAAGCTATTCAAAGCTAAAGTAATTTCCTTAAATGAATTTAGACTTCAAGAGAATAAATATTTGTTAACGAAACACCCTCAATATCAGTCTAGAACTGCAATTATTTCAAATGATGTCTCGATTAATTCAAAAAAGAAAGAACTTCTCGAAGTTACAAGAATACTTACGGAACGTAAGGAAAAATTTTTGCAAGCACTTAATAAATGTATTACAAACTTAGATCAGTGGATCATGGATTATGTGGTAACATCACCGTCCGAAGGTAAAGTAATCTTTGCGGGCCCCATACAGAAAAACCAAAATGTTAAAATTGGTGAAGAGCTTTTTACAATAAATTCTGGTAGCTCAAGTTTTTTTGGCGAGCTTGAAATACCGCAATTTAACATGGGAGAAGTGAAGGTTGGATCAAAAGCACTAATTAAATTGAAGAGCTACCCTTATCAAGAGTATGGAATGATTCGTGGAAAAGTTACATTTATTTCAGATGTTGTTAAAAATGACAGTCTTTTTTATGGCAGAATAAGTTTAGATGAATTTGAAAGGGGTAAATATAAAACTAGTCGAATTATTTTAAAAAATGGAATGCAGGCAGAGGTTTCGATTATTACTAAAGAAAATACACTTCTTCAAAAAATATATAAAAACATTTCCGAATTTATAATACATGATAAGGATTAGTCGAAAATTTTTAATAACATAACATTCATAAAAATCTCATATTTCATTTGCATTCAGTATTAACTCACAACTTCCTGATTAACTACTTTTTTATTAATGATACTTTGTGTCTGCGAATCGCCTGATTTTTAACTAACAGAAATCGGTGCTGAAAATCTCGTGGTTCAAATAACAATCAGTAGGCAGAAAGCCAAATATTAAACATATTGCTTCAACATCATTTCAATTGTTCAAATTTTACTCGATCAGTTAAATAAATCACAATTTATTAACGTATTTAATAAGATTGTAAAATTTGTGTTAATTTCTGGTCAATACGTGTTAAAATCAGCATTTTATCTGGCTTTTTATAAGTCTAATTTTGGTCATACTACTAACTAAACCGAAAACGATGACCAAACTAAAGATTACCTTCTTCACACTGGCCATGCTCTGTTTTGTACAGATTTATGGTCAAACGTCGCTTATCAGTGGAAAAATAACCGATGCACTGGGGCAGCCAATCCCGGGAATCTCAGTAAAAATAAAGGGAACAACCGGTGGTACTTCTTCTGATGCGAAGGGTGTCTTTTTAATTAATAGTCCAAATCCGGCTACTCTTTTTTTTAGTGGAATTGGTTACATTAACAAAGAATATGCTTATAGCGGACAAAGTAATATTACTATTGTATTAAGCGAAGATCAGCAAAACCTGAATGAGATTGTGGTAACTGCCCTAGGTGTAAAGCGGGAAAAACGTAACCTTACTTATAGTTCTCAAGAGGTAAAAGGTGAACAGATTACCCAATCGAAAGAGCCTAATTTGGTAAATGCCCTGGCCGGTAAGGTTTCTGGCGTGCAGATTACCAGTTCGTCGGGTACACCAGGCAGTTCATCCAGGATCGTGATAAGAGGAGCCAATTCCCTATATGGCAACAACGAAGCTTTGATGGTAATTGATGGTATTCCGGTTAATAATGATGAAACAGGTAATCTCAACATGGGGCCAGGCACCAATCGTATTGCCGATCTTGATCCTAATATTATCGAAAGCATTAATGTGTTAAAAGGTGGTGCAGCAACAGCGCTATATGGATCTGACGGTGCAAAAGGTGTGATTATTATCACCACCAAAGCAGGTGGACTGAATAAAAAGCCTGGTATTAGCTTTTCTTCCTCTTTTTCGATGGAAAAACCGCTATTGCCAGAAATCCAGGATAAATATTCGCTAGGCTCTAACGGTGTATACTTTGATGGTGTAAATCAGAAAACCAGTACCTCCTGGGGTGCAAGAATGGATACTTTAAAAATCAATGGCCAGCCAGCACCAGTGTATAATCAGTCTGATTTGTTTTTCAAAACCGGCAAAACATACTCTAATACAGTAGCTGTTACTGGTGGAGGTGCATACAATTCTTATTTCCTGTCTTATACCAATTTTGCTCAGGATGGAACGGTACCTACCACATCATTCGACCGCAATACCCTTTTCGGAAAATTTACCACGCAGATTGTAAAAGATCTCAATGTTACTTTTTCCCTAAATTATGCCAATACCAAAAACCGCCGCCTGCCCGAAGGTTATACGTTAGAGAGCCCGGTATGGACTATTTTTTCGGCGCCCGTATCCTATAATTTGCAACCTTCTACAAATCCAGATGGGAGCCAGCGTTTATATCGTTTCTCTCGTAACAACCCTTACTGGGTGTTAGATAATATCAGTAATACTTCAGTAGTTAACCGTTTTCTGCCCACATTTACTGCCGATTATAAGCCGTTAAACTGGTTAACCATTACCGAACGTTTTGGTGCCGATGTGTATGTAGAGCAGGGGAAATACACCGAGTCGTTACTTTCGGTTTCTAATCCCAATGGAAGGATTGTAAATAATAATACCAATTTCAGACAGTACAATAACGATTTGATGCTGAATGCGAATAAAAGTTTTGGAGATTTCAATATCGAAGCTTTGCTCGGAAACAATATCATTTCTACGTATTCACAAAATGGTTACGCCAATGGTTTGGGTATTACCATTCCCGGATTTAATAATATTGGTTCAGCTTCTACGGTTAAGTTTACCGAAAACAGTTACCTAACACGCAAAGTAGGTTTTTACCTGCAATCTAATATTGATTACAAGAAGTTCATTATCCTATCCTTGACAGGGAGATATGATGGGGCATCGGTGCTGGCTAAAGACAATACTTTTTACCCATATGGTTCAGCTGCCACGAGTTTTATTTTCTCTAATTTCTTTTCGTCAGGTCTTTCTAACGTAATGAACTTTGGTAAACTTCGGGTATCATACAGCACTGTGGGTAATGCAAGTATTGGTGCCTATAGCTTACTTACACCATACGAATCGCAAACGATTAGAAACACCACTTTCCCTTATCAGGGGCAATCGGGTTTCTTAATAAGTCAGACACTTAACAATCCCAACCTTAAAAACGAACGTATTAACGAGGTTGAAGTGGGCTTAGAAACTGGTTTTTTTAAAAGCCGCATAGGGTTGGAAGTTACCTATTTTGATAAGAAAACCAGGAATGGGATTATTCCAACGGTTGCTTTGGCGCCCTCAACTGGCTTTAACGCTACCAGTGTAAATTCTGCCTCAATGCGCAACCGTGGTATCGAAGTACTATTAAATGCCAAACCTATTGCCACGAAAGATTTTAGCTGGGATTTAACCATTAATTACAGCCGCATCAGAAATAAAGTGCTTTCTATTTATAAAGACCTGAACCAGGTTGGCAACGGCTTCACATTTATTTTTGTTAACCAGCCATATGGCGTTATTTATGGTACCCGTTATGCCCGCAATTCTTCCGGACAGTTGTTGACGGATGATACTGGTCTTCCTTTTGCTGCCGATACTCAGGGGATTATTGGTGATATTAATCCTGATTGGATGGGTGGCATTGTAAATAATTTTAAGTACAAGCAATTTACTTTTAGCTTCTCATTTGACATGAAAAAGGGTGGAGATATTCAAAACAATGTAGATGGTTATGGCTATTTCTATGGTACACCAAAGGTTACAGAAGATCGCGGTCCGAGGGTAGTTGAGGGTATTAACGCTACAACTGGTTTGCCAAATACGATTTCGGTATTGGGCAAGGCCTATTATCAGCGTGTCAATGGTATTTTAGAATCTGTAATTCAGGATGGAACCTATGTTAAATTGCGTAATGTAAGCCTTGGTTATAATTTAAAACCAGGCTGGTTGCAAAAATCACCTTTTAAAACCATTGGATTTCAGGTAACAGGTCGTAACCTTTGGATTTATGCCCCACATTTTACTGGTGGTGATCCGGAAGTAAGCTCATTTGGCTCATCAAATGGTTCGCAAGGGATTTATTCGTTCTCAACGCCAACCTCACGATCTGTTGACTTTAGTGTGAAATTGACCTTATAGACCTTAACAAATAGAAATAATAACATGAAAAAGATATATTTTATTTTAGTATTTGCCCTAATGGTAGCATTGGCCGGTTGTAAAAAATACCTCGATGTAAACGATGACCCCAACAGACCTATTGATGTTAAAGAGTCGTTGATGTTGCCACCTATACAAATGTTGATCTCACAAAATATAAACGCATCTGGTGACGGAAATTTAAGTGTAGTATTACAACAATACATGCAGGTAATGGCACTTAACCAGGTAGCGCCAAATTTTGGTACTTATTTGATGTATAATATTGATATGGATGGCGATTGGAACAATGTGTATGTTAGAACCCTGAATAATCTAAATCTATTAAAAATTAAGGCTTCAGCTGGTGGTAATTTCAAGTATACCGCAATTGCTAAAATTCTTACGGCTTATACACTTGGGTATGCAACAGATGCATGGGGAGACATTCCTTATAGTCAGGCATTTTTAGGAATAAACCAACCAACCCCGGTTTATGATAGTCAACAACAAATTTATTTTCAGATTCAATCACTATTGGATGAGGGCATAGCTGATATAGGCAAGAATGCAGGACTAGCGCCTGGAAGTGATGATTACTTTTATGCCGGCGACATGACAAAGTGGAAAAAACTGGCCTATACTTTAAAGGCGCGTTATTATATGCATTTAAGTAAAGCACCTGGTAATACGGCAACAGCGCAGGCGCAACTGGCTTTAACTGCTTTAACCAATGGCATGCAAAGTAATGATGATGATGCCAAAATTACTTTTAGTGGTGCTGCAGGTGCGGAAAATCCATGGCAGCAGAATTTTTTGCCAGCTAGCACATTTGTATTAGCCAATACTTTTGTTGATGCTTTTAAAACACGTAATGACCCTCGGCTAAGCAAAATGGTTAAACCAGCTAAACAAACTGGTTTATATACTGGTAGGGAAATCGGCTTGCCAGATATTGGAAGCCTGGAGGCTTATTCCATTCCTGGCGATTTTTATGCTGGTGCAAATGCAAATAACTACCTCGTAAATTATACAGAAGCTTTGTTTATTAAGGCTGAAGCTACTTTGGTTGTATCGGGTTTTACTGCTGCACAACCTTTTTACCAGGAGGGGATAAAGCAACACATGGCTAAAGTTGGGGTCAGCGCTGCCGATATAGATACATATATTGCTGCTAGAGGCACCCTTACCGCTACAAATGCATTCCGTTTAATTATGGAAGAAAAGTCTATCTCTAATTTTTTAAATGCAGAGAATTATACCGATTGGCGCCGCACCGGATTCCCGGTTTTAACGAAAGTGAAAAATGCACTTTCAGAAATTCCAAGACGGGTACTTTATCCAAATTCCGAAATTACAGCCAACCCACAACCTCAGCAAAAGGCTAAAATTACTGACAGGTTGTGGTGGGATGTGAATTAAATAATTAGTTTAGTAAATAACCTGAGTTCGATTAATGGTTAAAAATTAATGTATTTTATTAGAACGAATTGGCTAGCCGTTTCGTCATGCTGATCCGATAGATCGGATTTATTTTGCAAGTAGATGTAGTATTTTCAATTGTCTTGTAGCTACTAGGTGGTCAGCATCTTTCCTGTTAAACCACCTCGCTATAAAGACCCTGAAACAAATCCGATAGCTATCGGATCAGGGTGACGACCGTTCATGCAAGGCGCTAAATAACTCGAATTAAAGTACATTATTAATCGAACTCAGGTAAACAGTAATAAGGATATCCAGGTTTTGGGTATCCTTTTTTGTTTTAAGTACGCCAGGAGTTTTGGTTTTGGAAAGCCAATAAGCATGTAAATCTTGAGTGAATTGCGCTGTTAAATTTCATTGATGAATCAGGATGAACTAAAAAAGCCTCACCACGCATCAGAATTAATTAAGGATGGAGTGGTAGAGGCCAAGATTAATGAAATGGGTGAGGTATTATTTGAGGTGGTGTAACAAAAACGTCTTATTTATTATTTATTACTTGGGTAAGATTTAATGAATAACCAAGCTGCATCTGCGAAAAGGCCTGCGACTTATCCTTAATATTGATGTAATGATTATAGCGGAAGAAAATTTTACTTCCAACATCTCTTTTACCGAAGTACATTAAGCTAATGCCCGGAACAACCCAATGCTCAGTATGGTTATTTTGTATTGATGCATTTTTTTTAATATTATTTAAATAATAAGGAAATGCAAGGCACATAGAAAAATTTTTACGGCGACTAAAAGTAATTGTTGGTTCAGTATACCATTGATTTTGTGTAACTGTACGGAATGTAGTATCAATCACGGTTTGAGCCACATCTTTAAAGCCAGTTTTGAATATTTGCGAACCTGTTACATTATAGCCAACATTTAATTCAAATGTATTATATAATAAAATGGGTACAGGTGGCAAGTATCCTTTTATTAAATTAAGCTTTACACCAACCTTATAATTTGCACGTTGTAGTAGGTCTTTTCTATCTACAATATCTTTATTACTAATCTCTGTTCCTTTAAATTCACTGTCGAATTTCGATAAGCCACCTTGAAAAGATATGTAATTTGCATAAACAATTGAGGTTCTTTTAAAGGGTTGTGTATTAAGCATAAACTTTGCATCGGCAGTAAACTGCGCTATTCCATTTGGTTCCCCACCAATACCTTTAATGTCAGTAAATGCAGCGATATTAAAATATGTATTTATTGATGTTGATTCTTTAATTAGATAAATTTTATCTCCTTTTACAGAGGGTAATGTGATTTCAAATTCTCCGTAAATGGCATCTGTGTAGGAACTTACTGGTTTATAGCGAATCACATCTTTCAGTAATATGTAAGCTCCTTCTTGCTTTTCTTCAGTAGAATTGTTCGTGGTATACATTTCTTTATATAATCTTTTTTCTGTGGATTTTTCAAAATGTAGTAAATCCGCAATCACTAATCCATTTTTGTCTTTATTTTTTATGTAATTACCTTTATTTCTAAAAACGCCTTTGTTTGTTGTTACAATAATTTCCAATATAACTCCCTGTATAGTGTTAATATGTACCTTTTCAATTTTAGCACTAATCATTTCAGCTGGTGTATGAATGGTAGTGAAATCTAACATTTCTAATGTAGCAACAGTTTCTAAACTGTCAAGTTGATTTATGATTGATGCTTGTATTAATGCCAAGGTTTTTTTTGCTTTTGATATAGAATCTTCTTTTTGATTTAGCATTGTATCTGCCTTTGATATAGAACCTTTTTTCTGACTTAATTGAATATTAAGAGTATCAGTTGTTAATTTTACTAAGTTTAATTTACTACTAGCGGATTCTATTTCTTTATTAAGGCTGTCGAGCAAATATTTTTGTTGATTTTTAGCAGATCTTAATTTCTTGTTTTCATTTATCAAATCATTATTTTGCTTTTGTGTTCGATTTTTTTTGCCATTTAATGCCTTAATTATTGTGTTGATTGAATCTATCTTTTTATCATTTATTCCTTTTTGATTTATAAGGGATGAAATATTGCGCTGTACAGTATTTAGTTGTTTGGTTTTAACGGTTATAATCGTATCAGCTTTTTTAATAGCTGAATCTATTTTGGACTGTGCATTAGCCAATAAAGCTATCGAAATGAAGATAGTAAAGAGTATCATCTTTTTCATAATGTTAAGTTTAGATGTGTAAGTTTATTTAGTTTATAGAGATATCTAATTATTGCAAGGCGATTGTATGCCTTTATCTTTCTTACCCAAAATTACTCTCGAAACCCTAAACAAATCAAGCGTGAAAACAATGAGATTTGTACGCGTGAAAAGCGCAATGCCCTACCGTAAAATCGCGGTATTTTAAAATAAATAGAAGAAGTGTAATTAATCGAGATGCTAGGTGAAAGCTATTTAATGGCATATTTGTAGCTTGATAGTGAGTTTTTTGCAAGCTTTTTGGTAGTTTTTAGATTTTCTAATTCCACTAAGGTTAGTGTATATTTAGGTATAAGTTATTTTATAAACCCTCAACTAAATTAAAAGCTATGAACTATCTAAAATTAATTGATCTTGAAAAGTCAAGATGGAGCTTGATAATTCTTATCTACGCTATCGCATTTATTTTTACTTCTTGTAAAAATCAGCAGGCAAAGAGCCAAATCGCTACAGACTCTTTATATGCTTTACCAAACACTTATGTTACAACAAATGAAAGTGGTAGGAGACTAGATTGGTTTGATAAGTATAAATATCCAGTACTGGATTCTATGACCTGGAAAGAAGAAGGCATACATGAAACTAAAAAATTAAATTTTGACAGTTTGGATATTGCTATTAAGTTTTTTGATTCACTGATTTCAAGTACGTCCAATAAAGACAGTATAACAGGAGTTCGAGTTTATTTCGCTTCTCAAACATTAAAGCTAGCAGGATGTGGTAAACTCACTTTAATTTTTACTGCTACAGCTGGTGATAAAAATGCGGATGTAGGAAAATACTACACTTTTAACAAGGAAGTTTTTGATGCCAATTTCTTGGATATCAAGACTGCAAAAGAGTGGGTTAGTAATTATCAGCAAAAAAAATGGGTGAATCTTTCAAAGTATACCATGGATGCCGCAGATACGTGCAAATATGAATCGAAGCATATATTCTTTTCATTAAAACAAATAAAATCCATAATTGATGAAATGAAATATCAACAAGCCAAACATTCGGCCATTGTTAAAGGATTTGGTGTCCGTTTTGCATCATACACGGATCAAAATTATATATCTCTTAGTATGAAACACATTAGGTATCACAAAAGACTCACCATTGGCTTTACATTTATAGATTGGGAAGGTGAGGATATCGGAATTAAGCAGATAGATGCAGGGGAGTTTTTAAAACGATTAAAATTTACTAAAGAGCATAAAGATACACGAGGAGATACATTCGATACAGGAATCCCAGCCCCGCCTCCTTCAGATACACAAGAAGCATTAGATTCCCAGATTTAATAAAATTATCATGCCTATTTTAACGTATTTCTATCTTATATCAGTAGCGGCGGCGACAATAACCGGATTATTAAAATTTCGTGAGAGCTTATCAATTCACTTAAGGGGCATCATTTTAATGATGCCCTATGTTTTATTGGTAGAAATTGGTGCTTCATTTTTTAGAAATCTGATTAAAGGTCAGAATGTATTGCCCCAGTACAATATTGTTTTGTTAATAGAATTTTTGGTATATGCCTATTTTTTTAAGGAAATCATTATTTCGCTATGGATGAAAATGATAATAACTGTCTTTATGATCTTATTTCCTATATTTTGGTACATTTCAGTATTCTTTATATTTAAAATTACAGAGTGGAATAGTTATATTTTTCTGGTAGGCGGCACTTTTACGATTATATGGGCTTTAATTTACTGCTATCAATTGTTAACTTCAATCGAAAATGTGAGTCTCAGTAGTTGTAGTGAGTTCTGGATTGCACTTGGCATCATTATCTTTTATTCTTGTCAGGTTCCTTTTATGGGGGTATACAATTTTTTGATCGTTAATTATCCATCATTGATTATGAACTTTCAGGTTGGTCTTCAGGTAACCAATATTATTATGTATTCCTTGTTTACATATGCTTTTTTATGCAAAAAGACCAATATAATGAAGTATTCTTAGCGGTTTTACTCACCACATTTATTTTTCTATTTCTGTCAATAGCTATTATTTTCCTGATGCTCTATTTTCAGAAAAAGAAATTCAAGTATGCAAAAGAAAAAGGTGAACTGGAAAAACAGTATGGAGAACAGTTGCTCCAATCGCGTTTGGAGATGCAGGAGCAGACATTTGAAACGATAAGCGAAGAAATACACGATAATGTAGGACAGTTGTTAAGCTTAGCTAAGCTACAACTGAGCATTCTAGAGCAAAATGAAATCGGCGATAAATCATTGATTACTGAAATTAAAGGGAATTTAGGCAACGCCCTTACCGATTTACGTGACATTGCAAAAAGTTTGAGTACCAGCCGTATCCAGGAGTTAAGTTTATTACAGGCAGTTGAGCAGGAGCTACAGCGTATCAGCAGGGCAGGGGCAATTGTTTGCAAGGTTGAAGTAATGGGTAGCGAAAAGCATATTGTGGAACAAAAGAAAATAATTACTTTCAGGATTGTGCAGGAAAGTTTGCAAAATATATTAAAACATGCCCAAGCCACCATAATTAATATTGGATTTGATTTTGCGGAACAGCTAAACATAACGATTGAAGATAATGGTGTCGGTTTTAGTGCGGGTGAAAAAGAGAAAATGGAAACAGGACTGGGGCTTCTGAATATTACAAAACGTGCTAAATTGATTATGGGAGAAGCGACAATCAATAGCGAAATTAATAATGGAACTAAGATTACCTTAACTATTCCTTATGTCTGATAAGATTAAAAATATAGCCTTGGTTGATGATCATGCCTTATTTAGAAAAGGATTAGCCGCTTTGATCAGCTATTTTTCATCCTATAACATATTATTTGAAGCGGCCAATGGAAAAGATTTTATCAGGCAACTTGAAATATATGGTGTGCCTGATATTGCTTTGCTTGATATCAACATGCCCGAAATGGATGGGTATAGTACGGCTTCATGGCTGCGTATAAATCATCCGGAAGTAAATGTACTTGCCTTAAGTACCATGGATGCTGAAACGGCAATCATTAAAATGATTACCAATGGCGCCAAAGGCTATGTGTTAAAAGATGCTGAGCCTGAAGAACTTAAAAGAGCTTTCGACGAGGTAATTAGCAAAGGTTACTTTTACAACGACCTGGTTACACGAAAGGTAATGCAATCGTTAAGTGCATTATCATCTCGTTCAAAGATATCAGATTTTGTAAAATTGACAGAGCGGGAGATGGAATTTTTGAAATATACCTGTACTGAAAAAACTTATAATGAAATTGCAGCTGAAATGTTTGTAAGCCCGCGTACCATTGATGGGTACAGGAATTCGCTGTGCGAAAAACTGCAGCTTAAAAGTCGTACCGGACTGGCTCTATATGCGGTAAAGCATGGGTTAGTTAAAATTTAAATAGATTTTTGCTGAACAGGTGTTTTCTGGTGATAATATTAGTGGGTATTACAATTTGAAGATTAATTTTTATAAGCTAAAAAGGCTTCAGTAAATTTACTGAAGCCTTTTCATAATGATTAATATTATTACTTAAAATCTTACTCCAAAAGTTAGGAAAACATTATTTCTATTGCTTTTAACATCAGCAACAGGCTCGCTAAAATCATCTAACAAGTAAGGGCTTGAGCTAAAGTTTGTTTTGTAGTTCTGATATGCAACATCAAAATAATAATTATCGATACGATAACCTAACCCACCTGTGTAGTATTGGCCCTGGTAAAATTTATTATCGCCACCTTTAATACCGTTTCCATTTACACCATAACCTGCACGTAAACTTAATTCATTGGTAACTTTTACTTCTGCACCAACCCTATAATTAACAGCTTCTTTATACGATGCTTTGATGAAAGCATTATTGTCATTTATCGTAGAAATACTTGAGCCATTAGAATCAGAAAAACGCATTGAAGCATAATCCACATAATCCACATCAGCCGATATCAATGCAGTACCTGCAATAACATAGCTAATACCTGCCGAGGCCTTTAGTGGTGTGCGCAGATTATACGTGAATCCATAATATTGAGTTGGATTGTTGGATTTAGTTGGTCCGGTATTGGCGTTTCCGGCAGTAGTTGCCTGTAAGGTTTCGCTTGTATTATCTTCGATGTTCATCCAGGTTGGGGTCTGGAAATTTACACCGATCCTTAATTCGCTAACCGGTCTGAAAATTGCACCTAACTTTAAATTGAATCCGCCACCTTTAGTTTGTTGATTTCTAAAGTGGTTAAGGCTGTAATTTTCATTTCCATTGTACGTTGGTACCGCATCACCATCATTGTATGAGTTAACCACACCTGATTCTGTAAAGGTAGCATCACTGGTATATTTTACATTAACAAAACTTGCAGTTGCACCAATGTATACCTTATTGCCAAAATTTAGCGCACCAGCCACATTAAATTCTGAAGTTGAACCTAAACGTGCCTCATCCCAATTCTGTCTAAAACTGGCGTTATTGTAAGGTTCTGCAGAATATCGGTTTGGAAAAGTAGGGGTGTTTTTATTAATCAGGAAACTATTATAGGCATCACCAGCAATGCTGTTTGATACACCGAAATTATTGGCCTGATCTACGTAAGAGTCCCTGATAGAACTATTATTATTTGTGCCATTATAGCTGATGTTGTTCAAGAAATCGTTATTGCGGGTATAACTCAAACCAAATACTGTACTTACTAAACCTTTATCTACATCAGATCCTTTCATTTTAGCAGCTGGGCTATAAAACACTACACCGATATTATTCAGATTAACCTGATTTTTATTGGCTTTCGTATTATTTCCTAAATATGCACTGTTGTTTGATACTGAATTAAATTCAGGTGTTATGCTGAATTCTGATTTGGTAAATAAGCCTAAACCAGCAGGATTGGCATTAATTGATCCGATGTCGCCACCAACACCAATTTGCGCGCCGCCCATTCCTTTAAACCGGGCAGAGGTACCATAATTGGTTTGAGAGAAACGGAACGCATCAGGTGCATAACTTTGGGCATACGTTGTTCCCATAGCAGCTACTGTAGCCACTAGAGAAGCCAGGATTATTTTTTTCATTTGTGTGTTTAGATTTTATAATTAACCTCTTCCAGCTCTTGATGGTCTTGAACCACCGCCGCCTCCACCACCAGTAGAGCCGCCACCGCCGCCGCCATATGATGATGGAGGAGGAGAATAACTTGGTCTGCTTTCGGTTCTGGCAGGAGGAGTATAGCCTTCATTTCTGGTAGGTCTGCTGCTTTGTGAACCTTGTTGAGGTGAATAATTATTATTTCTGGTTGGTCTGCCACTTTGCATGCCATCATTTTGAGTGTAACCACCCTGATTTCTTACCGGCCTTCCAGCGTTGTTATTTGGTGAATAAGATATGCCATTCTGATTAACTATTCCACTTCTACTAGGTCTGCCAACATTACCACTATTTCCATTGCCGTATCTAGGTACACCTCTGTCATTACTTCCAGGCCTAGGTCTGAAATTGTTATTGGTGTACACGCCACCGCCATAGTATCCTCCACCGATACCCCAGCCTCCGCCGTAATATCCGCCGCCCCAACCATAACGATCGTAGTATGAGTAAGGTCCCCAGGCGTTCCAGCCCCATGGATTGTTCCATCCAAAGCCATAGTTACCATAAGCATATGGGTTATTCCACATGCTGCCGAAGCCCCATCCACCACCATAACCGAAGCCACCGCCCCATCCTAAACCGTAACCACTATTCCAGCCTAAACCAATGCCTAAATAATTTGAAGGTCCGTAGCTGCTGCCGTAATAATAATTATCAAAATAAGGATCATAATAGCCCTGAAAGCTGTATCCATTATGGAAGCGGTTTATCCTTGAGGAATAATCCATGTCGTAATATGGGTTACTTGTGCCATAATACTCATCATATTCTTCCTGACCGCTGTTTTGATTCTGTGCCTGTTGATTTTGAGAAGGAAGAACAACCTCCACTTCTCTAGCCTTAGCTACAGAATTATACACATCATCAACTGGCTTAGTTTGAGCCAATTTTGATGTTGAGCATGAGGCCACCAGTCCTGCAGTGGCAATCATGACAATGGGTAAAAATTGAATTGGTTTCATTGTGTTTATATTTAGTTGTGTGTGTTTACCTATTTAATAAACCAATCAAAAGTAACTAATTATTGCCTATTTTTTAATTCAAAGAACAGGCATAAAATAATTGAGGTTATTGTTAATCGTTTGTAGGCATAAATTTATAAATTTGCCATCTAATTTTACACTTTTTAACGTACAAATTACGTTCCAAATACATAAGATGAGCAAAGAAATTACAAGTAGAGAAGCGGATTATTCCCAGTGGTATAATGATATCGTGTTAAAAGCAGATTTGGCAGAGCACTCTGCTGTGCGTGGTTGTATGGTTATAAAGCCAAATGGCTATGCTATATGGGAAAAAATGCAGGCCATACTCGATAAAATGTTCAAAGATACAGGACACCAAAATGCTTATTTTCCATTATTCATCCCAAAGTCATTTTTCTCTAAGGAAGCATCTCATGTTGAGGGTTTTGCAACAGAATGTGCCGTTGTAACACATTATCGATTAAAAAATGATGGTAATGGCAATATCATAGTTGATGAAACTGCCAAATTGGAAGAAGAATTAATCGTCCGTCCAACTTCAGAAACCATTATCTGGAATACCTATAAGGGATGGATCCAATCCTACCGTGATTTACCAATACTCATTAACCAATGGGCAAACGTGGTAAGGTGGGAAATGCGTACCCGGTTATTTCTACGAACAGCAGAATTTTTATGGCAGGAGGGGCATACCGCACACGCAACCGCAGAAGAGGCGATTGAGGAAACGGAACGCATGTTGCATATTTATGCCGATTTTGCAGAAAATTGGTTAGCTGTGCCAGTAATCAGAGGCCGTAAATCACCGAATGAGCGTTTTGCAGGTGCTTTAGATACATATTGCATTGAGGCTTTAATGCAGGATGGTAAGGCTTTACAGGCTGGTACATCACACTTTTTAGGTCAGAATTTTGCAAAAGCTTTTGATGTTAAATTTACTGGCAAAGATGGAAAGCTGGATTATGTTTGGGCTACTTCATGGGGCGTTTCTACCCGTTTAATGGGCGCATTAATTATGGCACATAGCGATGATTCTGGATTGATTATTCCGCCAAAACTAGCTCCAATCCAAGTGGTTATTGTTCCAATTTATAAAAGTGATGAAGATCTTTCTAAAATCTCCTCATACGTTAACGAGCTAAGCTTACGTTTAAGAGGTATGGGGATATCGGTTAAATATGATGATCGTGACACACAACGTCCGGGCTTTAAATTTGCAGATTACGAAATGAAAGGTGTGCCAGTGCGCATTGCGATTGGTGGCCGTGATCTGGAAAATAAAACAGTTGAAATTGCCCGTAGAGATACCAAAGTTAAACAAACGGTACCGCAGGAAGGCCTGGATATTTACATTGTCAAATTGTTGGAAGATATTCAGCAAAGCATGTTCAATAAGGCATTGGCTTATCGGGATGAGCATATTACCGAAGCTAACAGCTACGAAGAGTTTCAGGAATTGTTAGATACCAAGGCAGGTTTTATTTCCGCACATTGGGATGGAACGCCAGAAACGGAGCAAAAAATTAAAGAGGAAACAAAAGCAACCATCCGTTGTATTCCTTTAGATAATAAATTGGAAGATGGTGTTTGTATTTATTCAGGAAAACCATCTATCCAGAGAGTACTTTTTGCACGAGCATATTAGGTAGCTTTAGATAGGAGATATGAGATGTGAGATTTGAGAAAAAACTCATATCTCACATCTATTGTCTCAAATCTATTGTCTCACATCTATTACCCACATCTCAAATCTTAAAAAAAATGAAATTCGCAACAAAAGCCATACATGCGGGCCAAGAGCCTGATCCAACCACTGGTGCGGTAATGACACCAATTTATCAAACCTCTACCTATTGGCAAAAATCTCCCGGAGATAACAAGGGGTATGAGTATTCGAGAGGTACCAATCCAACGCGTAAAGCACTGGAAGATTGTTTAGCTGCTTTGGAAAATGCCAAATATGGCTTAGCTTTTTCCAGTGGGATGGGGGCTACAGATGCCGTATTGAAATTATTGCAGCCTGGCGATGAGGTGATTACCGGAAATGATCTTTATGGTGGTTCATACCGTATTTTTACTAAAATTTATACCAAATACGGAATCAAATTCCATTTTCTGGATCTTTCTAAGCCGGAAAATATGCTGCCTTATGTTAATGATAAGACAAAATTGGTTTGGATAGAAACACCTACCAATCCAACTATGCAGATTATTGATATTGAAGGGGTTGCAAAAATCACCAAAGAGAAAAATTTAATTTTAACTGTCGACAATACTTTCGCATCGCCATACCTGCAAAACCCTATCGATTTAGGCGCTGATATAGTGATGCATTCGGTAACCAAGTATATCGGCGGCCATTCTGATGTAGTAATGGGTGCTTTGGTAACCAATGATGAGCAATTGTACAAAGACCTCTGGTTTATTTACAATGCCTGCGGTGCAACCCCAGGTCCGCAAGATGCTTTTTTGGTTTTAAGAGGCATTAAAACACTACATCTCCGAATGAAAGCACATTGCGAAAATGGGGAACGTATTGCACATTATTTAAAAGCACATCCCAAAGTTGATAAAATTTACTGGCCGGGTTTTGAAGATCATCCAAACCATGATGTAGCTAAAAAACAGATGCGTGGCTTTGGAGGTATGATTTCGATTACCTTAAAAGGTGCTGATCTGGAAGAAACATTCAGGATTTCCTCTAATTTTAAAGTGTTTACCCTTGCTGAATCTTTAGGCGGCGTAGAATCATTAATCAATCACCCGGCTACCATGACGCATGGCTCTATTCCAAAAGAAGAAAGAGAAAAGGTTGGCGTTACCGATAACCTACTTCGTTTAAGCGTTGGGGTTGAAGATATCGATGATCTTTTGGAAGATCTGGAAAGCGCATTGGCCTAAAATTATAATCGGGTATTATGGTTAACATTTGCCCGGTTTTTTTTTTTGTAAAGCAAGTACTGTGCTAATTTAATGTTCATCCGGCTTTACACTTAATCTTTTTTGTTGAAGTGCTTCATTCATTAAAACCCAAAAAAACAAAAAAGGATACCGTTTCAATCCGGTTTAGGTAGCCATTGCTGTGCTGCTATTTTCGTTTAAATAATTATTTATATGCAATTTCTGGAACTGAAAAATTTTCTGGACCGTAAAGTTGAGCAGTATAATAAGCCTAATTTTATCGCAAACGACCCGGTTTGCATTCCACATCTTTTTGATGAAAAACAGGATATAGAAATTGCTGGTTTTTTTGCTGCGGTTTTGGCCTGGGGGCAACGGAAAACGATTATCAATAAATGCCGGGAGCTGCTTAACCGGATGGATAATGCGCCTTATGATTTTGTGCTTCACCACAGTGATGATGATTTAAAGCGTTTGCTGAATTTTAAACACCGCACCTTTAACGATACAGATCTTCTTTATTTTATTTCTTTTTTTAAAATGCATTACAGCCTTTTCGATAGTTTAGAAAAGGCTTTTTTGCCTAAACAAGAAGTTTTTCTTGATGCCCATCTGGAGATCGCTGATGGAGGAGCGAGATATCCTGCTTCTGAGGTTTATTTGGCAGGACAGCCCCAGGTTTCTATAGAGCAGTGCCTCAATTATTTCAGACAGTATTTTTTTTCATTGGATGACTTTCCGCACCGCACAAAAAAGCACATTTCTTCACCACAACAAAAATCAACCTGCAAGCGCTTGAACATGTTTTTAAGGTGGATGGTGAGGACTGATAACAATGGTGTTGATTTTGGAATCTGGAATACGATAAAGCCTAAAGATTTGATTTGTCCATGCGATGTGCATGTAGATAGGGTAGGGCGCTTGTTAGGTCTCATTAACCGAAAGCAAACGGATTGGTTAACTGCTGTAGAATTAACTACTCGATTGAAGGAATTTGATCCATTGGATCCGGTTAAGTACGATTTTGCTTTGTTTGGTCTTGGCGTTGAGAAAGAATTTTAATTATAAGTGAATAAAAACTTCTTTTTTAAAATCTATGTTGTTATTATTACTGCGTAATTCTCTTATTTAGAGATGTCGTCTATCCAAACCGTAATTTTTTTATGATCGCAGTTAATTTATCTGATGTGGACAGGTGGAAGAAATATAATAGTGTTTCGCCGCTTATCGCTTTTTTTAAAAATTTCAACCCGTTAAATGAGGAGATAGAAAAACGCATAAATCAACATACATTTCCGGTTAGTTATAAAAAGAATAAATATCTGGTTTCGCCAGGTGATCCGAATAAATTCCTGTTTTTAATTGTAAAAGGAATAGTTAGGGGATTTATAAAAGATGGCGATGCCGAAATTACCACCTGGATTTCAAAAGAAGATGAAGTGGTAGGAACAATACGCAATTTATGGGTAGAAAGCGATTCAGAGGAGTATCTACAGGCATTGGAAGATGTAGACTTAATTGCCATTCCGCATGTTTTATCAAATTATCTGTTTGAAAACTTTACAGAAGCGAACATTGTGGGTAGAAAGATGATGGAGTTATATTACCGTTCGGCAGAGGAGCGTGCATATATTTGCAGAATTTCTTCGTCTGAAAAAAGATACAAACGATTCTTAACTTCTTTTCCGGACCTGATCAATCGGGTTTCTTTAAAATATATAGCTTCTTTCCTCGCCATCAGATTGGAAACATTGAGCCGTATCCGGACCAGGATCTAATCCAATCTTCGATCAAATCATTTTAAAGAAATTTCCGTAGTTATTTAATTTTAACGTAGGGAACTTGTGCCCTATCGATGATCATTTTTTGATTTTAGGAGATTAATTCAGGTTTTAAATCTGTATTATTAATAATACAGATTTAAAATTATTGTTGATTTTTGTCAAAAAAACAGCTTTTTAAGCATTCATAGCCATTAAAGAGCAGAGTCATCTTATCTTTTTTCCTTTATTTTGTAGTATTGAAAAGACAGTTTTAGGTTTTTTAAGTTGCAATTTGCTTCCTCTTTAATCTTCAAAACTGGTTTTTAAAACATTGTCTGTCTCCTATAAGTATGTTCATTTTCTGTAAAAAATCCTCGCCTGATTGGCTAACAGCTAAGCAGAGGATTTGTTTTAAGAACCCTAACTTTTTCTAGGACATAGTGCTCATCAAATGAGAAAATTTTAAGCAAAATAAGCAATAATTACAAAATATCCCACAGTGGAAAATGAATAAATTGATACAGCTCATCTCTTCAAGTTACCTCAAAGAAAACTATTTTAAACTAATAATCTTTTCATTGTTTTGTATGTTTTTTGCCTCTTCAGTTAGTGCACAGACTTACAAGAAACATTATATTGCTCCTGCTCCATGGCAGTACTTTACGGTGGCGAATGAATTAATCGTTTCTACAGTGAGTACAACACCGATTTCTGTTACCGTAAAAAAAAGTGATGGAACTTTAATTACCACGTTGAATAATGTGGTGGCGGGTGCGCCGGCTAAATACAGATTCTCTGGTGCAGTTACCAGTTTTCCTTATTTTAATTTAAATACAAATATCAAAGCTGCCGGACTTATCGTAGAGGCTGCTTCAGCAATCAGCGTTAATATCAGGAACGTAGCATCCGATCAAAGTAACGATGATTATATCAAAGGTAATTCTTCCCTTTTCAGTTTTGGCGATGCGGCGATAGGAAATAAATTCAGGGTAGGTTATTATCGTGACGGTGAAATTTACACCAGTAACAATCCAAATTATTCCACAAGGCAGCATAAACCTGTTTACAGTGTGATGGCGATTGAAAATAGCACGGTTGTAAGTATAAACGGCGTGGCAACCACGACGTTAAATGCAGGGCAGAGTTACTTGTTTACAGCGGCTATGGGATCACTGGTTGAAACATCGGGACCAGCAGTGATGAATACCAGTGCGCAATTTGATGCACCAACCTATACCACAGAGTGTTATGATGGTGCGAGTAATCCGGTACCGCCCTTAACAGCGTTAGGGAACGAGTATGTAGTAGTCAGGGGTGCGGGAAATAACATTGCAGAACAAACTACGATAATTGCATCGGAAGCCAATACATCCATCACCGTTTACAATTTTAATACAGCAGGTATTTTACAGAGTACAAATACCTATAATTTGATTGCAGCAGGAAGTTTTGTAACCTTTCCAAATGGAATTGCAGGGGCAGGAAACAATAATCATCAGGACGGACAGGTTTACTCTTCAAGCCGGATTGTGTCCAATAAAAATGTAGTAGCTTATTCAGGTACCGCGCAAAATTGTGAGGTAGATGTGGCTACGCTGGCACCGATTTCTTCTTGTGGAGGATCAAAAAGAGTGGAAACAGTAAAATTCCGCGATTTAAACGAAAGTAGAGACCTGCCATACTTCTCTTATATTATTTTACAGGATCCTAATGCTGTCGTATGGTTGTCGACGGATAATGGTTACACCAATAAAAATATTGAAACCATTGCAGGCGTTGGGGTTAGAAGACAAATGGGTTCGACCGGGCAGTATATCATTGACTTTGATAATGATGAAATTGGAAATCCAAATGTCATAAGCCTTAGCAGTACTTCCAGGTTAACTGTTAATATGGTTCAGCAGGGCGGAGGATTTTCGATGTCGAATTTTCTTTCACCTTTTCCGGAAAAGGCATTGAAACCAACTTTCACACAAACTGATTGTGCTTCGGCCCTGTTAACCGCCGATCCTTCAAGTATTGCCCCTTTTCAGTGGTATTTAGATGGAGTTGCTATTCCTGGCGCCATCAATAATACGTATGTGGCACCGGTTTCGGGAACATATACGGTAACTTCGAAATTAGATTGTGGAATGAGTGCACAATCTTTACCGATTACTGTTGCTTTATGTAATGTTGACCTGATAGGAGGTAAAACGGTTAGCGATCCTTCTCCGGGACTTGGAACAACTGTTACTTTTACAGTAACAATTAAAAACTCAAATGTTGCTTCAGGTACGGTTACCGGAACTGGAAATGCGATTGGGGTTTCTGCTACGGATTTATTGCCTGCAGGATATACTTATGTTTCAAGCACAGCCAGTACCGGTACTTCTTACAATCCATCTACGGGTTTATGGTCGATAGGAGCAATGGCGGCAGGAGAAACTAAAACATTAACCATTAACGCAAAGGTGGTTTCATCAAGTGTTACGGATGCCTATAAAAATACAGTAACCGTTACGGGTCCACAGAACGACCCTGTTTTGAGCAACAATACCGCATCAGCTACAGTTACTCCTGCTAATATTTCGCTGTACAGTGGAAATGACGCACAGGTAATCTGTAAAGGGAGTACCATTACCGATGTCGTATATCAGTTAACCGGAAATCCTGTTTCGGCTGTAGTGACTAACCTGCCAGCAGGTACAAACGGTAATTATGATGCTGCTACAAAAAGAATTACCATAACGGGGACACCAACAGTTCCGGTAACGGGATCTCAAACCTATACCTATACAGTTATTGCCGATTACGGTTTATCATCAATTACTACAAATGGGAAGATTACGGTTGTCGGAACACTTGGTACACCAGTATTTGCAAGAGGGGCAACATCTACCAGATGTCAGGGATCAGGAGTAGAAAGTTATGTGGCAGCTGCTGCAAATAGTAATTCAATCAGTTATAGTATATCTCCTTCAGGCGCAGGGGTCATTAATTCGGCAACAGGTGAGGTAACCTGGTCTGCCGGTTATAGTGGTACTGCAACCATTACCGCATCAGCAACTAACACCTGCGGAACGCAAACGGCAAACCATACGGTAACGGTTACCTCAACAGGAACAATAACAGGTTCTGCAACGCAATGTTCTGGATCAAACGGAACCTTAACTTTAACCGGTGCACCTACAACTGTTGTGCGTTGGGAATCATCAACAGATAATGGCATCAGCTGGACACCAATTTCAAATACGACGACGACGTTAAACTATACCAACATTCAGGCTACCACAATTTACCATGCAATTGTTTCTGGTAACGGTTGTACCAATGCCATTTCTGGAGCAGCAACGGTAACCGTAACGCCGCGTCCGGTAATTCCAAATCAAACTTATTATATCTGCAAAACCGGTAGCTTTAGTTTTAGTCCGGTTTATGCGCCAAACGGAACAACTTATACCTGGTCGGCTCCCATACTTTCATCATCAAACCTTACTGGCGGAACAGCTGGTACAGGTCAGTCTTCTGTAAATCAAACCTTAACCAATTCAGGTACAACATTGCAGACGGCAACCTATACGGTTACACCAACTTACTCGGGGTGTGCAGGTAATACTTTTACTATAACGGTATATGTAGTGCCTACGCTTACCGCTTCGGCAACCGGAACAACCATTTGTTCATCATCTGCCTTTAATGTTACGCCGATTAGTAATGTAAATGGAACAACTTATGCCTGGACAGCGGCTTTAACTAATGGAACTGCCTCCGGGTTTTCGAACCAATCAACAGATGTTGCCGGACCAATTTCGCAAACCTTATTAAACACCTCTGGAGCTGATGCTACTGTACATTATACAGTAACGCCATTTTACAATGGCTGTAGTGGAGCAACTTTTACTTTTGATGTGATCGTAAAAACGGCTACGCCTGCACCAACAGCGGGCAATCAAACTTTCTGCGAGATTGCGAATGCAACGGTTGCCAACCTGGTAACTACATCAGGAACCAATATAAAATGGTACAGTACTCCGACCGGTGGAACGGCATTAGTTCCGACTGCTGCTTTGACCAACGGCACGTACTATGCGAGTCAAACGGCTAATAATTGCGAAAGTGCGGGCCGTGCCCAGATCACGGTAAGTATTACTGCTACGCCTGCACCGACAGCGGGCAATCAAACTTTCTGCGAGATTGCGAATGCAACGGTTGCCAACCTGGTAACTACATCGGGAACCAATATAAAATGGTACAGTACTTCGACCGGCGGAACGGCATTAGCTTCAACAACGGCTTTAACCAACGGCACGTACTATGCGAGCCAAACGGCTAATAATTGCGAAAGTGCGAGCCGTGCCCAGATCACGGTAACTATTTATTCAACTCCAAAAGGATTTAACGACACCAAAACGTTAGATTGTACTGGCAATTTCAATTATAATCTTCAAACCGCAAATATCAGTAACACAGCCAATGGTGGAAATGCTGTGCCCGCTTCATTCACCTGGACAGTCAATTCCAACAGCAATGTAACTGGTGCAGCAAGCGGTACTGGTAATGCCATTAATCAAACTTTAATTAACAACAGTAATTCAGCACAAACCATAACTTATACGGTAATACCGAGAGCGACGGGTGCAGGTACCTGCGAAGGCAATCCATTTACCATTACTGTAGATGTTCCTGTTTGTTCGTCGATCTCTATCACAAAGTTAGCCGATGTGGCTACTGTTAATCAGCTTGGAAATACCATTAACTATACTGTAACTGTAGCCAATACCGGAAATGCCAGCCAAACCAATGTGGTGGTTAATGACCCGTTATTAGGTGGAACTTTGAGCAATCCGGTAAAAATAGGAAATACCGACAATATTTTAGAAAAAGGGGAGACCTGGACTTATAGCGGATCTTATACCGTTGCTCAGGTAGATTTAAACAACAATGGTAAACCTCTGAATAACTCGGGTAAAATTACTAATACGGCCAGTGTTCAGACTACAGAGTTGCCAATAGCAAAAACAGCAACTGCTGATGTTAATATTATCCTTTCGCCGGCTATTACTTTAGTTAAAACCAGTGCGCTTAACCTGAATGGCAATACCATCAACTATGTATTTACGGTAAAAAATACAGGTAACGTAACCCTTAATAACCTGGTGGTATCGGATAGTAAAATTACAGGAGCAATTACGTTGGGAGCTACAACGCTGGCTCCAGGCACCAGCACTACGGCTACCGCAACTTACACGATTTCTGCGGCAGAAAAAGCATTGGGTTCTGTGAGTAATACAGCAATCGTAACTGGTAAAAATCCTTTGAATGGAAATGTAACTGATGTTTCGGGTACCACGGCTGCCAATGATATGCCTACTGTAACACCTATAGGTGTTTATGCAGTTGATGACACCGGGACGTTAAATTCAGTAATTGGTGGTATTGCAGTCGGAAATGTTTTGGTTAACGATAAGGTGAATGGAAATCAGGCCACTTTAAGCAATGTAACCATCACGCAGATATCAAGCAGTAATCCTAATGTTTCCATCAATCCTGCTACTGGTGAGGTGAAGGTACTTCCATATACGCCAGTAGGCGACTATACGTTAGTTTACCAGATTGAGGATAAAGCAAATCCTGGAAATGTAAAACAGGCGAATGTTACGGTACATCTGATAAGCGGAGCGATCTTAGCTAAAGATGATGCGGGAACAGCAAACTCGGTAACCGGTGGCACAGCGGTAGCCAATGTTTTGGCCAATGATACTTATAACGGCACTACTACGGCACCAACGCTGAATGATGTAACCATCACCAATGGTACGAATGACAGCAACGGAAAAGTAACCCTTGATCCAACCACAGGATCGGTAAGTGTTGTGGCAAATACCCCAGCTGGTGTTTATACCTTGACCTATACCATCACCGATAAACTGGATGCTTCTAAAACTTCGACCGCAACGGTAAAAGTAACGGTGGCTTCTGGTGCGATCTTAGCTAAAGATGATGCGGGTTCAGCGAACTCGGTAACCGGTGGCACAGCGGTAGCCAATGTTTTAACCAACGATGCTTATAATGGTACTGCAACTGCGCCAACCTTGAATGATGTAACCATTACCAATGGCACCAACGACAGCAACGGCAAGGTAACCCTTGATCCGGCAACTGGCGAGGTTAAAGTTGCGGCCAATACTCCGGCTGGTATTTATAATTTGACCTATACCATCACCGATAAACTGGATGCAAGCAAAACTTCGACCGCAACGGTAAAAGTAACGGTGGCTTCTGGTGCGATCTTAGCTAAAGATGATGCGGGAACAGCAAACTCGTTAACCGGTGGAACAGCGGTAGCCAATGTTTTAACCAACGATGCTTATAATGGAACATCAACTGCTCCAACCTTGAATGATGTAACCATTACCAATGGCACCAACGACAGCAATGGAAAAGTAACGCTTGATCCAACCACAGGATCGGTAAGTGTTGTGGCCAATACCCCGGCCGGTGTTTATACCTTGACCTATACCATCACCGATAAACTGGATGCTTCTAAAACTTCAACCGCTACGGTAAAAGTAACAATAGCTTCCGGAGCTTTATTGGCTAAAGATGATACAGGTTCAGCGAACTCGGTAACCGGTGGAACTGCTATTACGAATGTTTTGGCCAATGATACTTATAATGGCACTACTACAGCTCCAACGCTGAACGATGTAACAATTACCAATGGCACGAACGACAGCAATGGAAAAGTAACGCTTGATCCAACCACAGGATCGGTAAGTG
>Ga0163162_10000766_pt1 | contig 29884 bp, 38 predicted proteins | sample S55metaG_FD_115310 | JGI IMG/M metagenome (GOLD analysis project Ga0163162, IMG submission 115310) | Switchgrass rhizosphere microbial communities from Kellogg Biological Station, Michigan, USA - S5-5 metaG | ecosystem: Host-associated > Plants > Roots > Rhizosphere > Soil | place: USA... | reverse complement strand
TTCTTTGCAAATTTGAATGAGTGCATCCAGGTCGGCCATGCTTCCGCACATGTGTACGGGCATGATGCATTTTGTTTTTGTACTGACCGCTTTTTTAACTGCATCAGGATTTAAGGTCAGCGATTCATCGATGTCGACAAGGACAGGAATCGCACCTACACTTAGAACGGCCTCGAAACTGGCGACAAAAGTGAATGCCGGCATGATCACTTCATCTCCCGAGCCAATACCCAACGCGCTTAAAGCAGTTGTCAATGCAGATGTTCCGCTCGAAGTGAGCTGTGCGTAACGACATCCAAATTGTTTGCAAATGGCCTCCTCGAGTTCTTTTGATTTCCAGATATTCTTGCGAGGCACATCGAAACCGTAGCGCATAAGAATGCCCGTTGCGAGCACATCATTTACTTCTTTTCTTTCTTCTTCACCAAAAAGTTCAAAACCTGGCATAATTCAATAAATTAAATTAATGATGAAGCAAAGGTAAAAAAAATGATCGATGGCATACCGGAACGATCGCATAAAATACTATCAGGCTAAGTCGTTTTTTTAAGTTCCTTTATTTTGATATTCCTGAAGTAAATGGGCTTGCCGTAATGTTTTCCCTGGAAGCCGATATAACCATGTATTCCTAATGTAGATGGTGCATTGCTTAACCATGCGGGAACATCGGTGCCATCAGGATTCTTCTTGTTAGACGTAAACGCGGCCATGTCGAACGTGTTAACCAGTTCACCGTTCAATACAACCCAAATTTTCTTGTCAATACACGTAATTGTATAGTGATTCCATTGTCCCGGTTTCTTTACTGTCCGCTTTGTTGCTGCCTGGTGTCCGAAAATGGCGGCGCATTGCCAATTGGCAACAACTTTGCTCCACTCTTCGGAATAGTCATCGGCAATTTGTATTTCAACTGAATGTGGTATCCATTCTTTTCTGTCAGTTGCATGAACGATCACGCCGCTGTTGGTTCCATCCGCATTCTTAAATTCGAGATCGAGCACAAAATTATCGTACGGTTTATCGGTCCACAGAGATTCATCTTTTGTTGCTGTGATAATTCCATTCGAAATGGACCATACTCCTTTTTCGCTGACTGAATTTGACAAGTCGCTTTTGAAGAGGTTAGTCCAGCCCGGAGCTTTAGTATTGGGATGATGAACATACGGAGTGTCCTGCGCAACTGCGTGAAAAGCGAGCGCAGCGAAGAGCAAATGACAAAGCAAGAATTTTCTCATAATTATTTTTTTAAGCTCTATAAAGATAGGGCTCTTAGGGAAATTAAATAATCAATAAAATCAACAAAAAATAAATCAATGTTCAAGTTTGCGACAACTTGCCGCCTGTACTTGAAAATTGATTATTTAGTTCATTGTTATTTGTTAAGCTGTGCTTACCCGTTAGCATTTGTTCACCATAAAATCCTTTTACGGATTGGCGGCAGTTTTCTCTTCTGCAAGTTTTGCATCATCAGGTTCCTTGGCCAGGTCTCTGTCGAGTGCGTACAGTGCATTACCACTGGCTTTTTCGCCGCCGGCAACCTTGATTTTGTCGAGCAAATTAAGGGCAAGTGTTTCTTCCTCTGTTTGTTCTTTGACAAACCATTGGAGGAAATGCCATGTTGCCCAATCTTCTTCCTGGAAACTTTGCTTTACAATTTTATAAATGGATTCAGTGTTTCCGATTTCCTGTTCAAAAACTTTATCAAAACAATTTTGAACGCTGGTTGGATTTGGCGGCGGTGCAGGAATCGCATCAACCTTTACCTTAGCGCCGCGTTCGATTATATATTCAAGAAATTTCATCATGTGATTCCTTTCTTCTTCGGCATGACGAAATAAAAAATTTGCAATGCCGTCGTAGCCTTCACTGGCGGCCCAGGCAGCATACGAAATATAGATCTGCGACGCATGTGCTTCTTTGGTCATTTGATCATTAAGTGCAGCTCGCAGTGTTTCGGAAAGTCTGTTAGTATTCATAATAAATAATTGAATAAATAATTAAGTGGATAAAAAAAATTATGCCCTCTTTGATCATAAGACACATTGATTAATGTGAAACCGCTTAACCTCCTCGATTTTTATACCATTTTTTTAACATCGGCCGCTATGGAGCGAATGTTAAAACGAATCTTAAGACTGGGCGGGGGCATGGTTCTTGAAAACGTACAGGGAAATTAATCATTAATTAAAAACAAAGATTATGAAGACACATACAGAAACATTTAAACTGATGATAGATGGCAAACCTGTCGAAGTAAGAGCAACGCCATATGTTATTAAACACACAAAGCAAAAAAAGGTACGAGTAAGTTATAACGGGAGTCCTGTACACATCTTCGGGTGGGATACAACAAATCAGTTGCATCTCGTGGAAGAGGGAGCAGATATGATTCCGCATAGGATCGAAGAAGCAATTGCTAAGGAATTAGAGAACAGATTGGCTGCGTAAATAAGTCTACAAAAATTAATGTGAAAGTGGTCATATACCGACCCTTCTGTGCCTTGATTTCCTTTGTGCCTTTGTGTGAAACAAAACATTAGATTGTCCTAATGTCGTAGTTTTTGTTTCACCCAAAAGCACAAAGGAAATCAAGGCACAGAAGGGTCTCTACATGGCCACTTTCACATTCATGACATTTTTGTAAATTCGTACCTCTAAACTTATAATCTATGTCCCTTCTTAATAATAATGGCAAAAAGAAAAAAGGCAACCAGCAAGGAAAGCAACAAGGCGGCAAGTCCAATTTCCTGCCGTCGAAAGGAAAGACGAATTCAAAGGCTGCCGTAAGAAACACGAAACTTACTGGCGGATCTCAACGCGGTTCTTAATGTTTGGAACGGCAATTCATTTAATTTTTTTTACAGGCAATTTTATTTTTCTTCCCTTTGGCAAAGGACAGCAGGGGTGTTAACTTCGTTATATGATTGATTATTTAGCCGGGTTGAATGATGCCCAAAAAGAAGCCGTTCTCTATACTGAAGGGCCATTGATGATTGTTGCCGGCGCAGGGAGCGGTAAAACGAAAGTGCTCACCACAAGAATCGCTCATTTGATGGCAAAGGGAGTTGATTCTTTTAATATCCTCGCTCTCACATTTACCAACAAGGCCGCAAAAGAGATGAAAGAAAGGGTTGAAAGAATCCTTGAGAATAACAACGCTAGAAATTTATATATCGGCACATTTCATAGTGTGTTTGCAAGAATTCTTCGTGGAGAAGCACCAAAATTGGGCTTTCCGCACAACTTTTCCATTTACGATACCGATGATGCAAAAAGCGTTGTCAAAACCGTCGTTAACGAACTCAATTTGGACGACAAGCATTATAAACCAAATACTGTTTATAATAGAATTTCACAGGCAAAGAATGCGTTAGTCGGTCCGGCAGAATATGCAACCGATTATTATATTCAACAGGAAGATACCAGGAGTAATCGTCCGGCCATCGCGCAGATTTATGATGCGTATGTAAAGCGCTGTTTCAAAAATGGAGCGATGGATTTCGATGACCTCTTATTGAAATTTTATGAGCTGCTAAAACATTTTCCTGAAAGTCTTCATAAGTACCAGCACAAATTCAAATACATTTTAATTGATGAGTTCCAAGATACAAATCCGGCCCAATATGAAATCATAAAATTACTTGGCGCAGTATATGAAAATGTTTGCGTCGTCGGTGATGATGCACAAAGCATCTATAGTTTCCGCGGGGCGACCATTCAAAATATTCTTCAATTTCAAAAAGACTACGAGGATGTAAAGGTGATCAAACTTGAACAGAATTACCGAAGCACCCAAAGCATTTTGCATGTAGCCAATGAAGTTATTAAGAACAATAAAGGGCAGATTCCAAAAAATCTGTGGACCGAAAATATAGTTGGAGAAAAAATCAGGCTTGTAAGAACACTAACTGATAATGACGAAGGCAAATATGTTGCAGATACCATCCAGGAACAAAAATTGAGAAATCATTTCAACAATCGGGATTTCGCGATTTTATATCGAACCAATTCGCAAAGCCGCGCATTTGAAGAAAGTTTGCGCAGGATGGGAATTCCCTATACGATCTATGGTGGTATCAGTTTTTATCAACGAAAAGAGATCAAGGATTATCTTGCCTATTTACGCGTTATCGTTAATCCGAAAGATGAGGAATCCTTAAAACGAATTATCAATTATCCCGCAAGAGGAATTGGAAAAAGTTCAATAGACAAAGCCATCTTTTTCGCAAACGAAAAAAATATTTCGATGTGGGATGTGCTGGTGAACGCAGCGAATTATGGATACAAAGCTGGAACGTTGGAGGCGATTGACAATTTCGTAATGATGATAAGAAGTTTCGGCAGTATGCTTGCAACCAAGAACGCATATGAAGTGGCGATTCATGTTGGCAAACAGACCAATTTTGTCAAGGAACTTTTTAATGATAAGACCACTGAAGGACTGGCACGCTACGAGAATGTGCAGGAGTTATTAAATAGTATTCGCGAGTGGGTCGACAATCAACAAAATCTTTCACAGATCGATGAGGACGGAATTGTTGTAGAAAATACAGATGAAGCGGCGACGAGAAATCGCGGAGAAGCTGGATTGTCTTCTTACCTGCAACAAATCACGCTGCTCACTGATGCGGACGACAAAGATCCAAATTCAGATACCGTGAAGTTAATGACGATCCATGCTGCCAAGGGATTGGAATTTAGCTGTGTCTTCGCGGCCGGATTGGAAGAGTCCCTATTTCCAAATGCGATGTCCATTAACACCAGGGAAGAGTTGGAAGAAGAAAGAAGACTATTTTACGTGGTCGTCACACGGGCAAAACATAAACTATGGATCACGTATGCGAACACCCGCTATCGTTTCGGTAGTCTTATTCAAAATGAACCGAGCCGTTTTATCGATGAAATTCCCGAAGAACATCTCGATCGGAGTTTTGCCGGCGGCGGTCTGAAAAATCAGCGTTCGCGCGGTTGGGATTCCGGAAGCGCATTCGACAGGATGAGAGGTGGATTTGGAAGAGGGACCTCAAACCCAAGTGAAAAACCTTCTTATCTCATCCCGAATAGCAAGCCAAGACTCCAGGAGCACGTTCCATCTCCGGATTTTGTGGCAAGTGACACATCAAATTTGCAAGTTGGACAAAAAATAGAACACCAGAAATTCGGATTTGGGGAAGTGATTAAAATGGAAGGATCGGCTCACAATCCCGTTGCCACCGTTAAATTCGAATTGAACGGAGAGAAAAAAATTATGCTGAACTACGCGAAACTGCGAATTGTTGAAAGCTGACTTTGTTACAAACTGCTTTTCAATGCAGTGATTGTTTTCTTTTCGCTCCCGACAAAAATCTGGTTGTTCAACATCACAACCGGTCTTTTAAGAAATGTATATTCTTCGAGAATCAACTTTCTGAAATCTTTTTCTTGCAAATTCTTATCTTTTAATCCGAGTTCTTTATACTTCATCGCACGGCGACTGAATAAGGCCTCATAACTGCCGGCTTTTTTCTTCATTTCATCAAGTTGTTCGGATGTGATTTTTTCTGTTTTGATATCCTGTAGAAGAAATCCTTTCTTCTCAGCTTGTATGTCCTTGAGTATCTCTCTACAGGTGTCGCACGTTGACAGGCAATAAATTTTTTTCATACTACTCGTTCAAGAATTCAAATTTAATATACGATTTGCAATTGAAAGTACTACCTATGTGCTGAACTGCAGTTCAAAAACTTATTGTAGCTTCAACAAGCCAATTAGGCGCTACGGATGAAAACCATCTTGTCTTTACTAACTGTATTACTCGTTACTACAAACACTTTTGCACGATCAGGGGATGAGCTTGCTATCAGGCAAACTTTACATGATCAAATTGAAGCATGGAATCGCGGGAACATCGATGACTTCATGAAAGCGTATTGGGAAAGTGATTCGCTGACTTTTATTAGCCGTGATGGAATTACGCGCGGATACAATGCCACACTCAATCGTTACAAAAGAAATTATTCGGATACCGCCAAAATGGGAAAGCTCTCCTATACGCTACTTTCCATTAAAAGATTATCGCCTGAATATTATTTTATAATTGGAAAATGGAATTTGAAGAGAAGCGTCGGAGACATTGGCGGCTTGTATACACTGCTATTCAGAAAAATTAAATCAAAATGGGTTATTATCACTGATCATACAAGTTGAATTCATTTATCATTCATTTTAATTATTACATATGGCACTTATTGTAATCGGTATTATTGTTTTCATCATTGGCATCGCTTTAGCGAGGCGTGATGAAATGGTCAAACGATATGCAGGAACTGTGCGCATCGTTGGACTTTTGATCGTATTGGCCGGAGTATTGACGGCATGTATCGTACAAATAGACGCGGGTGAGATCGGCGTGAAAAAGCTTTTCGGAAAAGTTCAGGATGATATCCTGACGAGCGGACTTCATTTCATCAACCCTTTGCTCGATGTTGAAAAGATGGATGTAAAAACCCAGAACTATACAATGAGCGGGATTCACGACGAGGGAGCCAGGTCTGGTGACGATGCGATTCGAGTACTGACCTCAGACGGACTTGAAGTAATTATCGACCTCACGGTATTGTACAAAGTACTTCCTGCTGACGCTCCAAAAATTATCCGTGAAACAGGATTGAACTATACGGACAAAATTGTTCGTCCATTGACAAGAACAAAAATTCGCGACAATGCAGTTTATTATGAGGCTGTCGCGCTCTACTCTACAAGGCGCGATGAATTCCAGCAAAGGATCATCAAAAGCATCGACGATGATTTTAAGAAAAGAGGATTGATTTTGGAACAATTGCTGGTAAGGAATATCACATTACCCCAGGCAGTAAAAACTTCTATCGAACAAAAGATCTCGGCAGAACAGGAAGCGCAAAAGATGCAATTCGTTTTGCAAAAAGAAAGGCAGGAGGCCGAACGCAAAAGAGTCGAAGCGCAGGGAATTTCGGACTACCAACGAATCATCAGTGAAAGTTTAACGGACAAACAACTTCAATACGAACAAATAAAAGCGATGAAGGAATTGGCGGCATCTGACAACGCGAAAATGATTATCATGGGAAAAGGCGGTGCGCCGATTATTTTGGATAGTAAGTAATATCGTGGGTTGAGAATGTGGAGATGTGGAAATGAATCGCGGATTTGCGGATTTACGCGGATTTCGCGGATTCTCAGATTGAACATTACAGATCGATTCCTGGATTTCTCTTGTATCAAATAATTGAACCTTAATTTTCAAATATCAATAAGCAATGTTCAACCTAGGATCCGCGAAATCCGCGTAAATCCGCAAATCCGCGATTCATTTTCACATCTCCACATTTCCACATTTTCACATTTTCACTTCCGCGATTAGCCGTGCGGAAATTTTTTCTTCCAGGTCTTGTAATAGAACCATATCAATAGTATTAGACTGATTGCAGCAAAAAGATAGAATATAATATTGCCGACGGTGATTCTATCGTCAATAAAGAGAAGTCCGAAGTAAAGTCCAAGCGTCATATTGAGCATCATCCAAACCAATCCGAAAAGAACTGTCAGTACGACTCTTTTCAAAAAATCTTTTACTTCTGGCTCAACCTGGCTCATGCAGAAAGTGTTAGAAATTAAATACTGAAATGGCACGCAGCTCTTAATTCAATAACAACTTACTAAACTCGAGTGAATCCCCATTAAAAACATTAAAGTCGACCCTTGTGACGATGCCATTAACCCGGCCTGCCTCACTATGTTGCCAGAATATCCAATCGCGATAAATTCTGGGCTGATCATGTTCAAGATAATGCGCAACCCATAGTGGATATTTGTCAAAATCATCTTTCAAATATCTTTTGTAGAAATCGACGTTGGTATAAATGATCGGTTGTGTTCCATAATACGCCTGAACTGTTTCAAGCCATTCTTTTGTTCGCTCGCGAAGTTTATCAATTGGAACGCCGTAAGTCTGCTCGATATCAAGAACAGGTGGAAGATCACCGGGAAGCAATGTGACTGAATTTATAAAATTTTCTGCCTGTGCTTTTCCACTTTTTGTGGCGAGAAAAAAGTGATATGCACCGCGGGTTAATCCGACTGATTTAATTTTCTTCCAGTTGCGTTGAAAAAGCGCGTCCTCGTTGCCGAGTCCTTCAGTTGCTTTTATAAAGGCAAAATTGATTTGAACATCGTCCACTTTCATCTGTCTTACCGATTCCCAGTCGATCACATTTTGATACTTTGAAACATCGATGCCATGGATAGAATACCTGATAGGAATTTCGATTCCGAATTGTGAGTATCGGACAAAATGAGCTTTTCTCTGAAGCCACCAGTCGTATACCATAAATCCCAACATGACGGAAATAGAAGAGATGAGTACAATCAATATAATTTTCCAGGCCCTGCTTTTTTGTTTCTTCGCCATAATTCCGATTGAGCGCAAATATAGTCGCGGATTTGCGGATTTTAAACGGATTTCGCGGATCGTTTAGTACTAATCTTTCCTGAAGATCCGTGATTGATTTTCACATTTTCACATCTACACATTTCCACATTTGTCTTCACATTTGTTTATTTTTATGAAGTGAATGCCCGCTTTTAACCGCAACGATACGATTAATCTTTTTTCAAAGCTTACTCTTCGCCGAATCTGGAATGGTGGAAAAGTTTTAAGCAGTTACTATATTAGTAAATGGACGAAAAAACCCTTACAATGGGGTTTGCCTGTTTCTGTTTCGTTTGAACCTACAACATCATGCAATCTTCGATGCCCGGAATGCCCGAGCGGATTACGGGCGTTCACCCGACCGACTGGCATGATGGAAAAGAAAATGTTCGGAGAAATGGTGGACCAGTTAGCAAAAGATCTTTTATACCTGATATTTTATTTTCAAGGTGAACCATATTTGAATCCCGATTTTCTTGACATGGTCAAATATGCATCGACGAAAAAAATTTACACAGCCACATCAACGAACGCTCATTACCTGGATGACAATAATGCACGAAGGACTGTAGAGAGCGGATTGGACCGGCTGATCATTTCCATCGATGGAACCACACAGGACGTTTATCAACAATATCGTGTAGGTGGAAAACTGGATAAAGTGCTTGAAGGGACCAGGAATATTATCAAATGGAAGAAAGAACTAAAAAGCAAAACGCCGTTCGTATTCTTCCAGTTTTTGGTGGTAAAACCCAACGAACACCAGGTCGATGAAATAAAAAAACTTGCCAGGGAAATCGGGGTGGATGAAGTGCGATTTAAAACGGCGCAAGTCTATGATTTTAAAAACGATCCCAACCAATTGATTCCGGACAACAAGAAATTCAGTCGATATCGAAAAAATAATAGCGGAGAGTACGAAATTAAAAATGAGTTAAGCAATCATTGCTGGCGTTTATGGCACTCGCCGGTTATTACCTGGGATGGTTTGGTTGTTCCGTGTTGTTTTGATAAAGACGCGCAGCATCAAATGGGAGATTTGAAAAACAAATCATTCAAAGAAGTATGGAGCGATAAGGAATATGTGCGTTTCAGAAGCCAAATCTTGCAAGGGCGAAAGAATATAGATATCTGTGCAAATTGTAGTGAAGGAACAAAGGTGTGGAGCGAGTAGTAATAATCGTTTTCATGCAAACGTGCAACGTATGACAGGGCGCAACGTCCTCTAAAATTCAAAGTAACTTTGATTAATATAGCAATGCGCCTTTATGTCAAATATTTCTATCAACAATCCATTAAACCGGAAAACAATGCCACTTTCTATATCGGTCACCGATCGTTTAAAGTATCAACACGAAAGTATTTCGGAACTTATTGAAGATTTTAGCGAAGCGGATTTAAAAGAAAGGATTAATCCGGAAAAATGGAGTGTATTTGAAAATATTGCTCATCTTGCTGCGTACCAACCAACGTTTATTCACAGACTTGGATTGATGCTTGACGGCAAAAAGCCAAAATTCGAGCGATATGTTGCCGATAATGACCCGGTATTTCACGAATATCTGAAAAAATCGTTGAAGGAATTGTTGGAGGATATCTCGCTCAAACGAATGACCATTACCGGGAGATATTTAAACCTGGATGAAGAACAATTAATGCAAACCGGTTACCACCCAAAATTTGGTCATACACCGGTGAAAAAATGGGCGGAGTTCTTTCTATTGCATGAGGCGCATCATCTTTATACAATCTTGTTTTTGATTGGTTCGATGCAACTCAGGCGGCAATAATTTACTATTTTTACGACCGTAACTACTGCTATGACTATTGAAAAAGACATCAATCAACATAAGTTCCGGAACGAACATCAAAAAGCTGCAATCAACCTCATTTATACCTTCAACTGGATGAATGAAAAATTTGATAAAATTTTTGAACAGTTTGACATTACTCAACAACAATTCAACATACTTCGAATATTGCGGGGCGCCGGCGGCGGCCCATTATCCACGCTGCAAATCCGGCAACGTATGCTGGATAAAATGAGCGATACGAGCCGCATTGTTGACAGGTTGATAAAAAAAGGACTGGTGAAAAAAAATATCTGTAAATCAGATCGCAGGTTGGTGGATGTTATCATCACGGAGAAAGGAAAAAAGCTGCTCGATAAAATTGACACAACGAGCGATGCGATGGATGCGGTTTTTAAAAACCTATCAGCTATTGATGCAAAATCTTTGAACCAATTACTCGATAAATTACGTAACTCAGGATAAACGGTTGACGATTTGAAAACACATAAAATGATTTTGTTGCTGCGAACACTTTTTCTTGTCTTCAGTTTTTTCTTTCTTATACCTCATCTCTCACCGGCCCAACCTAAGTATGAATTCAGGGCTGTATGGATCGCAACGGTGGATAATATTGATTGGCCATCTAAGGGGAATTTCAATTCCGAAAGTCAAAAAGCGGAATTCATCCGGCAGCTTGATATGCACAAAAAAAATGGTATTAACGCGGTCATCGTTCAAGTGCGACCCGCCGCTGATGCATTTTATCCATCTCCATATGAGCCGTGGAGTGAGTGGTTAACCGGAAAACAAGGGCAACCACCTTCTGAATATTATGATCCCTTGCAATTCATGATCGATGAAACGCACAAACGGGGAATGGAATTTCATGCCTGGTGCAATCCATACCGCGCCATTTTCAGGATCGGGCAATCTTCGATCTCACCAACTCATATCACACGTGTTCACCCGGAATGGTTCCTTACATATGGCGATACAAAGTATTTTGATCCGGGGAATAAAGACGTGCAGCAATATGTTACAAGTGTAATTCGTGATATCGTGTCGCGCTACGATGTTGACGCGCTCCATTTCGATGACTATTTCTATCCGTATCGAATTCCCGGACGAGAATTTCCTGATAATATCTCATTTGGAAAATATGGAAATGGGATGAGTCGTGAAGAATGGAGACGAAGCAATGTTGATTCAATCATCATCATGCTTAACAGGGCAATCAAAGAAGAAAAAAAGTATTGCAAATTTGGAATCAGTCCATTTGGAGTTTGGAGAAATAAATCTCAAGATGAAAATGGCAGTGATACAAGGGCCGGACAAACAAATTATGATGATCTGTACGCGGATATTCTCCTTTGGTTAAAAAATGGGTGGATCGATTACGTGGCGCCACAAATCTACTGGGAGTTTGAACAAAAGAACGCTCCTTATGGAATTTTGCTGGATTGGTGGAGCAAGCATTCGTTTGACCGTCACTGTTATATTGGATTGGGTATATATAAGGCGGGAACCAATGCTGCGTGGAAAGACAGAAGTCAATTGCCGAGGCAAATTGAATCTCTGCGAAAAACATCAAATGTTCAGGGGATGATTTTTTTCAGCAGTACAAGCTTTCAAAGAAATCCAAATGGATGGAATGATAGCTTGCAAAATAACTATTACAAATACCCGGCATTGATACCGGCCATGAATTGGATCGATAGTACTAAACCAAATCCGCCGATCATCAATATTGAAAATACAAAAGACTCCGGGCTAACGGTATCATTACAACAGGGATCATCAACCGATGAGTTGCGGGGATATGCAGTCTATAAGTTAAACCAGGAGAATAAAGGCATCGATTCCGCGGTTGTATTTGAATTCATCCCTTACAGCCCCGATGCGAGATTTGTATTACCTGCGACCGTATCCGATAAGAAAGGTTTTTATTATGTAATTACCGCGATTAGTAAAACGAATAATGAAAGTTTGTCTGTAAAAATTTTGAACCCGGCAACGACTGCGTCAAATAAATAAAATCTACAGGGTATATCGCACTTGGACGACGCCGTCTTTATAAGTTTTGGTTTCAGCCATTTTGAGTTTTTGTACTTCATTTAATCCATTGCTCAGAGGAATTCCACGACCGAGTAACCTTGGAACAATCGTAACGATCATTTCGTCAAGCAGACCTTTATCAATAAATTGGCTGATGAGTGCGCCGCCGCCAACCAACCAACTGTCCTTTTGCTTTTCTTTCAATGCGTTTACAATTTCTGTCGGATCACCAGAAACAAATCGAATGGATTTTCCTTCGAATAAAGGCAATTCGCGCGAGGTAAAAATGATGCCTTCCATATTTCCAAACCAAAAATGAAACGAGAGTGTTTGCTCATAGGTTTTTGCACCCATAACAGCAGTACCACATTGCTCAAAAAAACTGCTCATGCCGTAATCTTCTTCTCCTGGTTTTCCAAAATCGTTCAACCAATCAACACCGCCATTTTCCTCGGCGATAAATCCGTCGAGACTTGTAGCCAGATTTAAAATTATTTTTCCCATTGGATTTCGGTTATGGTAAATAGCTTGATTCAAACATAAAAATCAATTCTTTTTTTTATTTCTTTCACTGCCTCTTCTCCCGCCCATTTATTACACAAATAAAGTCCCAGGTTAATTGAATTTGACACAGCACCGGCTGTAATTACATTTTCATCATCAACAATTTTTTCGGTTGAAACTTTGCTGCAATATTGTTTCAACGCATCGTATTCAAGAAAATTTGTAGTAGCCGTTTTGTTTTTTAAGAAACCTGCTGCGCCAAGTATGAGGCTGCCCGTGCAAATAGAAATTTTGTAAGGTGATTGCTCAGCAGTTTTTATCCACTGTAAAAATGAAGTGTCGGTCTGCAGTGATCGGGTTCCATGGCCACCGGGAATGATGATTGCGTCATACCCGGTTAACGGTTGATTGACGCGTGTCGCTTTTATTTCGAGCCCAAAATTATCTTTTGCCGACTCTGCAGTAGAACAAATATCCCATGAAAGATCAGGAAGATACTTCATGGATTTAAGTCTGCTGATGGGATCATAAATGCCAATCAGATCAAGCCATGTAATACCGTCGAAAATGATGTATGCAAGCTTCATTGCGAATTTGCGGGTTTTAACGGATTTCGCAGATAATAATTCAGTTCAATCTTAAAATGCAAAAGTAATCGCGAATTCAACAGGTTTACATGAATTTTTGCGAAGATTGTCTACATCTTTTTGCGATTCAAGAAACAATTCTTTTGTACGACAATCTGATGGATTTTCATCTGCAAGCGCCACACGACTTATGACTAATTCTGAAGAATCCGTGAAAATCCGTGAAAATCCGCGAAATCCGCGATTGAAAATCCGTGAAATCCGCGATTCGTCTTACTTTTGATTTGCAATTAACACCTGCAATTCCTAATGGCGATACTTGAAGTACAATTGCCCAATTCGATTGCTAAGGCTCTTCGGTTGCCCAAGAAATCCCCGCGGCGTCAACAATTAAAAGTTTTAAGAAAATTACTTAAGAAGGCGCGCTTTACTGAATTCGGGCAACAGTTTCACTTCGATGAGATTTTAATGAGTAAACATATCGGAAAAAAATTCCAGGAGATGGTTCCGATATATGATTACAATAAAATCTATACAGAATGGTGGTATAAAACATTGGAGGGAAAGCCGGATATCTGCTGGCCGGGGAAAGTAAAATATTATGCGCTCAGCTCGGGAACGTCGGAAGCTGCGAGTAAATATATCCCGATCTCGGGCGATCTGTTGCGCGGCAATCGGATCGTAATGATCAAGCAGTTGTTGTCACTTAGAAATTACCAGGATATACCAGTTAAAAGCATCGGAAAAGGATGGCTGATGATTGGTGGAAGTACAGATCTTCAAAAAGGTCCGGGTTATTACTCCGGCGATTTGAGTGGCATCACAGCAAGAAAGGTTCCATTTTGGTTTTCTCCTTTCTATAAACCAGGGAAAAAAATTGCACGTACAAGAGACTGGAACAAAAAGTTGGAAGAGGTGGTTCGGCAGGCGCCAAATTGGGACATTGGATTTATCGTAGGCGTTCCGGCATGGATACAGATGTGTATGGAAAAAATCATTGAGCGATATAACCTGAGTAATATCCATGAAATATGGCCAAATCTCGGATTCTTTGTACATGGGGGAGTTTCTTTCGAACCATATAAAAAAGGATTTGAGAAATTATTGGGGAAGCCAATTACATATATTGAGACTTATCTCGCGTCTGAAGGATTTATTGCATACCAGGATAAGCAGGATCAAAAAGGAATGCGGCTTGTCACCAATCTTCACCTGTTTCTCGAGTTTGTTCCATTTGACAGCAACAATTTTGACCAGGATGGGAACATTGTAAAGAACCCGGAAACATTAATGATCCATGAGGTTGAAGAGGGAAAAGATTATGCGCTTATGATAAGTAGTAGTGCCGGCGCGTGGCGATACCTGATAGGAGATACGGTTCGATTTACGGATAAGCAACGCTGTGAGATTATAATCAGTGGCCGGACGAAACATTATCTTAGCCTTGTCGGAGAACACCTGAGCGTTGACAATATGAATAAGGCGATCCAGCTTGTCAGTGAAGAATTAAACATTTCTGTTCCCGAATACACTGTAGTAGGAATTCCCCATGGTTTATTTTTTGCACATCAGTGGTATCTCGCTACGGATGATAAGGCCGATGCCGAAGTACTACGTGAAAAGATCGATAAGAAACTAAAGGATCTGAACGATGACTATGCGATAGAAAGAAAGAGCGCATTAAAAGATATTTTTGTGAAAGTGTTGCCCGAAGAAAAGTTCCTGGAGTTCATGCGACAAGCCGGGAAGATGGGGGGCCAGCACAAATTTCCACGTGTCCTGAAAGGGAAAATGATGAAGGACTGGCAACAGTTTCTAGAAAAAGAAAAAGCCTGATACCTTGTTTCCTTAAAATTTTTTTCTCTCCCAAAAACTGCTTTGTAACTTGAACCTTGAACCTGCGTCTGATTTTTGATACGCTGAAGGAGAAACACTACTATGAATCATTTTAAGTATAACAATGATTGAAGCGATTTTGAAAGGACTTGCCCTAGGATTTGTGCTTGTATTGTCAGTAGGGCCTATCATTTTCACCATCATCAAACAGAGTTTGAATAATGGACATCGCGGCGGTTTTAGTTTCGTAGCTGGAGTTTGGTTGAGCGATATCTTACTGGTTATTTTAAGTAATGCCTTCACTGCATTAGTTGAGCAATTACTCGAATACAAGAAAATGATTGCTTATTGTGGAAGTATTTTCCTGCTGGCAATGGGAGTCTATTTTGTATTTTTTAAAAAGGTGCATCTTAATACCGATGCATCCGGGAACGCAATCCTCTTTCGCAAACGAGATATGTTGAAGCTGCTGGCCTCAGGTTTTTTGATCAACACATTAAATCCGGGGGTTATCCTTTTCTGGCTGGGGAACGCCACCGTACTATCGCTTACGCATACCCTAAAACAACGTGCTATCATTTTTTCGGTTTGCCTATTGGTGAACATGGCGGCAGATGCGGGAAAAGTATTGATGGCGGGCAAACTTCGCAAACGGCTCACACTACACAACCTTTCTATCATTAATAAAGTTTCCGGAATAATTTTGATAGGGTTTGGCGTTGCATTATTATGGGGAGTGATTTTCTGGGGAAACAGGTTGTCACATTAACAATTTACTAGCATTGTTCTTTAGTAAGTTTGATATCATCTTTGTTTATGACTAAACTTCTGCTCATCTTTTTTCTTTTTCCACTTTTTGCAATTGCACAACCGGCTCCTCAATCCGACGACGTGTTTGAAATATTGAAGAACGGTGCGCACGAAAAAACTTTCTCAACCGGAATGTATTTGTCTATTCAAACTGTCTATGACCAATGGCTCGAAGGCTTTATTACAGCGATCAGGCACGATAGCATTTTTCTCAACAGTACTCCTTTTCACTACAAGGAAATCGTGGGCATCAAGATTGCAAGAACAAAACTCAATTATACAACCGATGGGATCTTGCTGATGGTTGCCGGTGGCGGTGTGCTTGTATTGGGGGCGGTCAACGGACTGTATCGCGGTGATGCGCCAAAAGACTGGTACGCGCCCGCAAGTTATATTACCGCCGCGGCGCTTATTGTACTCGGTTATATCCTTCTCAAATCGAAATATAAGAAATACACTTTCGGAAAAAAATATACGCTTCAGTACCTCGAGTTGAATCCCAATAAAAATAATCCTCGTCCGTTCTAAGATTGTTATTTCCACAAGCAAGGAAAACTTAAAAATAAATTTTCTGACGCAGTAAGTATATTGCAGCACCGTAAAATAACCGGATGGCTTTTAAAACAAAAGGGCTTGTTCCACGAATCTGGCGAGTGACCAAGCGCGTTCTGATATTTTTATTTTTCTTCCATATATTTTATTTGGTTATCCTCAAATGGGTCGATCCGCCCATTACGCTCACGCAACTAGGAAGTTTATTTAGCGGAGATGGCTTGAAGCGGAACTATGTTGCTATGAATAATATTTCCCCTTATGCAAAACTTGCCGTGATCGCTTCCGAGGATCAACTTTTCCCGGATCACGATGGATTTGATTTCAAATCGATCGAAAAGGCGATGAAACATAACCAAAAAGTAAATCGTTGCACGGGGCAAGTACAATTAGTCAGCAGGTTGCAAAAAATGTTTTTCTTTGGCAAGGACGAAGCTGGATAAGGAAAGCGTTCGAGGTGTATTTTACTTTTATGATCGAATGGTTGTGGGGGAAGAAAAGAATCCTGGAAATGTATCTTAACGTAAGTGAAATGGGAAAGGGTGTTTATGGAATTGATGCAGCAGCGAAATCCTATTTTAATAAAACTGCCAAGACATTGACGAGACCTGAAGCTGCGATGATTGCCGGCTGTTTGCCAAATCCAAAAATTTACACAATCAAGCCGATGTCACGGCATGTTGCTACGCGGTACGTGTGGGTATTATCTCAAATGAACCGACTGCAGGACGATCCGGATATTGAAAAGCTGATGCAATGAACAGCGATGCCCTCACCTATTAATTCACAACTTCAATTCTCTCATTAATAAACTCAATCGCGTTTCGTAATCTCTCCTCATGATTGCCGGTAATCTCAATCCAAGGTACGTTTTGGTTGACCAGTATGTCTTTGTAGATATGAAATAATTTTTCTCTGGATTCGAGGTCGGGATATTCGCGCAGTGGATCGGGCGCCCATGCAAGATCAGTACTGCAAAGGAGATAGAGATCATACTTTCGGGAAACAATCTGGTCAAGTATCCATTGATGACATTTTCCGAATACGAATTCGCACCAGACCTTCATGACGTACATGTCTGTGTCGATGAAAAAAGGTATCGGGTGAGAGGGTGAAGGTTTGAGTAATGCGCTTCGATTTAATAAGCTCCCGGTTAATCTTTCTTCGAGTTTTATTTGTTCGTGTGCGATAGTAAGGAGATTATCAAAATGATAGTCCATCCCATGCTCTGTTAAATATTCCCGCGCGAATTCGGGGCACCAGGCTGTGTGATAATGAACGGCGAGTTGTTCACATAACGTGCTTTTGCCCGTTGATTCGGGGCCAATGGCGACAATTTTTTTTAACTGCATACAGGCAAGTTAACTGTTGGTCCGATTCTATAAAGTAAACTTTTAATACTCTTGTTATTGGTAGGCGGGTTTTGATTTCTTTATCCAGGTAATCAAACCGAAGAAAGCCATTACCAATAACACGAGGTAGTAAAAGCTTGTGAAAACATATCCCTTTACAAAGTACAGTGGGATGGATGCAAAATCTGTGGCAATCCACCAATACCAACTCTCAACTTTTTTCTTTGCCATTAACCACATTCCGGTATACGCTGTTGCGGAAGCAAATCCATCCGCCCATGGAATTGCACCCGGCGCAAATGTTTTTTTCAAAAATTGAAGCGCGATAAATAGTCCAATATAAAACGCGGCAAAGAAGAAAAGTTGTTGCATCCATTCTTTGGGAGAGGAACCTGTAACCACAACTACATGTTTTTTTTGCTGATCTTTTTTTGCCCACAGTATCCAACCATAGGCACTCATTACGGTATAATAAAAGTTGACGCTGGCTTCGCCGAATAAATGCCCATTAATGCTTAAAAAAATATAAATAATTGTATTGATAAGCCCAACGGGATAGACTAGGATGTTTTCTATTCTCGAGAACCAAACACTTGCAATTCCGGTAATAACAGCAACAAATTCGAGAAATGAGGTTTGTCTAATTCCTTCGACAAGCTGGGTAAAAATTTCCTGAATAGTCAGCATTTGCCGAAGATAATCGGAATATTTTGCATTCGATTATCGAAGCACCTCTGCGTTCGTCGTTGTTTTTTCCGGCTTCATCAAAAATTAATTTTCCGGCATTGAAAAACGTCGTAGCTTATTAGTCCTTTTTTTAATTTCAAAAACTTATTTTATGAGTACAAAGGAAGCAGTAATGACCACACAGGATGTCGCCGATCGCTTGTATGAACTTTTTGAAGAAGGCAAATGGGAGCAGGCGCAAGACGAATTGTTTAGCCAGAACGCCAAAAGTATCGAGCCTCCGAATTCGCCGGGCTTGGTTTCGGTTGAAGGACTGGATAACATAAAGAAGAAAGGACACCAGTTTAACGAAATGGTAGAGGAAATGCACGGTGGCTATACGGGCAAACCAATTGTTGCAGGAAATTATATTGCTGTTGCAATGGGGATGGATGCAACCATGAAAGGCGCGGGACGAATGAAGATGGATGAAATTGCTGTGTACGAAGTCAAAGACGGAAAAATTGTGAAAGAGCAATTTTTCTTCTAAGGGGTAAACAGCTCCAAAATAAAAAACGCCTCAATCGAGGCGTTTTTTATTTTTGGTTTCTCGTGTAATAATTTTATTCGGCTTCTGCTACCACTTCGGTGACTTCAGGGATCATGCGCTTCATCATCCCCTCGATACCCGCTTTTAATGTGATCATTGATGAAGGGCAACCAGAACAAGATCCTTGTAACATCAGGTTGACTACACCATCATTATAGCTTCTGAATTGAATTGCTCCGCCGTCCATTTCAACAGCAGGCTTCACATAATTTTCAAGAAGCTCTTTTATTCTTTTCACAACATCGTTATCATCGGCTGCAATCGCGTTGCCTTCTTTTTTTGTTACAACAATTTCTTCCTCATTTACAACGGGCTTGCCTTCTTCAAGATATTCTTTCAGAAAATGACGAATAGTCGGAATAACATCGTTCCAATCTGTTTCCGGCGTTTTTGTCAACGTAACAAAATTGCTTGCAATAAAAATGCTCTTGATAAATGGAAAACCAAACAATTCTATTGCCAAGGGCGATGGTTTTGCTGCTTCCACATCAGGAAAATCAATACTTTTTCCCGGATACAAAAGTTTATTAGCAACAAACTTCATTGTCTCCGGATTTGGCGTCATTTCCGTGTATATGCTAATAACCGGGTTGCCTGTTTTAATCATATCTCACTCTTTAGTCTGCAAAAATAACGAAAAGGGATGGATGTTTGTTTTGAAATACGGAAAACCTTAATCGACGGATAAGGGACTTTCTTTATCGTCCGAACAAGCCGACAACCGGCTGAGCCTGAAATTACGGACATGCGCTGAGACGATAAAAATCACAGCAAATGGCAGAAGCCAAAATTGATACTCATGCCAAAACTGCTTGGCGAAAAGGATTAAAATTCCCAATACAAATAAAAGGACCGGCGCATAATTCCGATGATGTCGGCGGTACCCATGAATGAGCGAAAAAGAGCCGATTGCCAACGCCAGGAATATCATGAAATATTCGAAAGCAACATTGTTAACAATATTAATCCCAAAAACCGGTAAGCTCGAAATCAGCAAGGGAAGAATTGCACAGTGGATAGCACATGCGACAGATGCACTAATACCCAAAAAGTCCCAGTTCAGTTTGCTATTCATAAGAGCGGACAAAGATACAGAAACGCAACAATGTTGCAAAAAATTGGTGTGAATTTTAATTCTAGCATTTTGTTGTTGTAAATTTGCACCAGCATAATCATATGAGCAAGAAAGCCGTTTTCTATATATTATTTTTTGTCGCGCTATTCCTTGGGTTTTATCTTTTTTTGAATAAGATGATACCCGGATTTTCTGAAAAAAAACTTCCTATTTTAAGCGACGTGCAGCCGTTTTCGTTTGTAAACCAGGATGGCAGAAATATCACGGAAAAAGACGTGCAGGGAAAAGTTTATGTCGCAGAATATTTTTTTACCACCTGCAAAGGGATTTGTCCAAAGTTGAACGCAAACCTCGCGCAGATTTATAATGAATATAAAAACGAACCAGATTTTTTCATTTTATCACATACGGTTGATCCCGGGACCGATTCGGTTCAACGAATGAAAAAATATGCCGATTCGATTGGAGCAAATTCCAAAAATTGGTGGTTTTTAACCGGGCGAAAAGATAGCCTGTATAGAGCCGCACGTGTAAGCTATCTTCTGGATGATCCAAAAAATAATAATATCAATCCGGATGATCAATTCATCCACACACAATTTTTCGCGATCGTGGATAAGAACGGACAAGTAAGAAAAATTTACGACGGTTTGAAAAAGGACGAGTTGAATGCTTTGAAAGAAGACATAAAAACCTTGTTGAAAGAAAAATCTACGGGTCGGTTTGCCAATTCTCTTTTTACTAACAACCCGAGTTGAAAAATAATTTATTCATGGTTAAAAATGCCGATGATATTTTAAAGCAGCGACATCTCAGTGTTACGGACAGTCGCAAAAAAATATTGAGCCTGTTTTTACACGGCAGCGGTGCACTTTCACATGGAGATATTGAAAAAAAGGTTGGTGAAAAATTTGATCGTGTAACGATATACAGAACACTCCAGGTTTTTTTAGATAAAGGAATTGTGCATAGTATCCCCACGGCGGATAATTCCATTCAGTATGCTTTGTGTCGTGATGAATGTTCATCTGGTCATCATCATGATAACCACGTTCATTTTGTTTGCAGTCACTGCGGCACTACTGTTTGCCTTGAAGAAGTATCTGTTCCAAGTGTCAAATTACCGAAAGGGTTTAGTTGTTCGCAGGTCGAAATGATTGTAAATGGAATTTGTAAAGACTGCCGCTAGAATCTAATGTCGTAATTCTCCTGAATTTTCCGAAACATGTCGTTATTTCCACCAAAAAATAAAGCCCCGATGTGGAAACACCGGGACTTTTGGTTAAGGCTCTGATTAGTAGCTATTTATAATGCCAAAATGAAAGATGTTCACCTGGCAGATTTATCTATTTATTGCAAATATAATCGTCTTACATCATATTGACAACTATCAAGGTATACCATTTTTAGGGTATTTTTCCCGTTTTTTTCCGAATAACAATCAGCTGATAACCTTTTTTAATTCCACCTGCAAAAATTGCATGAGCTGTTTGATATAATCTCCAGAAAAATCGAACTGGAGCTCGGCCGTCTTATAAAGCTCCGGTAATGTTTTTGTGCCACCGAGACTCAATGCATTGATATAATTATCGAGTGCATTCTCTTTATTTTTCTTGAATTGCATCCATAATCCAATTGCTCCTAATTGTGCAATTCCGTATTCAATATAATAAAACGGTACTTCAAATAAATGAAGCTGCTTTTGCCAAAAATTCTTTTGATATGCCTCCAGTCCACTCGATTCAATTACCGGCGATGAAAACTCTTTGTAAATCTCCATCCATTTTTCCGTACGTTGATCTACCGTGTGTTTTGGATTTTCATAGATCCAGTGTTGAAATTTATCAATAGTTGCGATCCACGGGAATATTGTAATTACTCTTTCGAGCTGGTGTTCTTTTGCTCTTCTCAAATCTTCTTTGTTAGAAAAGAAGACGTCCCAATAATCCATACTAAATAATTCCATTGCCATGCTTGCTACTTCGGCAATTTCCATGGGATATTCTTTGAATGCGCTTAATTCCAATTGATGAGAAAGAAAAGAATGAACGGCATGACCACCTTCGTGAACCATGGTAGTCACATCACTCATTTGTCCGGCTGCATTCATAAAAATAAAAGGTGCGCCGGTTTCCGCTAACGGGCAATTGTAACCGCCCGGGGCTTTTCCCTTCCTGCTCTCTAAATCGAAACGATCCATTTTTTTCATTGTTCGTAAGCAGTCGGAAAAGAATGGTCGCAGTTGACTGAAACAAGCCATCGTTTTTTCAAGCAGATCGCCTCCTGTTGTAAATGGATGCAGCGGTTCAATTCCTTCAGGTTCTGCTTCCGTATCCCAGGGTCTCAACGAATCCAATCCGAGTTTTTTCTTTTTATTCTCATTGATCATGTTTACCAATGGAAGAACATATTGCTTGACGGAATCGTGAAAACGGAAACAATCTTCCTTCGTATAGTCAAATCGCCCAAGTTCAACGAACTTGTAATCACGAAAGTTTTCAAAACCGGCATTTTTCGCAATCTCATCGCGTTTTTCAATCAGTTTTGAGAAAAGATTGTTGAGAGCGTCTTTGTCCTGCAATCTTCTTTCTTGTACCTTTCTGTAAACCTCTTCGCGTAATTTTCTATCATGACTTTCAAGAAATTTCATCGCCTGTTGTAACGTGTACTCGCGATCATTGACCATGATCGTCATCTTTCCTGATATTGCGCCAAACTGTTGACTTAATACACTCAATTCAGCTTGCAGAGGAATATTTTTTTCGCGAAAAAGATCTATACTTTTTTTTACGGAGCGGAGATACGTAAAATACTTTTTTTGGTCGAGTTGATTTGTGAGCGGATTTTCAATCAGCTTTCGATTCAGTTTGTCTGCATATGGTTGAATCTTCGGCTGAATTTCCATCACAAAAAATCGAAAAGATTCTTCGAGCGATTTATTTTCAGTGTCACACGTCATCTTGATGTGGCGCCAACATGCGTCCTCGCTTACCACGGCTTCCAATTCGCTCATATCTCTCAGCCATATTTCAAGGTCCTCTCTGTTATCGATACTGCGATCATTCAGATCCCTGAAATACGGTTCAAGCGCGCTCCAATCACTAATTATAAAATTTGCAGGTAAAAAATGTCTCTCTGGTTTTTGAATATCCGCTGTATAATTCATAACCCTTCCTCCAAAATTGGATTTTTGTAAATGAGTTTAATAAGGTTGCAGGAAAAAATTATTTGCTTTTTTTCTTAGCAGGTGATTTTTTAGGCGTTTCCTTGGCAGCTTTTTTTTCTTTCTTGTCTTCTGTTTTCTTTTTTTCGTCAGGTTTCTTTTTTGTCTCTTTCTTTTCTTTGGGTTTTTCGGCTGCAGGTTCGGCCTTTGCTTTCTTTACAGGTTTCGGTTTTTCTTCTACCGCTGCAGGTTTCGCAGCTTTTTCCTTCTTAACTTCCTTTTTATTTTCTTCAACTTCTTCTGCCACCGGTTCTTCAACCTCTTCGGGCTCTGTCAATTTAATTTCGACATCGTTCTTTTTTAGCGTGCTAAACCATTTCACCATTTTTTTTAGATCACTGTTATATACACGGTCGAAGTCCAGGTCAGCGTATACTTTTTGAAAATACTTCTTAATTTCCGCGTCATTTTTTTCATCCGGAAGTTTTTCGCCACTGCTCTCCATTGCATTTAAGACATCGACAAGATTTACGTTATCTCTCACGGTGTACACCTCAATGCTTTCAAGATGAGAAAACTGGTGAATGCGGCTTGATACGAAACGTGTTGTTTTATCATCCAGGGAGCGCACAATTGCGCCGTCTGTTTTGCTATTAATTAATTCATATAGCCCGGGCAAACCGGTAATCGCGATGATTTTGCTGTATTCCATAATTTCCAATCTTTAAAGGAGGTGCAATTTAACCAAATGTGTCGATTTAGCAATGACACGTTGAGGTTAAGATTGAGGATGCGAGTTAGGGCTAAATCTCAACCTTTATCTCAACCTTATCCTAATTATCCATCCACTGCCTAAACGCAGTCGCATTTTCCTGGCTAATGACGATTTCTTCGTTTGCCGGCGGATTCAATTCGACTAGCAGTTTACTTTTTGAAAAAGTCTTAATTCGTTGGATATGCTGAATGTTTACGAGATACTTGCGGTTTATTCGGAAAAAAATTGCTGGGTCTAGTTCCTTTTCCAGATCGTTCAGCGACCGGTCGAGAATAAATCGTTGCGCCTTGTTGTCAACTATGAAAACAATTTTATGGGCTGCATAACAATAGGCAATGTCCTCAGTTTTTAATCCAACCAGTTCTGTGCCTTTCTTCAATAGGAATCGTTTCCTGTAATCTGTTTGTTGATTGGTTGATGTGAATTGCTTAAATATAGCGAGATAGTCCGACGAAAAATGATGTTTCAGCTTTTTATATTTGTTAATTGCATTTTCCAGTTTTTCCTGGCGAATAGGTTTTAGCAAGTAGTCAATGCTGTTCTGCTCAAGTGCTTCCTGCCAATATTCATCGTAAGCAGTCGTAAAAATGATCGGGCATGCTACCACTTGCGATTCAAATATTTTAAATGAGAGGCCATCCGACAGCTCGATATCCATAAAGATGAGGTCGGGTGACGGATTTTCCTGCAACCAATGGATCGCCGACGCAACACTGCTCAATGTTGCTAATACATCTATTGCTTCGTCATATTTCATGAGCGTTCTTCTTAATTTTTCAGCCGCTGGCTTTTCATCTTCGATAATTATTGTCTTCATTTTTATGACTATGAGATTTTTAAGATCGGAAGATTGACGACGAAAGTGCTGGAATCTAAGATTCCGATTGATTTACTGACAAGCAACTTATACCTTTCATTGAGATTCTGCAGGCCTGTTCCTGAAGTTTTCCGAAGTATTTTTTTCCGCGCTTCATTGCTTACGATCAATTCGTCTTCATGAAAAAAGATGTCAATGATCAGTGGCGTTTTATCCGAAAATTCATTATGCTTGATTGCATTTTCAATCAGCAGTTGCAATGAAATAGGAGGAATAAGATAATCATCGAATTTTTCCGCGGGCACATTCAAATTGAGTTGTACTGCATTTTCAAATCGTATTTTAATCAGTGAAAAGTAATCGCGCAGAAAAAAAATTTCTTCCCTGAGCAGTACGAGCTCCTTCGATTTATTTTGGAGGATATACCGGAATACTTCCGCCATATTATCATTGAAATGTTTTGCCTTAGCCGGATTTTCCTCGATTAAATGTGATAGTGTGTTGAGAGAATTGAAAATAAAATGAGGATCGATTTGATTCTTTAGTGCTTCAAGTTCCGCCTGGGCTTTTGCTTTTTCCAACTGTTCATTTTTTACTATCTCTGATTCGGATTCCTTAACAAGGAAAACCGTTTCGTATACGTGCGTAATAAAAATTACGCATATCATAATGATCAATGTCGTGGTATACACAGTGTCCCAATTCACCTTTCCACCGGCAAAAATGTAATACCAGCCTGTTAACAGTAAGGTGCTAATCGGAATTGTATAAAATGAAATTGCCAAGAGAAGTAGTATGATTTTCTTTACCGGTTTATTAAACCAGTCGAAGTATGTTCTCAACGTAAAAAGAAGGTAACGGTTACCCTGCCAAATAATGAATGCAATGAGTATCGTGTATGCATAGCTGAATTTCGTCCGCCAGTGTGTGAGTATAATGGCATCGTTAATTTTTGTGATCAGTGGAATCGCGATGCCAAAAAAGGGAATAAGAATTAATCGAAATCCAATATCGTTCAATTTTTCAAATGAGCCAGGTGAGGACCTTGTCGGGATTATAATATGACTCGTCGCCTTCTTTTCCACCTTGATTCGTTTTCGATTTGTAATGTAAAATTTAGAAAATAGATTTGAATTCAACCAACATTATTTACTAAAAACACATTTATGGAACATGTCAACTGGCTTGCTGTCCTCGTTGCGGGTATTTCTGCCTTCGTGATAGGCGGGATCTGGTATTCGCCTGCTCTTTTTGGCAGATCATGGATGAGAGAAAACAATATTACGGTGGAGCAGATTCAAAAGAGTAATAAAGGAAAAGTGTATGGGATCGCATTCTTACTTACAATGGTTATCGCTATAAATCTGGCGATGTTCCTGAGCGCTCCTGAAATACATTTCTCCCAGGGGCTATTATACGGTTTTCTTACTGGCGTCTGGATATTTTGCGGCATTGCCATCGTAGGTCTGTTTGAACAAAAAAGTGGAAGATATATTTTTATAAATGGCGGATACATGTTGGCAGCCTTGTCTTTGATGGGCGCCATTATTGGCATATGGAGATAATATTTCATAATTAAAAAAATATAGGATGAAAAATGCGATAAGCTGGTTTGAAATTCCGGCAACGGATCTGGCACGTGCCCAGAAATTTTACGAAACGATTTTTGGGGTCAAGCTGATCAACATGGATATGCCCAATATAAAAATGCGGATGTTTCCATTGGAGGATATGATGGGTGTTGGAGGAGCTGTGGTTGACAGCGGCGGGTTTCATAAACCCTCCGCTACTGATGGCCCGTTGATTTATTTAAACGGAAATCCGGACGTACAATTAGTGTTGGACAAGGTAGAAAAAGCAGGCGGAAAAGTCGTTGTTCCAAAAACCCAGATATCACCAGAGTATGGATATATGGGTGTTTTTACTGACACCGAAGGAAACCGAATCGGATTGCACTCGAACCCCGCACAATAAATGAATTCAACTATTCGTGAAATTTTCGGTAGAAAATAATGCCCATTGATGATATAAATTCCCTGCTGGTTCCGGTCGCTTGATTTTACTTCTGGTGGTATGATTTTTTTAGTTTTTATCCAAACGATAATTATGGAAAAATCTAAAGAAATTATTGAAGTGCTAAATGACCTCATCCTGATTAATAATGATCGGATAGTGGGATATGAAAAAGCTGTGAAGGAATTGAAAGATGAAGATGCGGATCTAAAATCCCTATTCGATGCAATGATCCTCGAAAGTCAACAGATAAAATCTGATTTGACCCATGAAGTGCAGGTATTGCATGGCGACACGGAGAAAGGAACAACTGAAATGGGTAAGATTTATCGCGCGTGGATGAGTGTAAAGGCAGTATTTACCGGAAGTGATCGTCACTCTATTCTATCGAACTGCGAATATGGGGAAGATGCTGCGCAAAAAGCTTATGAAAAGGCGCTGGCGACGGACAAGTTGCCTGGTTTCCTGAAAGAGATGCTTTTGAAACAACAACAGGTCCTCAAAGATTCACATGATGAGATTCGCGATCTCCGCGATCAATACGCCTAGATTTTTTATGAAGAAATTTGGCTGATGGCCGTCTTAACGACCTGTTCTCACGCTATTGGCCATTTTTTTTATTCGGGGAATTGAGATGCATCAATTCCGGGTATAATTTTCAACGCATTTTTATAGTAGACCTTCTTCAGAATCGAATCTGGCAGTGCAAGTCCATACATTCGCCAAAAGGCATGATATTTTTTATGGTATGGAAAATATTCGTCGTCTGTTTCGAGTACCCGGAAATAAGTTGCGTATTCTTCAGGAGCCCACGAATCTTTTCCAAACAAAATCCGGTCTTGGTATTTTTCAAAAAATTTTCTTGCCATGCGCGGTTGCCTTCCCAGTTCAGCGATCACCGCACCGAACTCGGTGTAAACATTTGGCATTTCGTCAAGCAATTTGCTAAGTGTGGCCAGGTCGTTTCCATACCAGCCAAAATGTGCCGCGATAAAAATTGTGTTTGGATGTTTTTTAAACATTCGATGCTGTTCCGCAATTAGAGAATCCCAAGGAGCGGGATCGGTATTTGTACGTTTTCTATCAGGATGCGTGATCAATTCGAGCCAGCGCTCATTGTGCTCGTCGGGTTTACTCCAAAATGGTTTCGGATCAGCCGAGTGAATTAATACTGGAATTTTCAATTCACCACATTTTTCCCATATCGGATCCAGCGCCGGATCATCGATCCGAATAAATTTTCCTTTTTTATCACGGAAGTGTAAGCCCAAATCTTTATAAATTTTTAATCCTCGCGCACCGGCTCTCACATCGTTCTCCAATTCTTTGACCGCTTTTTCGGTCCAGCCCGCATCACCAAAACCAACGAAAGAAATGTTTGTAAATAACAATAGCCTTCCGGGTGCAGCCTTTTTTATGTTATCCAGATATTGAACGAGGTAATCATGTGTGTTGACATCAAAATCACCATTCACTCCAGTCGAATTCTTGAATCCTTTTCCGCTCAGGTTCACCATTATTTTCATATTGAGCGCATTCATATCAGGAATCAATTCAGATACTCCATTGGTGGAAGAGTTCCATTGATGATTGTGAACATCAATAAATGGAAATTTCGCTTTTGACAACTTGTGCTCGGGGACTACCAGTGTAGATGTGGGATTGTAAGTTTCGAAATCAATTTTTTGCTGAGCACATGCATTGAAGTGAATCAACACAACAACGCATGCAGCGATAATATTTTTCATAATCTCAAGTTGAACTGCAAGAGCATAAATATAAATTAAATCGGATAAAGCAAATTCTGTTTATGTCCGATCGGCGGAATTGTCGTCCGAAGCAGCACGTTAATCACTTAAATAAATTTATTCGAGCCTGACGATGTGATTTCATAAATCATTTAATACCTTCCAGTAATTATTTTTTTATGAGTTCATCGCGCAGGCGTTTCGTACGACAAGCCACAGTGGGCCTCGGTCTACTGTCATCACCATCTGTATTTGCAAAGGAGAAAAAAGCTCAGGCAAAACAATTGAAAGTAGTTTGTGTTGGTGGTCATCCAGATGATCCCGAGAGCGGATGTGGGGGAACGTTAGCAAAATTTGCTGCGGCGGGACATGCCGTTACTATCATTTATCTGACGAGTGGAGAAGCCGGTATACCCGGAAAATCTCACTCGGAGGCTGCGTCTATACGAACCCGTGAAGCTAAAGAAGCATGCACGATTTTAAAAGCAAAACCGGTATTTGCAGGACAAATAGACGGCGACTCGATATTAAACAATGAATGGGTTGCAAAGTTGACGCAACTTATTAGCGATGAAAAACCAGATATCGTCTTTACGCATTGGCCATTGGACTCGCATAAAGATCACCAGATCGCGTCAATACTTACGATCCAGGTTTGGACCCGCGCAAAGGATAAGTTTGAACTTTACTTTTTTGAAGTTTGTACCGGAGAACAAACAGTCATTTTCATGCCAACGGATTACGTTGATATTACCGATTTCCAGGAGCAAAAAAAGAAAGCAGTTTATTGTCATGTGAGCCAGGATCCGCCAGGGATCTATGATTGCGGACATGCATCTATGGAAGATTTTCGTGGACGCGAAGCAGGAGTAAAAGCAGGAGAAGGATTTGTACGAATGAACGGAAGAAAAAACTTTTCGCAAAATCTATCGATACCTGCAAAATAAAAAAGGTTAAGATGATTTGAAATAGCTACGATATAATCTGACAGTTGGGATTAACTTTAAAGTAACGACACTTATTAAGTAATCCCAAAACAGTCAGATTATGAACACACAAATTAAGTTAATTAAGAGTAAAGT
>Ga0163162_10000765_pt1 | contig 29888 bp, 16 predicted proteins | sample S55metaG_FD_115310 | JGI IMG/M metagenome (GOLD analysis project Ga0163162, IMG submission 115310) | Switchgrass rhizosphere microbial communities from Kellogg Biological Station, Michigan, USA - S5-5 metaG | ecosystem: Host-associated > Plants > Roots > Rhizosphere > Soil | place: USA... | reverse complement strand
ATCTCACCCGCATCGTTTTGGCGGGCGGGAATTTCTGTTCGGTAAGGCTGAAGTGGGTCACATCCATCTTGGAGGCGTAGTTGATATTCCCTTCACACGCCCGATTCATGATGCTCTCTTGGCCGAAGGACTGGTGGAGAAGCACCGCTGGGTACCAGATTCTGGTTGGATCACCTTCCAAGTGCAAAACGCACAAGATTTCCAACATGCGCTCTGGCTCATGCGGTTGTCATACCTGCGATATCTACTAAAGAGTGCTGCCAATCCCCGACCGTTGTTCGAACGGCAATGCGAAGAATTGCATTTGAGCCCTCGATTCAAATCTTTGTTAGAACCGTTTGTTCCAAAGCAACCCAACATCCCGGCTGAGCCGGTCCCCGCCTAATCGGGTGGGGGCAGATCTTATACCTCCAAAACCATCCATCCCTTATGAAAAGAGTTAAACAACATGGCAGACATGAAAGCAATCCGAATCCACAATTTCGGCGGGCCGGAGGTACTCCGGTTCGAAGATGTGCGGCGTCTCACACCGGCTGTTCAACAACTGCCGTTGCGGCACAATGGCTCATCGGTCCTCAGCCACTTGTTTGTGGGAACGCGGTGATCCGCAGTTTCGCGCCGGCATAAGGAACAAGCATGATTTTTTCTTCGGGCTCGTTGCTTGTCACTGGACTCTGTGGGACGGGAGTTGCCGCGCCCTCTTCCGCCCGCCACCCTGGTACTTTCTTTGCTCGCAGTTGTAGTTTTACCGGTGCTTGATCCGCAGCAAAGGGACGACTTCCGATTTCTGTCTCGATCGTTGAAATGTCATGGGAATGGGCGGTCGGATCGAGCGACAGGGCGTAGTTCCATTGAGTTGTCGGGTAGACCTGCCAGTCCGCTGTAAGTCCGCGGTCGCGCAACTTTACCCAAGCTGCTCCGATCGGATAGGAAAAAACAAGTGGACCACGCTCCACCGCGACCGAGTCGTTAAAGCCTCGGGAAACACGAGGAGTGAGTGGAAAATTGATCTCAACGCGATCGTTGGCTTTCCATTTTCGCTGAACGCGCGCAAAACTGCCGCGCGCGGGTGAGATCTGCATTTCTTGGTTCACCCGAACTGTCGCTTCAGCCGCCCACCCGGGGATTCTGCAGAGCAGTGGAAACTCTACCGGGGCCGAGGGATTGATAGTGAGACGGATCGACCCCCGGAATGGGTAATTCGTTTCTTCCGTGATGTGGACCGGAGTATTTCGAATTTTGCTACGGACTTCGCAGGGGGAATAGGCAGTCGCCACCAAGCCATCGTCCGGCGACATCATGAACAAACTCGCCGCAAACTTCGGCCAGCCCTGATGGTAGTTTGCGGTGCAGCAACCAAAATTTGGTTCGAGCCCGAACAAATTCGACTCCGGGCCATTGGTAGACCATGGTTCCCGGTGCAAACTGCATTCGACCTGATTCGGTTGCTGGTCATACTGATGGGCCCACATATCGTCTGTCGTCGTTCCGGGTAGCGCGTTGAAGGCGAGAAGTTCAAGACGATCACCCAACCGAGGGTCCCCCAGGATGGCGAGCGAGTGCTCCAGCGAAAACATGTACTCCACTACGGTGCAGAACTCCGAGCCCTGCGACGGATTCCTTCCAGCCAGATGTTCATCGCAGGAGAACATGCCGTTGGGCAGGCCGTGGTATTTGTCCAGCTCGGCAATCTGGCGCAGAACAGCTTTGCGATCATCCTCATTGGAAGTGAACAGATAGGAGACCGGGCCGACTTTTATCGCCTGTCCATTGTTGACGCCATGGGTTGCGAGAGAAATGTCACCACGCAAATCGGTTTCCAGTTCTTTGAGCTTGGCTAGGGTAGTCCGCTCCTTGAAGTGAAAATCGACGAATGAACCGACCCAATCGTAGCCCTGTTCGCGCAACAGCTTCAAAAGACCGAGTAGCCTGGTATCTCCGGTTCGGTTATAGAGCCAGATCACGCTAAGTGCTTCATCTTGCCATCTGAACTGTCCCCAATCTCGTAATTTCCGAGTGGGCAACTGTGCAATTTGATAGTCAAAGTACTTTTGCATTACAGGTATGACACGCATATCGCCCGTCACTTCCTGATATTGCGTCAAAGCTTTCAACATCACCATGCGTGGCCACCAGTCGTCATTTGCCCGTGGCCCAATCATTCCGTTGGTGGCCTGATTCTCTAGAGTCCAATCAACAAATTTTTGGGCTTTTGCTTTTAATCTTGCGTCATCCAGAAGGTATGCGAGTGGAATCAGGCCATCTAGAAAATAGGGGCCGCGTTCCCAGGCTTCCCCAGTTCCTCCCAGCCATCCGCTGTTTGGTCCGACATCGGGCCAAGTCTCATCCAGTCGCCCACTCAGACCATTGGCCTGGATCTTGAGCTGAGAAAGCAGCCAGCCTGCCGGTCGTATCGACCCTAGCGGCAGTGGATAGAAGGCGCTTGGCGCAAGCGGGGTCCGGTTCTTGAATACGTCACCGATCTTTGCGTCACCCGCGGTTGAGTCTGATGCCCATGCCTTCACCGAAATCTGAGAGGATAACGACGCAGCACTGAGGCGACCAATTTGTTTAAGAAATCCGCGACGACTGGAATTGTCGAACAATGAACCGGACAATGGCGTGCTCCTTCCGAAGAGACCTCGCCATGTTAGCGAATGCAACGAAATGTGACATGGTTCATGTGTTCTACCGGGTGAACTATACGGAGGTCAGTAGAACAAACAGTTTCGGCTAATCGACGCCAATAATTCCGCGCTGTATTGCCGTGGTTGCAGCTTCGGTCCGGTCGGCAGCGTCCAACTTTTCAATAAGGCTGTTTACGTGGTTCCGCACCGTATGACTGCTAATTTCCAAAACACGGCCGATCTGCTTGTTAGTTAGGCCTTTGACGACCATGCTCAAGATTTCAAGCTCACGCGATGTCAGCTCCGTCCTCATCATGCGTTCGGTCAACCGAGATGCAATGTGACGAGGGATATATCGGCTACCGGCATGTACGGTACGGATTGCCTCTACCATTTCAGCCTGTGAAGTATTCTTTAGCAAGTAGCCTTCAGCACCCGCTTGGACCGAGCGGTAAATATCCTCATCTGTTTCGAAACTGGTGAGAACAATGACGTGCGTGGTCAGTCCCTCGCGCCTCATCGCGAGGAGCACGTCGATTCCGTTCATCTCAGGCATGCGCAGATCGAGCAGCACGAGATCAATGCCTTCCCCTGTCCTTAATGTTTCCAGCGCTTCTGTACCACTGGATGCAGAACCGACGACTTGCAGTCCTGGTTGGGTGCCGAGCAGTGTCGTGAGTCCGGCGCGAACAACCGGATGATCATCCACGATTAAGATTCGAATGTTGTTGGCGAGTTGGCTGTACATGATTTTGATGCTCCAAAAGATGTTTCCCGAACTTTAGTGCGCGCGAAAGTAGGCTTAGGCGCGGAGGCAAGGCGCAACGAATCATGACTTCTGTTCCCCGCCCAGGCTCGCTTGAAACATGCAAGTCCGCACGAATGGTAGCTGCGCGGCGGCGCATGCCCTGCAAACCAAAACCTCGTTGATTTCCCATTTTTTGGAAGCCGACACCATCATCCGCAAGCACCAGCATGATACTTTCATTTTCGTAAGCAATTGAAAGTGTGATCTGCCGCGGGCGGCCGTGTTGTACGGCATTGGCAATAGCTTCTTGACCCATTCGGTAGAGTGTCTCAGTCATTCGGAGCGGCAAAATTCGAACCTCACCCGTAACAGATGTTCGAATTTCAACGGTTCCACCCTCCACCATCCGGTGAGCACAAGTCTCCAGTGCCGTGATCAAATCACCAGATTGCAGTGATACTGGCCGCAGGCTGGCGATGCTGCGACGCGCCTCCTCGTGACTGTGACGGGCCAGATCGCTCGCGACATCGAGTTGGTGATGTATCACACCTAGATCCTGTGGAACTCCGTTCCGTATTGCATCAAGCTGGAAGCCGATACCAGCAAAACTTTGTGCGAGCGTGTCGTGCACTTCATGCGCGAGCCTCTCCCGTTCTTCAAGAACTGCAGTGAGACGCCAATGCTGTATGCGGCCGTAAAGAATATTTAAGAGAAGTGCGGCAACCAGAAGGCCGATCGTCAGCGCCACCATATGCCCTGCGTTCCACCACGGAGGCCCTGCCAAAATCTTAAGGTCGTCGGTCGAACGCAACAAAAGAACGAATGGAGTGAGATTCTCGGTATAGGAAGCGTCTGCGACACAAATGCCCCGCAAACGGAGGAGGCTATTGATCTTCACATCTTTGAAAAAGGCGTCGCTGCGCCCCCGACTCACGATTGCACGGAAGGCCTCGGGACCTGAATCGAGATCAAGAATAAAAGTATTGTTCGGACCGAGATCTTTGTTACGCAAATGCCCTTCCAACTCGATGAAATTAGCGTCAAAGGCGCCGGTTGCCGCCTGGCTGGCAGTTACAGAAACTGCTGGCGTCGGCGACCTTGCCCACAGCACGTGGACCTTCGCGTCCTCGAGCACAGAACTGAAATCTCCCGGGCGAACTCTGCCCGAGGCCTCAACTTCATCTCCGATTTTCAGAGGGGGGCCGTCCGGATTCGAGATGGAAACGCCGCCGGTCGCATCCTGAATGATCAGTGACGGCGAGGTCAGGATGACGACTCCGCGAACGGTGACGCTTTCTTTGTTCGAGAAAGGAAACAACCCTAAGTCGGCGATCGGACGAAATGTCTCTTTCGATTCCGAGATCGCTTTTTCTGTGCTGTCGTGCGAAGCAGTTGGCACTACCACATGCTTCTCACTCATCGCTGGAGTCTTCGTTTCTGCCTGCTGTAGCCGTCCAAGTGAGGCCATCATTGCAGTCATTTCGTTCGGATCGGCTTTGCGAACGGTAACGTTTCTCCACACCCCGCCCGAAGAGTAAGAACGCAAGCCGATGCGTCCTGAGTGAATACAGTTTTTGTCTTTCAGCGCGATTGAACTTACGTTCGCGCTGGCCGGCATGGTTGCCTCGCCGACAATCTGGCAGTCGTACGCAAGCATCTTCAGGTGATACCAGCGGAAGGGCTGAACTCCGAATGGATCTAAGCTCAAATTGCTGCTGGTTTCAGTCCAACCATGCTCAGCGCGCCCAATCACCAGAGCGTTTCCCCGCCTGCGCAAACCGAAGTAATAGCCGGTGTATGAATCAACTCCTTCTTCTTCGTTGCTGGAACGAAGTGTAAGCCCGGCATCTCCATCTACTCCTAACAACATTACGTCGGCTTCGACGACATAGTTTTTCCACTTAGTTGAACCAGTAACGAGTTTCGCTCCTCTTTCGTCGGAGTCGTTCCTCATCTCGCCCCGTACCACCTCCCACGTACCTCCGAAGGCTTGCCACTCGTCAGCTCTGCCTGAAGAAAATGAATCGCTGTAAGGCAAAGAGTGCATTGGCACACGGAGATAAATCGTCAGCAAACCGCAAACCAGCACTGCGATGGCCGCCCCCGCGGCGATTGCGCGCCATGAGTTCGCGATCCCCCTGCGATTCATCGCGACACCATCGCTTCCTCGGGAAATACCCGCCAATCCATCCAGATCAATTTTCGAATAGCAGGCTCGTTAATATTGTCGCGGTTGACTAACGTCGGCGGCAGTTTGACCGAACTCGGTCCTGACTGGCCGCGGACTTGCGCGGCAACGAGTTCCACAGCTTTCTCTCCCATCGCCTCCGTATTCTGCATGACAACCGAATCGAGGTTGGGAATATCAAAGGGAAGCGGAGACCCATCGGGATCAAAGCCGATCACCTTGACGCTGTCCGGATCATGCCTTGTTCGCGCGGCGCTAAGGGCTCCGCGGGTTGAGGGCCACATAAGCCCGACGATTGCCTCCACCTTTGTTGTCGATCTCAACACTTCTTCAGCGGTTTGCTGCTCGTGTAGAGCATTAAAAGACCCTCTCCTCTTTTCGATGTGAATGTCGGGAAAGCTTTGAGACAAATACAACTCAAAGCTGCGTGCTCTGATCATGATTCCGGCAATGTCCGGATTCACGCCCAGCAGGATCACTGTGCCGCGTCCATGCAGCAATTCGGCGACACGTTTCGCTGCAAGTTGTCCAGCTGTTTCATCATCATTCACCACATAAGAGAGTTTGCCTCCAGCGGGAATCGGGAGAGGCGAACTGATGATCACTGTTGGGATGTTTTTCGCCAACGCCCTGCGCACGGGTGTGATCAAGGCCAAGGTATGGTCGGGTGCAATTACGAGACCTTGATAGCCCTTATCCACGACTTGATTGATCAGAGCGATCTGGCCTTCGACGTCGTCTTCCCGGGTAGGCGCATTCCAATAGACGCGCGCGCTGATTTTTGCCGCCGCGCTGTCAGCTCCTCGATGCACCGGTTCCCAGAGCCCCATTCCCGCAGTGCGAGGGATCAGCGCGATACGCAGTGGCACATTCCTGCTGCAACTTGGAAAACCAACGAGAAAGCATCCAAGAAGACACACTAGGACGGCAATCGGCTTTCGGGGCCCCGCGATGGAAACCACTGGGTTCTCCATGCAACCGGAACCGAGTTTATGCGAATGCGTTCTTGAACAGCAAGACGAAACGGCCGAGTAGTTCAAATGAACTACTTGCAAGTGCCTTTTTGCCCGTGGTGCTCCCAATAATTGGACGAACTCTACATTTTTTCATCGTCAAGAACCATCGCAGTACATCTGAACTGTGCTCAATTGGTTCAACTGGCCCATGCAACCGTCGCGTAAGCAGTGTAAGCTCCGGCGAAATTTCCAATCATCGTGTTCGGAGGGGTGAATGAAACAAATCTGGTTGGGGGCACTCTTCATCACTCTGCTGGCAACTGGCACTCAGGTGTTTGCCCAGGTCAACAGCGGACTGCAAGGTAACGTTGCCGATTCCAGCGGCGCATCGATCCCTGGAGTTGAAATCACATTGCGTGACCTCTCCACAGGTGTGGAAACGCACGCAATCACTGACGATGCCGGAAGCTTCCGGTTCAGTAGTTTGGCGCCGTCTTCCTACGAGCTTTCTGCGAAAGCATCGGGCTTCGCGAGCCAAACCGCTAAAGTCACGATCTACACCGGACAGGTCTCAGCCTTCAATTTAAAGATGGCTGTGGCAAGTGCAAGTACTACGGTGACGGTCACTACGGAAGCACCGATTCTTGACGTGTCTGACTCTCGCCTGCAAGCGACAATCAGCACGGAACAGTTACAGGACTTGCCGGTTGCTGGACGCAACTTCTTTAATCTGGTTGCGGTAGCGCCAGGGGTTACGGGGCACGGTGCAGTTGGCGGCGGAGCCCCAGGTGACGCCCAGGATAATTTCACAACGGAAAAAACCGTGGATGTAAGCGGTAACGGACGCAATTCCAGTGGAAATCAGTTCACTTTGGATGGCCTGAATATAACCAGCAACATTCTCCAGGGAACGGCGAACCTGACGCCGAACCCCGACTCCATCCGCGAAATGACGGTGCAAACCAACCTGTTCAACGTGGAGCACGGACGCGGCAGTTCGGTCCAGGTTGAGATGACCACAAAGTCAGGTACGAATGACATTCACGGAACGGGCTCGTATTTCTTTACCAATCAAGACCTGTGGACCCGCTCCCGTTTTCAAACCCAGGGTTACGCGCCGTTTAAAAAGAATGACGTTGCCGGGACTCTCGGCGGGCCGCTCATCAAGAACCATACGTTCGCTTTCGCATCGGTCGAGCTTTTGCGCGGACAATTCTCTCAAGCCGCATCGCCGCATACGGTGGAAAGTCAGGAGTTCGTGCAATTCGCGGAGTCTGCATTCCCGAACAGTATCGGGACGAGCTTGCTAAAAAATTATCCACTGACAAATACCTCTTTCGTGAGCCATCTGCAGACTGCACAACAAGCATTCGGCTCTGCTTGCGGAACCGCAGCCACGGGAAACATACCCTGCGATTTGCCAGTGATCGACAGTGTTTCGTTCGGGGCAAGTCCGTTTCGAAATGCAATTCAATACAACTTCCGAGTTGATCAGTATTTCACCAAAGACCGTCTGTACTTCAGCATGTACCGGACCGATCTCGACACCGAAAGCATTGCGATTCGAAGCGGATTCCGTGATGTGCCTAACAACAACACAAAGTCCTATCAGGTTGGATACACACACATTTTCTCTCCCACACTCATAAACGATTTCAGTTACGGTCAAATTCGGGTGCAGGGGAGCAGCGGCTTTTCAAAAGGCATCCCTTTCCGTGTCCCTGATATTGGAATCGACAACCAGGAAGGCATTAATGGCCCGTGGGGCCCCGCGACATTTATCCAGAACAACTACAACTGGCGTGACGTTGTAAGTCTGGTGAAAAGCAAACATTCGTTCAAATTCGGATATGAATTCTGGACTGGTGATGACGACGCGCGATTTGCCGGCCCGTACTATCGCCCGCATTTCCAGTTCTCGAATCTCATCGCTCTGGTGCAGGACGACCCGACGCTCGAGAATGGCGTTAACTTTAATCCCCTCACCGGCGAAGTTGCCGATGGAGCTTACCGGCACCTACTGAACACACATGGCGCTTTTGTGCAGGATGAATGGAGGGTGAAACCAAACCTCACTTTGACGCTCGGTGTTCGTTGGGATGACTACGGAAACCCTCATCCTGATGACAAAACTGGAGGTGAAGGCAACGTATTCCTGGCATCCGGCAGCGACCTCGATGCTCAGGTGGCAGACGCTTCTGTGAAACCGGTGAAGCATACTTACTCCGGGCGACTCAACAACAATTGGAGTCCCCGCATGGGTATCGCCTACAACCCGGATAAAAACGGGACGATGGTGATCCGTGGTGGGTTCGGGCTCTATCACAACTGGATTCCTTTGGGCGAAGACAATCGCGTGCGCCAAAATCCGCCGGGACTGATCACACCGACTTTTCGCAAGGGCGATCCAATACCCCCACTCTTCGCGATTGGAACCAGCGACGAACCGCCATTTGGCTTTCCATTTCCGACCATCCCAGCCGGCCAACTCGACGATCATGGGGGACTAGTGGGTGTGCGGGCGCAAGCGAATGGCATTGATCCAAACATCAAGGCAGACAGCACATTGATTTACTCACTCGGTGTGGAACGGCAAATACCTCTGCATATGGTTGCGAGCGCAACGTACAGCGGCTCGTATACCTACAACGGAATTATTGGTACAGACATCAACCGCTTCGCGGGCGACTTGCTCGATGGAACGCTTGATCTCCTGAATCCGAGCTTCGGCACGATGTATTACGAATTCAATGGAAACACGATCAAATACAACGCGGGTATTTTTGCCGTGCGGCAAAAGCTGGGGCACGCCTTCTGGCAAGCGTCATACACCCTGTCTCGCGTAACTGACTTCGGCCAGGCTGGATCTCGCGTAAATCGCGACCCCGGCTATGCCGTACCGACCCAGCACGACCTCAGTCAATATGAGGCGCCTGCGGACTGGGACGCGACGAATCGTTTTACGCTTTCCGGTACATATGAAATTCCGTCGCCAAAAGGCAACACTTTCTTGAAATCGGCCTTGGGAGGATGGGAGGTCACCTCAGTTTCAATTCTTCAGTCTGGAAATCCAATCACGATTTTCAACGGAGCCGACTTTGCACACGGTGGTGACTATAACGCAGATGGAGTGAATTTCGATTTCCCTAACCCTCCAACCAGCAAACTCTCTAGCAGTTTCTCCCGCAAGCAATACATTGATGGAATTGCTCCATCGTCCGCCTTCGGAATTCCGACACCGGGCACGGAGGGCAATTTAAAGAGAGGCACCTATCGCAATCCAGGGTTCATCAATGTCGACGCGAGCGTGATCAAAAACAATCGTTTTCATCTCTTTGATGACGAGATGAATCTCCAACTGCGATTCGAATTCTTCAACGTATTGAATCGCGTCAACCTTGCGGGTATTCATAACGATCTCAACGATCCGCAATTCGGCAGGTCAACGAGCACGTATGCACCACGTGTGATCCAGCTGGGTGCGCGGCTCGTGTTTTAGTCGACGAAAGTGGAGGGGCAACCATCTCAGGCTGTCCCTCTTTGTTCGAAAATGACGTACTCTTAGGCCTGTGAGGATTCTGTCCGTATTATCGATTCTTTTAATCGCTAGTACTTCCGTTTTAGTCCGCGCTGAAGACAATCCCTCCAACCTGCCACCTCAGCGGGTCTTGGACCAGGTGAACAGCAATCTCGCGAAAGACCCCAACAATCCCAGGTTACTAACTATTCGCGGGGCCGCTCTTCAAGCCATGGGGCGCGATCAGGAAGCTCTCGGGAGTTTCACCAAGGCCCTGGCAATTTCTCCCAAGTTCCTCGCTGCCCTGGAAGGCGCCGCTCAAAGCGGTTACCGGACGCGCAGTCCAAAAACAATTTCCTATCTCAACCGCATCCTTGAACAACAGCCGGAGAATTCGACCGCCCATGCTATGGCGGGAGAGCTAGCTATTGAACGGGCAGATTGCAATGAAGCGAATCGCCATTTTGCGGCCGCGGGAAGCGAAGTCACTAGCAATGCGTCGGCTCTCCAGCGCTGGGGGAGGTGTTTACTCGTCACGGGCAAGAGCCACGATGCAGCACTCCATCTGAAAAATGCTATGGCGATGGCACCGAGGGATGACTCGATTGCCTTCGACTACGCGCTTTCGCTGTACGTGGATGAACGCTACACCGAGGCGCTCACGGTTCTCGCTCCGCTTCCACAGAACCCACGCACATTGAACCTCAGGGCGAACATGTATGCGGCTCAGAACCAATTTGCCGAGGCCATTAGAACTTTCCGGCAGGCCTTGGATTTAGCGCCGAAGGATGAGCAAACCTACGTCGATCTTGCGTCCCTGTGCCTTGAGCACCAGTCTTTCGACGTGGCCCGCGAAGTAGTGAATGCCGGAATTGCGAATCTGCCAAATTCTGCGGCTCTCTATACCCTTCGTGGGGCTATCGCAGCACAAACTGCCGACGTGGAGCACTCCGCTGCCGATTTTGAGCGGGCTCAGCGCCTGCAGCCGGACTCAACTTACGGAGACGTTGGTCTGTCTTTATTGCTGCGTCAGCAAGATCGACTCAAGGAATCGACAAAGCTGATTCGCAGTCGCCTTGCCCGCAATCCTAATGATGCAAAGCTAAATTTTCTTCTGGCTGATTTGCTGTTGCAGCGTGATTCCCAATCAGAAGCCTCTAAGGCAGAGGCTATGCGTTTATTGAGAAAATCTATCCGCTTGAATCCTAGGTTCCCTCGCGCTCATTCGTTGCTTGGCAAATTGTTACTGCTAAATGGCAACGCTGCCGCCGCTGAGACGGAGTTCGAAACCGCATTGAAGCAGGACCCAGCCGATCGCGTGGCCCTTAATCAATATGTTCTCGCCTTGAGGCAGCTTGGCAAAATGAAAGAGGCGCATGAGGCAGCGCAGCATCTCCGCGACATCTTAGCGGCGGATCGCGCCACAGAGGTCCGCAAAAATCGGGTTCGTTTTGTCCTCAATTCGGACCCGCACGAATGAAGATTTCCAGACGCCAAGCTATCACTCTGCTCGCGGCCGCTCTTGGAAGTCCGAAGCTATTCGGACAGGGCGTAGCCACGCGTACGGTCAAGGCTGCCCCGCGTGGCAAACCCTCAGGCATCCCGTTCCCCGCCCAATTCACCGACATTGGAGCAAGTGCGGGCCTGATCCATCCCACAATTTATGGCCCTGTCGATCATAAGGACTACATCATTGAAACAGTGGGTTGTGGCTGCGCTTTCCTTGACTATGACAATGATGGATGGATGGACGTTCTTGTTCTTAGCGGTTCTCGCGTCGAGCAAGTTCCGGAAGGAACGAGCAGCCGGCTTTATAAGAACAATCGCGATGGAACCTTCACCGACGTCACCGAGAAAGCGGGTTTGATGAAGACCTCGTGGGCTTCCGGCGTCTGCGTAGGTGATTTCAATAATGACGGGTTCGATGATCTATTCATTACCGGATACGGCCAAAACATCCTGTACAAAAATAACGGCGATGGCACTTTCACAGATATCACCAGACAAGCAGGATTGCTCGACCAGAAACCACGATGGGGAGCCGGTTGTTCCTGGATGGACTACAACCGTGACGGATATCTAGACCTGTTCGTTTCCAATTACCTGCAGTTCGATTTTGAAAACGCAAAGAAGCCCGGACAGGACAGTAATTGTAGGTGGAAAAATGTTCCTGTGAATTGTGGGCCTCGTGGATTGCCCTTCGGGACTCATTCTCTCTACCGAAACAATCGGGATGGAACATTTACCGATGTCTCCAAAGAGTCGGGCATCGCCAGCATCGCACCAGGGTATGGAATGACTGTAGTAGCTGCCGACTTCGACAACGACGGCTGGCCTGACATCTACGTCGCGTGCGACTCCACACCGAGCCTGTTATTCCGAAACAAGCACGATGGCAGTTTTGAAGAAAGCGCCCTTCTTTCTGGTGTCGCATTGAGTGCTGACGGACTCGAACAGGCCGGAATGGGTGTAGGCATTGGGGACGTCACGCTCTCAGGTACATTGGACATTTTCAAGACGCACTTTGCCGATGATACTAATGTGCTCTATCTGAACGACGGCAAAGGCAATTTCCGGGATGCCACCATCGAATCCGGACTCGCGGTGGAGAATCGCTTTGTGGGTTGGGGCGCGGGGATTGCCGATCTCGACAACGACGGGAACCCCGACCTGTTTTTTGTAACTGGCAACGTTTATCCGGAAGTGGAAAGCAAAGCACCCAGCTACCCGTTCAAGACCCCTCGCGTCATCTTCCGCAATTTAGGCGGAGGTCATTTTGAAGAACTTCTGGATCAAGCAGGGCCCGCCATCGCGGCGCCACACGCAAGCCGCGGATGCGCATTCGGAGACTTCGACAATGATGGTGATGTCGATATTCTGATCGTAAACCTTAACGAACCGCCTTCCCTGCTGAGAAATGATTTAAAAGCAGAGAATCACTGGTTGAAATTGAAGCTGATAGGGACGCACTCGAATCGGAGCGCGATTGGCACAAGGGTCAGCTGCAAATATGGGAGCAAGCAGCAGGCCCAGGAACTTGTGAGCCAGTCCAGCTTCTACTCATGCAATGATCCACGTTTGCATTTCGGCTTGGGAAAAATCACAATTGCCGACTTGGAAATTCGATGGCCAAGTGGATTTCGCCAGGTCATCAAAAACGTGAAGGCGGATCAAATTCTCACTGTGCTAGAACCAGAGCAGCCGAAGAACACATAATTCAGTTACCAAGTCACACATTGATTTTTAGGTCTTGGATCTTTGTCGGTAGCCATACCTGCATCTCAAAGTTCCCACGATTCGCCCATGAGTAATAAGGTATGGCTGTCACAGGCTGAGACGTCACCTGAACACTCAGGCCATTGGGCGAAGGTGAAATCGTCGGAAGTTCACACTTGATCGCGACCACAGGTTCGTCAAGAACACGATATCGCTCCGCCTTAAACTGAGTTTTTTCTGGAACAACAAGGTTCCATGCATTAGTAGTGTTATCAGCTCCCTCCACACAGTAGACCAACGGCCCGCGCTGTAAGGCGACCCTTTGCCGATCTTCAATCACTTCATCACGCGCGACAATTTTCCTGATTTCCATTGGAAGGTGGAGTTCGACGACATCGCCATTGTTCCAGTCGCGCTCGAGAACGGCATAGCCATTTTCTTCTTTGTATTCGATCGATTGTCCGTTTACCAGAATACGAGCACGGCTTGAGCCTGCATCGGTGAAGCGGTACAGATCGCCCGGTACCACCTGCCCCTTGGCCCAACCTGGTATGCGTAGGCGCAAGCCGTAGTGCATGCGCCGCGGTGGCTCGATCACTAGCTTCACCTTACCGTCCCAGGGATATTCCGTCGCGAGATTCAGCGAGATCTCGTCTTTCCCCATCGCAACCGTCGTTGTATTACCGATGAAGAGGTTTACCGAGATGTCGCGTTCCGAGACGACGTAAATATAGCTGCCGATCGAGGCGACGAGTCGCGCAATGTTGGACGGGCAACAGGCAGTCCCAAACCACTCGCTGCGACCGTGGTGTCCACTTACCGAGGAGCCTGAGAAAGCTTCGCTAGACGCCAGCGGATTCCCGTAGAAAAAGCGGTCCCCACTCAAACTCAATCCATCGAGGGCGCCGTTGTATAAGCTTCTTTCCAGCACATCGACATATTTGCTTTCCCCGGTCAGTAAGTTCATTCGATGGTTCCAGAACACCATTCCAACTGAGGCGCAGGTCTCGCAGTATGCTTCAGCGTTAGGAAGGTCGTAATCCTTGGAAAATCCTTCGTTGTGACCAGATGAACCAATCCCACCGGTGAGATACATGTTCCGGTAAACAACATCTTCCCAAACAGCTGTCATGGCTTTCAGATAGTCAGCGTCGTGGGTCACGGCTGCCACATCGGCCGTTCCGCTGTAGAGGTACATCGCCCGAACTGCATGCCCCGTGATTTCTCGCTGCTGCTTTACCGGTGTGCCGTCTTGACAATAATCAGCACCCCAACCAATAGACCAGATCATTCCCTTCCCGTAACCGTGCCCGCGCTGATCCAGATACCATTGCGCTAGTTTCAGATAACGCTCATTCCCCGTCACGTCATAAAGCTTCATCAAAGCCAGCTCGATTTCTTCGTGGCCGCTCACCCAATGTCGATTTTGCTGGGGGAAGGTTGCGTCGATGTGGTCTGCAAAACGAATGGCGACGTCCAACAAGGCGCGCTTCCCGGTCGTGTGGTAGTAGGCAATCGCTGCTTCAATCAGGTGCCCCGCGCAATAGTCTTCATGCTTTTCCATGTCGGTCCAGCGACCATCGAGGCCGTTTAAGGTGTAATAAGTATTCAAATAACCATCTGGTAGTTGCGCAGCCGCGATCTTGCTTACCCATTCATCCACCTTGCTTTCGAGGGCGGGGTCAGGATGGTTTTTCAGCGAATAAGCCATCGCTTCAATGGCTTTGTAAACATCGCTGTCGTCGAAGTAGATGCCTTCATGCCGTTCACCCTGCTTCCTGGCAACTTTTTCGAAATTGCGGATGCGGGCGGTTTTGACCTCTGTCTGGAGAATGCACGCCGGAAGAGTAGCCGACGCAATTCTTGCCACTTTCGTTTTCCAAAACTCGTCGGTGATTTTTACGTTTGAAAAATTGACCGGTCGAATAACGCCTGCATGTCCACTCATGGCGTTAGCGACACTGGGACTGTTCGATCGACCTTCATTCAAAGCAAATGCGCGGCGCGCTAAGCTGATCCCAGCCGCAGCAGCGGCCGAACGCAGCAAAAACTCTCGTCGTGTTTTAGAGGTCGTAGATTGGGGCGTATTGTCCGGCTTCAACATTCGAGATCCTTCCCGTTGTTCAGGTAGATGAGTTCTGGTGGCAATTAAATTTATCTACGAAGTAAAGATGCGCCATTTTGCAGCCAGGCTTTTATTCGGGAGTTCCTTTATGAAAACAGCACCCACGACGGACCTAGCCTGCAATCCTGATTTCTTTCCATCTTTTTCAGCTACGAACTCCCAGCTGAGAGAATTTTCCTAATTGAGCTGCAAAAAGAATAATGCGGATAGCAACCTGCCGCATAGTTCATCTATACCATCTCCCATTCGGATAAATTCCCGCGGGACCTTGTTCCCCGCTGTAGCAAATTATTGGAATTCTCTGGTTCATGTGAACTACCGCCGCTTGGTTCAAACAACTCATGCGCTACATCACCCGCTTCAAAGACAGTATGGGTTGGTTGATGTACGTAGAAGTCATTTCCAGGTTGGAGAAAATTCGATGACCGCACGAATGAAGGATGTGGCGGCATACGCTGGAGTGTCGATTGCTACAGTCTCATATGTTGTAAACAACAAACCTCAAAAGACAATAAGTGACGAAACCGCAATCAGAGTTCTAAATGCTGCCCGTGCATTGAACTACAAGATAAATGAAGAAGCCCAACGACTAGCGCAACAACGCACACGTCGGGCGTGATCTCAAGTTGTGCGTCGTGAAGGTTGCCTTGAAGTATGAAGTTTAGGTCGGCCTCCAGGTTTCTGTTCCGCAACAGCTGTACAGGAGGCGGCAAAAGCATGTGGAGCGGTCGTTCCTTGCCGTGCTCGAAGGTTCCATCAGCCTAATGCTACGAAGCCCTCGGTGTGAAGCCGCAGAGCGAGGAACGAGTCACAGTGCACTGCCTGGATATTATCCGGATGGTCATCTCTCCATGCTCCTTTCCCATCCCGTTGCATCGTTTGTGATCGGGAACAACATCGCTGTAGTCCGCGAACTTCTCAGTGCAAATCGGACAGATCCCGTTTCGCTCGACAATCTTCTAATTGAGCATCTTCCGCATTTCCGCAGGTGATCTCAATTCCCTAGATCCCTTCCGGTCCTATGGATCCTCAACCCGTTGCACTCCCAGTCGAGCTGTTACTGGTTTTCGATTTTGTTCCCGATCACAACAGGAATGAGACCTGTGAATCGGGCAGACTTGATTGCTGCGAAGTCTCATATGTTCCTCTTTTTACGTTTCAATATGCGAGATCAATCATTGGGCTGACTGAAATGGGAGATGGAGGCGGCGGCGGTTGTGGCCGCTAAGGTTGCGTGGTGAACTTAAGCGGTGTGGCTGTAGGAGAAAAAGCGTGCCCCCTGTTCACGGACACTGGAATGGGACGTTCGGCACTCAAGCGCTGACGCGTTGAATTTGGATACGTTCCTTGTCAATTGGTACTTTGAACTCAACTATGCCGCCAGTACTTTCCACCGTTTGATCTTGCCTTCCCTGTTTAATTCGATACTTGCCCTCCGGCAGTCCGGAGATCTTTAGCATCGATTGCTTTACGATTCCGGTGGTGTCGATGATGAGCATTGAAAGACGTTTCCGACTGTCCCATAGTGAAAGCTCCGATATTTCGCCGCTAAGCGCCTCGATGTATATCTTTTGCTCATCAAAGAAGACTCTTTTTCTTAGTCCATCGTGAGGTATAACAGTCGTGGTTTCAGAGGCACGCTTGACTTCACAACCGTAGCCAACTAGACCGAACGTTGGATCCTTTACAACATAAGACTTGATGGCTTGCAGAAAACCCCAAAGTCCACAACCTCCTTCCCAGGTAATTGGGGCTTCATGGTCCAAGACACCTGCTCGACAATCGTAGTAATTAAATCCCATCCCGTCGGCGGTTACGTTTGACATAACACTGGTGACGCCGCCATAGCCTTTGGCCAAAGCGTCTTGATCCCCTGAATCCTCAAAAGATTTCAACAATGCCAGACCATTCAATGACGCGCTGTACCAACAGGTGATCTCCCGCCTTTTATCATTGCCGTAGTAAAACCACATTGGCTGATTACCACCGCGCAACGCTTTCAGCACTTGAACGGTTTTCGCGTTCTTGGCCTTATCGCCAAAATACCGAGTAAAGAAATAGACCTGCTCGTGAGCTGTCTGGTCGATCAGCAACTCCGAGCCGTATGGATAGGGCTGGTCTGAAAAGACTTGGCTGCAGTCGGCCATTGCCTTCCGCAGCGCGTTGTATTCGTCATTCCACCCTTGTTTCTTTATGTCCTCCAAAATGGCGATGGAGTTCGATCCTTCCATCAGTCCGACATCCTTCCACGGCCCCGTTTGGAACCATTTGATGCATGTGTGATAGGACATCCTCAGGTATTCCTGCGCGGTACGATGTTTCAGCAATGCATATCTGGTACCGATTCGGTAGAGCGCGTGGTAAATATTCGCCGGATGAACATAGTTGTAGGTCCGGTAGGTCATTTCCGAACGCTTCTTACTCCACTCGCTCCAAGGGCTCGACGGACGACGCTCTATATAAAAGAGTGATGCTCTGACAGCATAAGTCTGTGGATCCTGGATGTATTTGAACAGGCATTCACTCACATAAGTTTCCAGAGCATCGATTTCTTTGACGGATGGGAAATAAACATTTTTCTCCGCCAGAAACACCGACGCCGCAAAGCCGGGTTCATCGCTCCCCCCGACTTCCCATGCTTCGGTAGACTCCAAAATGATTCGGCCCTTTCGGTAGTCGAACGGTAAGAACATATGATTTCGATGAAAAGGATCATCGGGGTTCTGGTAATACTCACGGTCGACAATGAAATTGGCACGCGCCTTTAAAAGAAAATCGTAGTTCTCAATGCAGTTGAAATGCAGGTTCGTCCATCGGCCTTTGTTATAGAACAGTTTCAGCGTCTTGAGCCCGCGTCCTCGAAATGAGCATGTCAATACAGTTACATTGGCGATCTTCTTCTTCTCTTTAATTGTCGTGTTGTCCGACCACGTCTCTATTCGGTCGATCTCATGTGGGGATTTCAATTCGATATGAACATCCTGACCTTCCTGGAGAACCATGGAAGGAAGGAGTCTGATTCCAAGATTGCCTGCTTTTGCGACTTGGTCGCGAATGGCTTCGTAGGAAGGAATAAAAACGAAGCGAAGTTGATAAGATTTTTCCTGCCCTGGGTCAAGCAGTAAGGAGGTATGCCCATTTACCCAATCGTTATGACGCCACCTGCGCCGATCGCGTGTAGCCCTTGAGTGAATCGCCAAAATGTCGGGCCCTGCCCACCTCTCTCCCCCCTCACCAAGGCCGGCCCCATGAGGTTCTTTGTAAAGACATTCGAAAGACGTATCTTGGGTTGGGTGGATGAGCAGGAACGGTGGATCGCCCAGGGGACGCTGCACAAGTGAATACGAGCTATGGCCAGCCACAAAATGATGAACCAGTATTTTTTGTTCATGGATCAGTGATTGCTGGATCTTCGTTCTTGTCCGATAGGCCTCTACTTCGGATTCTCGTTCGCGGTTATGAAAGAACTGGCTCGAATCAAGTCCGACGAACTCGGCATAGTCATCATTGAGTCGCAGAGGGATTCCGAGTTCTCCGATCTCCAATACTTTCTCCGTGGTATTTTTTAGGGCGATGTCCCAAATAAGCGCCTCGTCCTCGAACTGAAAGTTCATTTTGATATCAAGATCTCTTATTCCGTCAGCTACAGAGGAACGTCCAGCGTAAGCAACTTGGAATGATTTCGAGTCGAAGGAAACCTTTCTGGTGTCTCGAGAATTCGCGGTTGATTCAGTTCTCCAATTGCCGGACGATCGGAATGGCGATCCAGGTCCTCTATCGTCGTCTTCCCAACTCCTTAATAATTCCCACGTAGTAAGAGCCAAGTCACCAGTTTTCAATCCATACTGGCCATCTTCGGCGGGAGTGTTCTTGGCATTCGATATGTAGTTTAGTGAGTAGGGGTCGGACTTACGTGTGATCGAAGAAACAGTGCCATAACGCTTGTCAAAACCGACTACCACGTCCCCTGATGAAAGGAAGACTTGATAGTCTTCGTGCCTTTCCAAAACCTTTTTGGTTGACGGAAGCTGTTCTGCCGTATCTTGCGCCGTTTGTGCATTTGCCTTCCAGTTGGAACCGAGTACGACCGCTCCTGCAACACTGGCGGCCCCAGCACTCTTCAGAAGCTTACGACGGGACAATTGCGTCATAACTGTGTCGCTCCTCAATGTCCAAATTTGACAAAAACATGCAATCGGTGTGGTAAAGTACCGAGGATTTTATACTGTATACAAAATGTAATTGTGCACGGCTGGCTTTGATTGTTCAAACGAAAAACTTCAAAGTTCCAAAGAAAAGGCTATGACGCACAAAAGTAAAACTGAAACTGACAAGCCAGACCTTTCACGCCGTAAGTTCGGCCAAGGCGCCACACTTGTAGGCGTAGCTGCAGCCTTCGCTACAGGATGCATCTATGCCAGCGACAGTCCTCCACCTGAAGAGCCTTCCAGCCGGCAATCTTCGGAAACATCGTCTGACAACAAAGCCATCACAAGTAAGGAAACCGAAGAAGTCGAAGCTAGATTTCAACGTGTCATGCAACGCTACGGTGACCGACTGTCACCGGAACAGAAAACTCGAATCCGAAAAATTATCACTTACAACGAAAGACTATTAGAACCCATTCGCACCCGTGCTCTGGAAAATGGCCAGGCGCCTGCCACGGAATTCAAGTTGTATCCGGGAGCCACTGAAAAACTGCGCACTCCCCGCAAGGAACAAGCTTGATCGACGACGACACTTTGTACCTGCCAATTCGGCAATTGGGCGAACATATTCGGCGTCGCGCGATCTCCCCCCTGGAGTTAACAAAAGCGTATCTGGACCGCAGTCAGACCATTGGATCAAAACTGAACGCGTATGCAACATTGACACCGAAATTAGCGTTGAAACAAGCCGAAGCTGCAGAAAAAGAAATTGCAGAAGGACATTATCGGGGCCCGCTGCACGGAATTCCGTACGCCGCCAAGGACCTTGTAGCCGTTAAGGGATATCCCACCACATGGGGAGCCCGCCCTTTCGCCAATCGCATGTTCGACTACGATGCCACAGTCATCCAGCGCCTCAACGATGCTGGAGCTGTGTTGATTGGCAAAGCAGCCATGATCGAACTTGCGGGCGGGCTCGGTTATGAATCAGGCGATGCTTCTCTTACTGGTCCCTGCAAGAATCCCTGGAACACAAACTACTGGACTTGCGGATCATCCAGCGGTTCGGGAGCAGTCGTTTCCGCCGCGCTGGCACCATGGGCAATTGGCTCGGATACGCGAGGCTCCATTATCTGCCCATCGGCATGGTGCGGCATTGTAGGGATGCGGCCGAGTTTCGGACGTGTAAGCCGGGCGGGAGCCATGGCCATCTCTTATTCAATGGACAAGCTCGGCCCCATGGCCCGCACCGCCGATGACTGCGGTCTCGTGCTTTCGGTTCTCGCAGGACACGATCCCAGCGACCATGGATCTTTGCCCGAGGAGCTATCCGCATTTCACTACCATCCTGATTTAGCTACCGACAACCCTTTACGCATCGGGCGACTGACAAACATCTGGGATGACGCGGAACCGGGCTTGCGTCAGATTGTGGACGACGCGCTTAAAGTGATGGAAAACGCGGGGGCGAAAATTTCAGATGTGGAAATTCCTGAAGGCCCTTACGAGTCAGCGGCAGAGCTGACGATATTGATGGAAGCGACTGCGGCCTTTCACGACTTGATTCACTCGGGACGATGCGCACAGTTGGATGATCCCTTGGGCCGAATCAACGGTTATGCGAGCGAACAGTTCACGGCATCGGAATACCTCCAAGTACAGCGTGTGCGCACACAACTCCAGCGCAAAATCGATGCGATCTTTGAACAATTTGATGTGCTGGCCGCGCCAGGACAATCCTCCGGAGCATCCCCGTTAAAGGCTGCTCCCGATTCCGGCCTGGACTCCCCCATCAGACAACTTGCTCCAGACGGGATCTCCAGCCTTTGCGGCCTGCCAGCCTTAACGGTGCCTTGCGGTTTCAACAAAGACAAGCTGCCGCTCGGAATTCAATTTGTTGCGCGAGCTTTGAACGATCACCAAGTGATTGCGGCGGGGCGTCTTTTCCAATCCCACAGTACCTGGCACAAACAACGCCCGCCGATACAGTGACGTTTCACAAGAGGCATGACTTTTTCTGGCATGGCGTTTTTATTTTTTATTGTCTGGAGGTGCACTGTGGGGCAGCTTTGACTTGAGTATTGTTAGCAATTGGTTCTCTTTCCTTCTCAATTCATTTTCCCTACTAACGCAACCACGACAGCACCGACACTGCTAGACTCTGACCACTGGTTCATAGAGGAGCGGGAAAAACTGCCCTTCGACCTTCTCACCGGCGGGGATTGCGGGTGTGCCTTGGAGCAGCGGTTCGTTGCTTGCCGAGCGTACACCATCCTTCATGACATTGATGACCGTCGCACGACGCGAACTCTCGGAATGGTTAGCAAACGATCCATGTACCAGGCGCGGATGATGGAAAGATGCTTCGCCTTGCTTCAATTCAACCGCAACCGGCCGTTGAAACGCACTCCGCTGTTCTTGGTTCAGAACTGCATCGATGGCGTTCATATCCCCTGCCAGTCCGGTGATGGGAAGATCGGGCCAACGATGGCTACCGGAAATGTACTGCAAGCACCCGTTCCCGCGGTTTGAATCATCGAGTCCAATCCAGCAGGTGAGATGGGCAAGAGGCTGAGTTCGCGTCCAGTAAGAATAATCCTGATGCCAGGCGACTACTCCGCCGTGATGCGCGGGTTTGCAGAAAAGCTGGTCGTGCCAGAAGCGAACGGCTCCGCCTAGAAGTTGGGCGGCCGGCACGGTAATTGCTGGATGCCAGAGCAGGTCGTGAAAACCAGGCGTGATTCGCCATGCGCCCAGAGCATGGAACAGCACGTGATTGGGATCGCTTGATTCGTTGGAGTTATATTCGTAGAACAAGTCCCGCTCGTCACGTTGGGCTTCTAGCAGTCGGGCCAGCTCTTCTTTGAGCATCTCCACCTGCTTAGCCGACAGAATGTGGATTCCGCTTAAGTACCCATGCTCATGAAAAAACTCGATCTGCTCTCGGCGGAGCTCGTACTGCCCAATGTCGCGATGACCGACGTCATGGAAAAGTGATCCTATTAGATGATGATGAACGGAAAGATCCTGTGCCATAGATCGAGTAGCCTCCACCCTCAGTTCGATTGCCCAGGCAAATATCGGGAACGGGCGTTTACACCCATAACCTGGATACAAGGTCAGTGAGCGCTACGGCGATTTTACGTCAACTCCTATCCCTGCTACTCCTGGGCTGCCGACAATACGGCAGGACTGATTTGGACTAGCAGGCAAGCCTGCGCTAAGCAATCCCAATTTATACGGCAGGTATCGCAAAGTCGTTGACAAATTCCGAATTGTCCAATGAGGTAAATGTATGAGTTCCCATGTGCTTGGTTTTCGAGACATCGACAAGACAAAAATCATGGTGGTTGGTGGTAAAGGCGCGAACCTCGGGGAAATCTCCAAGGTTGAAGGAATACGCGTTCCAGACGGCTTTTGTATTTCCACCGAAGCCTTTAAGGGAATCATTGGGGAAACGCCGTCGATTCACGAACTACTTGATCAGTTGTCGCTTCTAAAGGCGGAAGACCGGAATAACATCAGTGAGCTCAGCGGTGAGATTCGCAGGCTCATCGAAGGGATAGCCATCCCCGAGGACATTCATGAAGAGCTCGCCCGCCATCTCTCCAGGCTTGGAGAAGAAAATGCCTATGCAGTACGATCCAGCGCAACTGCTGAGGATTTGCCGACGGCCTCCTTTGCGGGCCAGCAGGATACGTATCTGAACATCATCGGGAAGGAGGTAATCCTAAAGCATGTCAGCAAGTGCTGGGCATCGTTGTATACCGACAGGGCGGTCACCTATCGCATGCAAAACGGCTTCGATCACCGCAAGGTCCACCTGGCTGTGGTAGTGCAGAAAATGATCTTTCCACAGACGGCAGGAATTCTGTTTACCGCCGATCCCGTCACTTCCAACAGGAAGGTGTCGTCCATTGACGCCAGCTTCGGCCTTGGTGAGGCCTTGGTCTCCGGCCTAGTGAATCCTGATGTCTACAAAGTGCGCAACGGCAAGGTTATCGCCAAGAAGATATCCACCAAGAAGCTGGCTGTAGTTGCCTCACAAGATGGCGGCACGAAACAACAGGAGATTGAGCCTGAGGGGCAGGATAGGCAAGCGCTCACGGATGAGCAGATTTTGCAGCTCGAGCACATGGGCAGAAAGATCGAAGAACATTTCGGCCACCCCCAGGACATTGAATGGTGCTTGGTGGATGGCACGTTTTATATTGTCCAGAGTCGCCCGATCACCACTTTATTTCCAATCCCTGAAGCAAACGGTCAAGAAAATCACGTTTATATATCTGTCGGCCATCAACAAATGATGACCGACCCCTTGAAACCATTGGGATTGTCGTTCTTCCAGTTAACAGCCGCTCGACCCATGGACAAAGCTGGTGGAAGGTTGTTTGTGGATATTGCACAAGATCTGGCCTCACCTGCTAAAAGAGACATCATCGTCAATGTCTTGGGAAAATCCGATCCGCTCCTCAAAGACGCACTGATGACCATCTTGAAGCGAAGAGATTTTATAGAATCGTTACCGAATGACATAACAGAACCGAGCTCCAGTAAAAGCAATCACGGCGTGTCGCTTGCTCGGTTTCAAACACTAAACGACTACGATCCCCAAATCGTTTCTGATTTGATCAAGAGCAGCCAAACATCGATAGACGAGTTAAGACGTGACATCCAAACAAAATCAGGATCGGTTCTGTTTGACTTTATCCTGGAAGACATCCAGAAATTAAGGAAGAGCATATCCGACTCACAAAGTTTTGGCGTGATCATGACCGCTATGAATGCTTCATCATGGATCAACGAAAAAATGATGGATTGGTTAGGCGACAAAAATGTAGCAGACGTGCTTTCTCAATCTGTACCCAACAATATCACTTCGGAAATGGGTCTAGAGTTATTGGATGTCGCAGATGTAATTCGTCCTCATCCAGAAATAATTACTTACTTGCAACATGTAAAAGATGACATCGTTTTGGATGAATTAGTTCAGTTTGATGGTGGACAGGAATCCCGAGACGCCATCTATACCTATCTCAACAAATACGGAATGCGATGTGCCGGAGAAATCGATATTACCAAACCTCGTTGGAGCGAAAAACCAACGACACTGATCCCGATGATTCTTGGCAATATCAGGAACTTTGAGCCTAATGCCAGTCATCTGAAATTCGAGCAAGGACGACAGGAGGCTTTGCACAAAGAGCAAGAATTATTAGAACGGTTGAAGCAATTGCCAGATGGTGAACAAAAAGCCAAAGAAACAAAACGGATGATCAGCCTAGTCCGGAATCTCAGTGGTTATCGTGAATATCCAAAATACGGCATCGTCAGTCGCTACTTCGTTTATAAGCAGGCTTTACTGAAACAAGCCGAACGACTTGTACAAGCCAACCTGATTCATGCAAAAGAAGATATATACTACCTCGCCTTTGAGGAACTTCACGAAGTCGTACGCACCAATGAACTGGATTATCAGATCATCAGCAAGCGAAAAGACGAGTACAAATCATATGAAAAACTAACTCCGCCACGTGTCATCACCTCGGATGGTGAAATCATCGCCGGTGAGTACAAACGAGAAAATCTCCCAGCCGACGCCATCGTTGGTCTTCCTGTTTCGTCCGGAGTGATAGAGGGACGCGCACGTGTCATCTTGAACCTGGAAGATGCTGTTCTAGAAGGTGGCGATATCTTAGTCACCTCCTTTACGGACCCTAGCTGGACACCGTTGTTCGTATCGATCAAAGGCCTGGTGACCGAAGTTGGTGGATTGATGACCCACGGAGCAGTCATCGCACGGGAATATGGCCTACCAGCAGTTGTCGGGGTAGTAAATGCTACCAAGCTGATTAAGGATGGGCAACGAATCCGCGTGCATGGAACAGAAGGGTATGTAGAGATCTTATAATGAAGAAGTAGGATAAGCGGAACAAACCGCCTATTCCTCACCGCGAATATGCGGACGCAGTAGTGAATGCGGCCATCGCCAACTGGATCGCCCAGTTCAGGAGCAAGGCCGAAAACCTCAATTCACTCGAAATCTTTATGTTGTCGTCTTTCAAACACCTCCTCGTCACAGTCTGGCCCACAGGTTGTTTTACAATGACGCCAATGGACACAGAGCCGGCAGTTGGAGCGAGTTCGGAGCGCTCCTGTTCTCGAAAAAAGAGGTCGCTCTCCTCAGTGCATTTTCCATCCAGCGATCGTTGTTCCCGGCGGGTGGTTCCTGATTCCAAGTGGGCGACGCGCTTAGGTTTTCGATTGGTCGTCGTGACGCTCGCAATCAGCATGGGGGGGGCTTGCAACCGTCAGACTCAGATATCACGACATCTGGATTTCAATCAGGATGTGCAGCCCATTCTTGCCAGCCGATGTTTCAGCTGTCATGGTCCCGACCCGGAAATGCGCAAAGCAGGCCTGCGGCTTGATCTTGCGGAATGGGCGATGAAGACGCGCGAGGGACATCGCGATGCGATTGTCCCCGGTCACCCTGAGAAGAGTGAGCTGGTCAAGCGAATCGAATCGAAAGATCCTCACTACCTCATGCCGCAGGATGCGCAAGGCGAAGCCAAGCCCATGAGCGCCGGTGAGATCGCGATTCTAAAGGAGTGGATCAAGCAGGGAGCGGTTTATCGTCCGCATTGGGCTTTTGAAGTCCCGGTTCGTCCGGGTGTTCCACATAACCCTCAAGCGGACGCGTGGGCCAAGAACGCCGTCGACAATTTCATCTTCGCGAAGCTGAATAAAGAAGGTCTTCAGCCTTCTACCGAGGCCGATAAAGCTGCGCTCATCCGGCGAGTCACGCTTGATCTCACTGGGCTCCTTCCCACGCCAGAAGAAGTCCGCGCATTCGTAAACGACTCTTCACCGGACGCATATGAACATCTGGTTGATCAACTGCTGGCGCGTCCAACTTTTGGCGAGCAACGCGCACGATACTGGCTCGACTATGCACGTTACTCGGACACCTACGGTCTGCATTTCGATAATAGCCGGGACATCTGGCCTTACCGCGATTATGTGATCCGCTCATTTAATAACAACAAGCCTTTCGATCAATTTGCCATGGAACAGATTGCGGGCGACTTGATGCCCATGAAGACTCTCGATCCGCTGATCGGCAGTGGTTACGTCCGCTTGGGCGTTAGCAGTAACGAAGGTGGCACCATTTCCGAGGAGTTGCGCGTCAACATCGCCCGTGAGCGCACAGAAGCATATGGCGCCACGTTCATGGGGCTGACGGTTGGTTGCGCGGTGTGCCACGATCACAAGTTCGATCCAACCACGCAGCACGATTTTTATTCCCTGAGTGCGTTCTTCAACAATCTGGATGAAAAGCCGTTCAACGATGATCGGCCTGTGTGGGCGCCTGCCGTGCGGGTACCGAAGGTAGCGGAAGAAGGGGCGTACAACCGCGTGCTGGCTCACCGTTCCGAACTGCAGGAGAAACTGAATGCGATGCACGTGAATGCTCGGAACCTGGTAACTCAATGGCTGGCGTCTAACAAGGCCCAAGCGCGCTCGGTTGCCACTGAAGGACTCACTGTTCGTCTACGTCTTGATGAAGGCGGCGGCGAAGCTTTGAAAAACAGTGCGCCCAATGCGAATCCCGCAAGCTTTAAGACAACGACGATGAAAGCAGAGTGGGGAGAAACCACTTGGTTGTGGCCCGACTTCCGAATGCAGTCGAGCACGCGAGTGCTGCTGGGGCAGGCTGGCAATTACGAAGCCAACCATGCATTCTCTGCGGGTGGTTGGTTCATGTTCAGGGCAGCACCGTTTCATCCCGCAAGTTATGGAACTCTGATTTCGAAGATGGACTCCACGCAGCATGATCGCGGATGGGAACTGGCAGCGAATGACGACGGCGTGATAAGCGTAGCGTTGGTCAATCAGAGATCAAAAGACGAGAACACGAAGAAAAAAGAAACTCCACCCGAGAAAAAAGATAACAAGAAAGCTTCAGCTAAGAAATCGTCGCAAACGAAGGAGCCGTTTAACTATCCTACGCCGCAGGACCTGACCGAGAAAGACCTTAAGCCGAACAAGCCGGCAGAACAATTGAAGGCGGAGGCAGACGCAGAGAAAAAGGCAAAAGCAAAAGCTGCCGCAGAAGCGAAATTGAAGAAGCCGAAACTCGACGACCAACCACACGACAACACTCCTCAGATCGCCATCCGCGTCGCGGCAGTTCAACCCATCCCAATCGACAACACGTGGAAACATCTTTTCTTCACCTACGACGGTTCCGGCCATGCATCCGGCGTCAAGATTTTCATTAATGGAGTTCCAGTCGCAACACATGTGCTCACCGACAACCTTGGTAAAGCGAGCATCCGCACTGACGCCCCGATGCAGCTTGGCTGGCGCAATCCCGACGCACATCCGGCGAAAGACGCGCGCTATCAAGATATTCGCCTGTATGCACAGGCCCTCCCCGCTGATGAGGTCAAACGGCTTCTGTTTGAAGACTACGTAGCAGAAATCGCCGCCCGGCCACCTACGGAATGGACAACCGATCAGTGGCACGTGGTCACCGAGTTCTACCTTAATCATGTTGATCCTGCTTACCGGGGAATTCAGCGTGAAATATCTTCTCTAGCTAAACAGTTAGACCGTTTATCTGCCGGTGGTAATTTGACCTTGGTTTCCTGGGAGAAATCCACTCTTCCCTACGCGCATGTGCTGACCCGCGGAATGTATACCGCTCGCACCGAGCGAGTTGAGGCCAACACACCACATTTTCTTCCCACCTTGCCGGCGAATGAACCGCGCAATCGTCTCGCACTGGCGAAATGGACTGTGAGCCCGGAGAATCCTCTAACCACACGTGTCACGGTGAATCGCATGTGGTACGAACTGTTCGGCGCAGGCCTGGTGGAGACGACCGAAGACTTCGGAATCATGGGCCAGCGGCCGACGCATCCGGAGTTGCTCGACTGGCTAGCGCTCGAATTCCGCGAAAGCGGATGGAACATCAAGCACATGTACAAGCTGATGGTGATGTCGGCGACGTACCGGCAAAGTTCAAAAGCTGGTCCACAACAACTGGCAAAAGATCCCAAAAATCAGTGGTTGTCCCGCGGCCCTCGCTTCCGCATGGATGCTGAAATGGTGCGCGACATTGCGTTGCAGTCAGGAAATCTGCTGGTTCGGCAGATTGGTGGGCCAAGCGTCAAACCGTATCAGCCGCCGAGCATTTGGGAGCAGGTAAGCTACCCAACCAGCGACACTGTTCATTACGCACAGGAACACGGTGACGCGCTCCATCGCCGCAGCATGTACACGTACGTAAAACGCATGGCGCCTCTGCCGAACATGGACGCATTCGATGCCCCAACGCGCGATACCGTCTGCACTCGGCGGCAGCGGACCGATACTCCGCTCCAGGCCCTTATAACCATGAATGATGTGCAATGGGTGGAGGCAGCTCGCGGCCTGGCCGAGCGTGTGATTCGCGCGGGTGGTAGTCAAGAGCAGCGAATCGATCGTATGGGCCTCATCCTGCTCTCGCGAGTTCCACCGCCTCCGATGGCAGCAGTCCTGGAAAAGTCACTGAGTGAAATGCAGAAACGCTACGCCGCGAACCCAAAAGATGCCCATGCTCTGGTGAGTATTGGCGAGAAGAAACCTGACAGTTCAATTCCTGAGCCGGAACTGGCAGCCTGGGCCATGATCGCCAGCGAAATGCTGAACCTTGATGAAACGCTTAATAAATAGGTAGGGATTTTATGAAACAACATCCACTCTGCAGCGATTGCGAAGACAAAATCACCCCGATGGATCTGCCGATTCCATCTGGATTGAAAAAAGAATGGGCCACCTGTGAGTCTCGGCGGCAATTTCTGGGGCGCACAGGCAAGGTTCTCGGCTGGGCAGCTCTGGCAGGCCTTTTCGGGGAAGCGAGTCTCAACTATCGCGCGTTGGCATCGGGTCCCAATTTGCAAGCAGGATCCGGAATAAACAATCTCGGACTTCCCCATTTCGCGCCAAAAGCGAAGCGAGCCATATATCTCTTCATGTCCGGTGCACCGCCGCAGATCGACCTGTTCGATTACAAGCCGAACCTTGCTGCGCAATTTAACAACGATATGCCAGCATCGGTGCGAGGCAATCAGCAGCTAACCGGCATGACTGCCGGCCAGGCGAGATTTCCGATTGCTCCAGCTCACTGGCCCTTCAAGCAATATGGGCAGACCGGGACCTGGATCAGCGACCTGCTTCCTTACACTGCGCGCATGGTGGATGATCTCACCTTCATAAAGTCTACAAACACTGACGCCATCAACCATGAGCCCGCCATCATGCTGATGAATACCGGCAACATGAATGCCGGCAAGCCCTGCTTGGGCGCCTGGCT
>Ga0163162_10000763_pt1 | contig 29930 bp, 23 predicted proteins | sample S55metaG_FD_115310 | JGI IMG/M metagenome (GOLD analysis project Ga0163162, IMG submission 115310) | Switchgrass rhizosphere microbial communities from Kellogg Biological Station, Michigan, USA - S5-5 metaG | ecosystem: Host-associated > Plants > Roots > Rhizosphere > Soil | place: USA... | reverse complement strand
TTTGGGCAGTCAAGCCTGAAGCACAATATACCACCACAATGGAATTATTACGTTTTACTACAGCAGGTAGTGTTGACGATGGGAAAAGCACCCTTATAGGCCGCTTGCTGTACGATTCAAAATCCATCTTTGAAGACCAGATGGAAGCTGTAAAACAATCAAGCGAACGAAAAGGGCTTCAGCATGTTGATTTGTCGTTATTGACCGATGGCTTACGTTCGGAACGCGAGCAGGGCATCACCATTGACGTTGCCTATCGTTACTTCGCCACACCGAAACGCAAGTTTATTATTGCCGATACACCGGGGCATATCCAGTATACCCGCAACATGGTTACCGGTGCTTCAACTGCCAACCTTGCACTGGTACTCATTGATGCCCGCAAAGGTGTTGTTGAACAAACCTGCCGCCACTCGTTCATTGCATCGCTTTTAAGGATCCCTCACATTATTGTTTGTGTAAATAAAATGGACCTGGTTGACTACAGCGAGGATGCTTTTAACAAAGTGGTTGAACAATATGAAGCCTTTGCCGCTAAAATTGATGTTAAAGATATCCGTTTTGTGCCCATAAGCGCCTTAGCAGGCGATAACGTGGTAAACGATTCAGAAAATATGCCATGGTATAAGGGTGAAAGCCTGTTGCATACTCTGGAAACTATACATATAGCCAGCGACGAAAACCACTCAGACGCGCGTTTCCCTGTGCAAACGGTGATCCGTCCGCATGCCGACGAGTATCATGATTACCGCGGTTATGCAGGCCGCATAGCAGGTGGTATTTTCAGGCCGGGAGATAAGATCACCGTACTGCCATCAGGATTAACATCAGCCATTAAATCTATCGACACCTATTCGGGGCCGGTTGAGGAAGCATTTGCACCAATGTCGGTTTCTATTACTTTGGAGGATGATATTGATGTAAGCCGCGGCGATATGCTTGTTAAAAATGACAGCGAACCGCAGGTAAGCCAGGACCTTGACGCGATGATTTGCTGGATGGCAACCCGCGGTCCGCGCCCGGGTGCGAAATATCACCTCAAAACCACTACCCGCGAGGTAATGTCGATCATTAAAGAAGTTTATTATAAGCTGGATATCAATACGCTTGAAAAACAGGAAGAAAATACCGATATCAGGATGAACGAAATGGTGAAGATCCGTTTACGTACTACCCAACCTGTAGTGTTTGATGAATACCGCAAAAACCGCATTACGGGCTCGCTGATCCTGGTTGACGAATCAACCAATGAAACTGTAGCGGCGGGAACATTTTTGTAAGTCCCCCATTCCCCTAAAGGGACTGTTTTTGATCAGCACATCGAAAACTCAAGAGAAAAAGATAAGGCCCGGTTCTATGAGAATCCGGGCCTTATCTTTTAACGGTGTAGAAGATCCTAATTTAGAGGGTTGAAAGGGCAGCTATACAAGTTTTTAAGCTATCCCTCCAGTAAGGTATTTCAATCCCAAATGTAGTTTTGATCTTAGCCTTATCCATTACCGAATATGCAGGCCGTTGCGCTCTCGTCGGAAACTCAGATGTACGAATCGGGAATACTTTAACATCGGTACCTGAGATATCAAAGATGCCTTTGGCAAAATCATACCATGAGGTTACCCCTTCATTGCTGTAATGATAAATACCGTATTCCTTTTTCGCAGATACAATGATATCAAGAATTGCACCCGCCAGGTCGATAGCATAAGTCGGAGTCCCTATCTGATCCGCAATAATCTTAAGCACATCACGCTCGGCACCGAGCTTCAACATGGTTTTTACAAAGTTGTTACCATACTCAGAGTATAACCAGCTTGTACGGATGGTATAGTATTCATCAAGAATTTCTGCAATTGCCTGCTCACCTTCCAATTTGGTAAGGCCGTATACACTGATAGGCTCCGCAGGGTCTTCTTCTGTACGCGGCAATGCCACATCACCCTTAAAAATAAAATCAGTTGAAACTTGCACAAGGGTAGTGCTGTGAGCTTTGCATTGTTTGGCAAGATTAACAGCGCCGGTTTTATTGATGGCACGGGCAAGGTCAATATCGTCTTCGGCTTTATCTACAGCTGTATAAGCGGCACAATTAATTGCAAAAGTCGGCTTATATTTTTCAAAAACTATATCCAGCAAATCTTCACGAAGGATATTGGCTTCATCTTCCGGCAAAAAATGGACATAATCTATTCCTCTTTCTTCGGCTACTTTTTTTAAACAGTTGCCCAATTGTCCTGATGCTCCAAATACGATGACATTTTGCATTTTCGTGGTGTTATTTTCTAAAACATTGTACAATTAAAATCCAAAATCGGGAGCATCTTTTAAAAACGGCAGTTCAAGGTCTTTATCCGATACCAACACGTCATCGATATTCATCTTCCAATCAATATTCAGGTCAGGATCGGCATAATACAACCCACCCTCAGCTTCCTTACTATAATAATTATCGCATTTATATTGAAACACAGCTTCATCGCTCAATACGATAAAACCATGGGCAAAACCACGGGGAATGAAAAACTGGTCATTGTTTTCTTCAGATAAGATAACGCTGTAGTGCTGGCCATATGTTGCCGAACCTTTCCTCAGATCGAGTGCAACGTCCAAAACCTCACCTTTGGTTACCCTGACAAGTTTCGCCTGGGAATGCTCACCTTTTTGCAAGTGCAGGCCACGCAATACTCCTTTAGTTGAATAAGATTGATTATCCTGTATAAAATCGATATCAAAGCCTGTAGCTTCGGCAAATTTTTGCCGGTTAAACGCTTCAAAAAAATAACCGCGATCATCTTTGAAAATGCGCGGCTTTATTAGTAAACATCCCTCAATTGGGGTTGGTATTATAGTCATTTATAGTATCGCTATTAATTTTCACAAAGCTTGTTGAAAGCTATTCCGACAACGAAGATAAGGGAAATAAAAATTTAGTTTCGGGCGTTCCCAATAAATAATATGTTCAAATAATAAACATCTGAAATCTATTGTAAGCCCATACCTAAGAGATTTAACGAGCAGCGACAGGTGAAAGTTTCACATTATTAAATTTAACTCTTAAAGATTATACTTTATCCAACAGTATCCGAATCAAGAAAAGTCGAGTAAATTCCCCGGGGCAGCCGACTAACGACGCAAATCTCCTATTTTTGAAATCACTCGTCTCAATACACGCTTATTTATCGCGCGGCTTGTTAACAAATATTACATTGCTTATTAGGATACACTGTCGGAAAATGACAAGGTATCACGTTTAAAGCTGTTAGCTTTTATGCCCTGAGCACCAACCTTTATTGCAAAAACACTTCCGCTTAAAGGATATTGGTTCAACTCCTCTTCGGTCATCTCAACTGATGCCGTGGTTATAAACAGGGTGTCCAGGTTTTCTGTCCCAAATGCGCATGAAGTAACTTTCGGGGCCGGAACATTTATTTTTTGAAGTAAACTGCCGGTTGCAGGGTCAAACCTTGCAACGCCAAAACCATCCCACAAAGCAACCCAAAGCATACCTTCATTATCGATAGTCATACCATCGGGGTAACCCATTGTATCGGGAATTTTAACGATAACTTTTCTTTGGGATAAATTACTGCTAATTGCATCAAAATTATACTGCACTATTTCGCCGGTTGGTGTATCAATGTAGTACATGAAATTGCCATCCAGGCTCCATGCAATACCGTTTGAGATGGAAACTCCCTTTACTTTTTCCTCTAAGCTAAAATCAGCTTTTACGCAATATAATGAACTAACTTCCCTAACACCATCCATTGATAATGTTCCAACCCAGAAATTACCTGCGGCGTCGCACTTTCCATCATTAAACCTTTTATTATGGCTCAAGTGAATATCAGTATTTAGCTGATAATGTACTGAGCCTTTATCAAGATCAATGGCGGCAATACCATCTTCTAATGCAACCAGAACAACTTTAGCATTTACAGGAACCACAGTTCCGATCCTTTTAGGCGTGGGATATGCTCTGTTAACAGCCGTAACAGGGTCATAAACATTGAAAGTTTGGCCTTCAATATCTACCCAATAAAGGCATTGCGTTTCAGGATTCCATATTGCGCCCTCTCCTAATTTTGCTTTGGCTTCATAAACCAACAGTGCAGTTAACGTAGTATAATCGTTAATCATTATTTTTAATAAATATGGCTACCACTATATTGTAGTGGTAGCCATAATCTTATTTATTATAGTATGCAAAATCCTTGTGATTTATTTCATGTTCGGGTAGAGACTTGAAATAATCATAGGTAATTTTTAAACCCTCGCTCCTCGATATCTTTGGCTCCCAACCTAATATGGCTTTAGCTTTGGTGATATCCGGACGACGTTGTTTCGGATCATCTGTTGGCAATGGCAAACTGATCATTTGCTGATCGGTGCCGGTAAGCTTTATGATTTCCTCTCCAAACTGACGAATGGTGATCTCATCAGGGTTACCAATGTTAACAGGCTGTGCATAATCACTATGCAACAGGCGATAAATACCTTCAATCAAATCGTCTACATAACAAAATGAGCGAGTTTGAGATCCGTCGCCAAACATAGTTAGTGATTCGCCCCTTAATGCCTGACCAATAAATGCAGGCAATACACGACCGTCATTAAGACGCATCCGCGGACCATAGGTGTTAAAAATCCGCACTATACGTGTTTCCAAACCGTGGAAGGTATGGTAAGCCATTGTAATAGCCTCCTGGAAACGTTTGGCCTCGTCATACACCCCCCGCGGGCCTACCGGGTTTACGTTGCCCCAGTATTCTTCAGGCTGAGGATTAATGTTTGGATCGCCATAAACTTCAGACGTAGATGCGATCAGCATTCTTGCCTTTTTAGAACGGGCCAAACCGAGTAAATTATGGGTGCCCAATGAACCTACTTTCAGCGTTTGGATGGGGATCTTCAGGTAATCTATCGGGCTTGCGGGCGATGCAAAATGCAGGATATAATGCAGTTCACCAGGTACAAATACAAATTTTGAAACATCATGATTATAAAACTCAAAATTTTCAAGTTTAAACAAATGTTCAATATTGCGTAAATCGCCTGTTATGAGGTTATCCATACCTATAACATGATAGCCTTCTTTTATAAACCTATCACAAAGATGCGATCCCAAAAAACCGGCGGCTCCGGTTATTAATACTCTTTTACGTGCTGTCATTATGTGTTAAAGTTGAAAAAATCAGTGCGGTAGTCCCTTATTTTTTACCGATAGCCTGTACTATAAATCCTATATCAGTTAGCTTATTTGTATCGAGCAGATTTCTTCCGTCAAAAACTTTAGCCGGCTTTAGCATACTATCATAAATTTTTTGCCAGTCATAGTTTTTAAACTCGTCCCATTCTGTTAAAATAGCGATGGCATGGGCACCCTTACAAGCTTCATACGGATCGCTTACAACTTTAACTCCGTTTCTATTCTCTTCCTGAGTTCGTGAAGCCAAATAATCAAGATCAGCATAAACCTGGTCTTCTAAAACTTTGGGATCATAAACTGAAATATAAGCCTGTTCGTGAAGCAGGTGATCTGCAACATAGATTGCTGCCGACTCCCTTGTATCATTTGTATCCTTTTTAAAAGCCCAGCCCAGGAAGCTGATTTTTTTACCATTAACTGTATTGTAAAGGTCCCGGATCATTTGGTTAGCGAACCTCTTTTTCTGATGGTCATTCATGATGATAACCTGCTCCCAGTAATCAGCCACTTCCTGCAATCCATAACTCCTGGCTATATAAACCAGGTTCAGAATATCTTTTTGGAAACAGGAACCTCCAAAACCTACTGACGCTTTTAAAAATTTAGGGCCAATGCGGCTATCAGTACCAATAGCTTTAGCTACTTCACTAATATCAGCCTCTGTTTTTTCGCAGAGTTCACTTAGTGAATTTATTGATGATACCCGTTGTGCCAAAAATGCGTTCGCCGTTAACTTTGATAGTTCTGACGACCAAACATTAGTGGTTAAAATTCGTTCGCGGGGTATCCAGTTAGCATAAACATCTACCAGGGCCTGTACCGCAATTTGTCCTTCCGGTGTGCTATCGCCTCCAATCAAAACGCGATCGGGTGCATCAAGATCTTCTACGGCAGTGCCTTCTGCAAGAAACTCAGGGTTTGATAATATTTGGAATTGAGATCCATTACCTGTGTGGGTAAGGATATCCTTTATTGCACTCGCCGTACGTACCGGCAAGGTTGATTTTTCAACTATGATCTTATTATCCTTTGCTACCCGCGCAATCTGCCTCGCGCAAAGTTCTATCCATTTTAAATCAGCTGCCTGTCCTTTACCTGCACCATAAGTTTTTGTAGGCGTATTTACAGATATAAAGATCATCTGCGCTTCGGCAATGGCGGTCTCTACCTCTGTAGAGAAAAAGAGATTACGGCCACGGGCTTCTGCAACCACATCACTTAAGCCTGGCTCGTATACCGGTATTTTGGTTACATCCGGGTCGTTCCAGGCGTTAATGCGTTGCTCATTAAGGTCTACCACAGTTACTTTAATGTGGGGGCATTTTTTTGCTATCATAGCCATTGTTGGCCCTCCAACGTAACCAGCTCCAATACAGCAAATCTTGGTAATTTGGGTCATGTGTTATAGATGTTGTTTAATTTAGTGATAAAATCTAAAAATAAATTTAAAGCCATTTATACGGTAGCATACTTACTAACAAAGTCATGATAAGCTAAAGCAATTCCCTCTTCAAGCTCTATTGTGTGTTTCCATCCTTTGCTGTGCAGCTTGGTGACATCCATCAGTTTTCTTGGCGTACCATCCGGCTTTGTTGTATCAAAGTTAATATCGCCAGCGTAACCAACAATTTTTTTGATTAATAACGCCAAATCCTTAATACTGATATCATCTCCCGTGCCAACGTTTACCAAACCTTCTTCATCATAATTCTGCATTAAATAGTAGCAAGCTTCGGCAAGATCATCCGCAAATAAAAATTCCCTTTTGGGAGATCCTGTACCCCAGATAGTAACACTTGCCAAATTCTCTGTTTTAGCTTCGTGAAAACGCCTTATCAGCGCTGGCAGCACGTGGGAGTTTTGCGGATGATAATTATCATTGTAACCGTACAAATTGGTTGGCATTACCGATATGTAATTGCAACCATATTGCGCCCGGTAAGCATCGCACATTTTAATGCCTGCAATTTTCGCAATGGCGTATGGCTCATTAGTTGATTCAAGCGTACCAGTAAGCAGGTAATCTTCCTTTAAAGGCTGAGGCGCCATTTTGGGGTATATGCAGCTCGATCCCAAAAACATAAATTTTTTTACACCATTAAGGTATGATTGATGAATAATATTGTTCTGGATTTGCAGGTTATCATATAAAAACTCGGCTCGGTAAGTATTATTAGCAATGATACCACCAACTTTAGCGGCGGCTAAAAAAACATAATCGGGTTTTTCCTGATTGAAAAAAGCGGCAACCTCCTGCTGGTTCCTCAAATCGAGGATATCAGAGGTACAAGTAATGATATTATTAAAGCCTTCTTTTACAAGCTTACGATATATAGCTGAACCAACCATTCCGCGATGGCCCGCAATATATATTTTAGCGGTTTTTTCCATCTGGGTTATTCGTATTGATTTTTAATTGCGTAACCCGATGCTTTTAATAATTTTTCTTTTCGGAAATGATTAACGTCTGCATTCATCATATCTTCCACCAGCATTTTTAAATCATATTTCGGCTCCCAGCCCAGCAAAGTTTTTGATTTGGTAGGATCGCCAATTAATAGTTCAACTTCGGTAGGACGGAAATATTTTGGATCTACGGCAACCACTTCCTTACCAATTTCTATCTGAAACTCGTCTGATTGACAAGCCACAACATATCCTTTTTCATCAATACCTTCACCCTTAAACGCTATTTCGATGCCTACTTCGGCAAAAGCCATTCTAACAAACTCACGCACACGAGTAGTTATACCTGTTGCAATAACATAATCAGTAGGTGTATCCTGTTGCAATATCAGATACATGGCTTCAACATAATCTTTAGCATGCCCCCAATCGCGCTGAGCATCAAGATTTCCAAGATACAATTTATCCTGAAGCCCCATAGCTATTTTAGCTGTAGCCCTTGTAATTTTGCGGGTAACAAACGTTTCGCCACGTAACGGGCTTTCGTGATTAAATAAAATACCATTACAGGCGTAAATACCATAAGCTTCACGGTAATTCACGGTAATCCAATAAGCATATAGTTTTGCAACCGCATATGGCGAGCGGGGATAAAATGGAGTGGTTTCCGATTGAGGTACAGCCTGTACTAAACCATATAACTCAGAAGTAGAAGCTTGATATATTCTGGTTTTTTTCTCCAATCCCAATATCCTGATTGCTTCCAATAAACGTAAGGTACCTATACCATCAGCATTTGCTGTGTACTCAGGAGTATCAAAGCTTACTTTCACATGCGACATCGCGCCAAGGTTGTAGATCTCATCAGGTTGCACCTGTTGAATTATCCTGATAAGATTGGTGCTATCGCTCAAATCTCCGTAATGCAGAACCAAATTAACGTCCGTGTCATGCGGATCCTGATATAAATGATCTATACGATCAGTATTAAATAATGAACTACGGCGTTTAATGCCGTGAACTTCATATCCTTTTGACAATAGTAGTTCGGTCAGGTAAGCACCGTCTTGGCCGGTGATGCCGGTAAGTAAAGCCTTTTTTTTCATTTATGGTAAAACTGATTGGTGCTATAATGTTCTTCGAGCACATTATAGCTAGTAATAATTTGTGTAAGTTGTTTTATAAGTAAATAAAGAATCACTATACATTATTGACAATGCGCTCAATAAACACTCAAAATTATACAATTAAGCTTGCAAAACCTAATTTTTTATTGCTAAAATTGCAATAAAAAACAAAAAATGGCCAATTCTTCAAAAATCAAAATATTACATATTACTCAAGTTGCCGGCGGTATAGAAACGTATATCGAACAAATATTTAATAATATAGACAGAGAGAAATTTGAATTGATCCTGGCCTCACCTACCGACCGTCAATCACTTACAAAACTGGCATCAAGATATAATGTACCGCATTATCCTGTAGCCTTAAAATGGCATATATCGCCAGTACATGACCTGTTAAGAATATTTTCTATCATCAAATTGGTAAAAGTTATTAAACCAGATATTATTCACGCCCATAGCTCTAAAGCAGGAATGATTACAAGGCTTGCAGGTGTATTTTTTTCGGCTCCCATTCTGTATACGCCTAATGCATTTGCCTACTTAGGAAGCGTTGGAATAAAGAAGAGATTATTGATATTGGTTGAAAAGATGGCTATCCCGTTTACAAATATATTACTTGCTTCTTCCAAATCTGAGGCGTTAAGATCATTAAATGATCTCTCGTTTTCGGAAAAAAAAGTTAAAGTATATCCCAATAGCATTGAAATTTTACCAATTGGTGATAAGCCGCCCTCCTCATCTTCAAAAAAAACCATTACAACCGTTGGCCGTCTTGTTTATCAAAAAAACCCAATGATGTTTTTAAACGTGTGTAAGATACTATCTGATAAAAGAAATGATATAATGTTCCAGATAATTGGTGCAGGATTTGAAGACACTTTAAGAAAAGAAATAGAAGGATATATTAAGGAAAACCATCTTGAAAAAAAGATAAATATCATTCAATGGATGGACAGGCCTACGCTACTAAAGACCATTGAAAACACCGATGTTTTCGTGATGACATCGGCTTTCGAATCATTTGGATACGTGGCAGCAGAAGCACAAATGCTTGAGATTCCTGTGGTTGCCACTGATGTTGATGGTTTAAATGAAATTGTAGAGAACAATGTTACCGGCTATCTCATCGAACCAAACAACGCTGAGAAAATGGCTGAAAAAATTGAACTTCTAGTTGACAATCCACTGCAAGCTAAAGAAATGGGAAAAAAGGGCCGTGTAAGAGTAAGTAAGTTTTTTGACATAAAAAATAACATTAAGATACTTGAGGACTTTTACTCGAAATTAAAATAATATCAACCCCGATAAATTATAAGCTTTCCCTTTGTATAATTAGTCTGTTAAACAAACCGGCTCCTAACAGCTTTCTACAGCCATCAGTTACCGTGTTAACTAATGGCTGTAGAAAGCCAGCGGAGAAGTCAAAGGCCATGAATGGTTTCTTTCGTGTTATCGATCAATGATAAAAACTCACCCTCGTTAATTAATAGCTCTGTTGACACCGACTTCCCGACGGGGAAAAATATATTTTGGACGGGCTTGATGATTCGTTTCAAACCAAGCCCTTTTGATGAGCGATATTTCTCATTATCATGGTTCCCATCTTTCACTTTTGAAAACGCTAACAATGTACAAACCTTAACAGGAAATTTTGGCGATAAAAAACCAGCCAATCTAAATCTATTATTAAATACCCCAAAACAGAAGCGCGTTAAGTGATATTCCGAAAAAGCAAAGTTTCAACGTCCAGATAAGATGATTTCAAATTAGGAAGAAACTTTCTCGGAAACTGTGACTCAAACACAAGCGACTATCCAAAGCGATCATTTAAATGATTCGCTACCCGATTTACATCTTAAGGAAGCGTATTTCATCGAAATCAATTAAGCTTTCGTTTGGTAAGCTTATCTGATTTTTAATAGAACTAACTGGAAAAACAGAGGCAAACAACAGGTGGGTATGTGTAAAAATGCACCTTGTAAAGCAGTAAAAAGTATTCAAACCATCTTTTGAATTGCCAAGGTTGATTTTTTATAAATCGACCCTGGCGACGATATTTTTCAACTACTCAATTAGGATTAATTAAGGTCTATTAATTGATGATAGACATTATCTTGCTGGCAAATGTCTTGGGTGAAAATCTTTCAATGTTTGGAAAATCAATAAACTTGGGTTTCTTCTTGATTATTTTTATCAAATTATCTGATAAATCATTCGGTAAGTTTGGATTATACATTAAGCCGTTATGACCGTCGGTTATGGTTTCATTTACACCTGTAACCTTAGATGCTAAAGTGTATAATCCACTCAATGAACTTTCAATTAAAACAACAGGAGAACCTTCTGAAGACTCAATTACTTTGTCAAATCCTTCAAAATTACATTCTTCTTTATCGATAGTCGGAAAAATGAAATAATCGGCATTTTTCATCCATTCCAACACATTATCCTTCCAGCCAAGCCAATAAATGTATTTCGTCAATTCGTTTTTTTCTATAAACGTTTCCAAATACTTTTTAAACCCATCTTCCGCTTCGTTTTTTGGATTTCCCAAAATAAATAATACCGGCATTTCAGTTTCAGATATATTATTTTTCAAATCCTTTATAGCTGTCACCAAATGATGTACCCCTTTTTGCGGTCTTATTAATCCGGCGTATAACAATTTGGTTCTATCTCCATTCTCTTCTTGTCTCAACATTTGCTCAATTTCATTTCTCACCGGCAAGGGGTCTATATCTTTATATTGCGAGAAATCTATTCCATAATTCAATACCATCTTTTTTGGAGAGTCGGGCAAACTTTCAAGAACATCCGTACTTGGACATAAAAGATAATCTGTATAAGAGAGATATATCATTTTTGCTAAACGTTCACTCAATTTATTCTTTCCTTGCAAATAGCATATTTTCTTGCCTTTAAAAAACATTGATGGAGCCATCATTACGGCTCCCCTGGGATCGCAAAAATAAAAGCTATCAAATTTGTTTTTACGAAAAACTTTAATGCACTGCAGATAAAATGGTATTAAACCCATAATAACTGATCCGAAAAAATTTGCCGGCTTAAACCAACGTTCTGCATTACCGTATTGGGTTAATTTGCTACTTGTATTAAGTAATATTATTTCGTCAACAACAGGCCCAAATTTTTCACTTAAAATATTCTTTGAGTCATCGGCCAATAACAATGTAACGTGTATATTATTATCTTTTAATACTTTGCAAAAATTCGCCGACACTCTTTGTGCCCCAGAAAAAAAAGGATAAGATTCAAATACGAGTACTTTTTTACGATCCATATAATAATGAAAATTTTTATCAATTATTTTAAAAACTTGATTATTCTTGCCGGGTTACCAACAACCACACAATTTGAGGGAACATCTTTAACAACTATTGAACCTGCACCAATTGACACATTGTCGCCAATTGATATATTACCAATAATGCAAACGTTAGAGCCAATGTCAACATTATTGCCAATTCGCGGACAGGCATAAGCATCCTCAACAGAATCACTTTTGTTTCCTATTGTTGTACAGTGCCTTAGCACACAATTTTCACCTATAACAGAGAAACCATTAACGATAAGTGATTGTCCATGATAAAGTTTTACCCCCTTACCGATAACAAGATTCCAGGATAACTCAATTCCCAATACCCATTCTACAAAAAATTGATAAAAGAACAGATACCAGCAAAACAGTATCTTTATAATTACATGGGATGTAATGATTAAATGAGCAATTCTAAATAACACCAGAATAAATTGAGCTTTAAAGTATCCCTTATTGCTTTTCCAATCCTGAAATATTTGCTTTCTATTATCTTGAGTTTCCATTTTTGACAAATAACTATCCTTTTGCAATTTGTCCTGATAGTAAAAATGAAATAAGATGTTTCCTTTTATAGAAGAAAGTCCCTATTCTTGTTCTGGCAATATCCTTTTTAAAAACAGACCAATAATACCAGAAAGACGTAACAATGCCCTGATCGTTATAGGTTCTGACCGATCTGTAAAATTCTTTATTCATTTTCTTATAATTCAAATCACTTGCACCCTCCAGGCGGAAATTAGCGAGAGATTTGTTGATGTAAAAAAAGGGAATTTTATGATGCAAAGCCCTGTGTAAAAACTCTGCATCCATAGTGTATCTGTAGTCTTCCTTATATACTCCAATCTGTTGATAAATATCAGCAGTTACAAAAACAGTTGGATGATTTAGAGACATGTATTTCCATATTTTGGTTATATCAGATATCCTGATGTAACTCATGTCGTCGTCAAAATATCGAATATTTCCGTAATAAATCCCACTTTGCGACCCGTTTTCAATGTAACTCGTCACAACATCTTCAATAGCATCCGGCTCAAAATAATCATCAGAATTGATCATCCCAATTATTCTTCCTGTACAACGTGCTATCCCTTTATTGAAAGCATCACTTATCCCATTATCCTTCTCTGATACAATAACATTTACTGTATCTTTATATTTATTGATAATAGATATTGTTGCATCTTTTGAACCGCCGTCAATAATAATGTATTCAATATTTTTATAAGTTTGATCCCGTACACTCTGAATGCACTTCTCTATGTACTTTTCTCCGTTATAAACTATAGTAACAATTGATACGAGAGGGGTATTATGTGATTTCATAGGATAAAAATTATTATAAAATGGCCAACTAAACCAACTTAGCTTATCAGAGAATAGGTAGGAACCTTGGGCCTGGCAAATATATATTTAAATGAGCCGCAAAAAGCGATTATAAATGCAACACAATAAGGCCTGCTCATATAAAATAAGCTATGAAAAGGCGAAAACAAAAAGAATGCAAAAAGTAAGAAAAAGAGGCATTGAACAAAATAAGATTTTTTAAAATTTTGCCTGGCTTTAAACATTATATAAGCTAAAACAAATATAAAAATGAAGGAGCCTGTCACTCCAAAATCAATCATTAGATCCCGCAACGAGGTAGCCCAAACATTATAACTTATATCATATTTAAGATAAATTGCATCAACCAAATCATGTGTTTTCTCTCTGTCTATTATCCCGAATTTATCAAGAAAATTAAATTGATAAAAACCATAACCCAGATTTATGTTTTGAGAATTTAGAATATAAATATCTAAGTTACTAATGTTTGACCCCGTGTAATCATAAACAGTTGAGATCATTACAATTAATGGTATACCAAAAGAGAGGCGAGACATAGAAGTAATGGCATCCGAATTAATATATTTTAATGTCAACAAGTGGCTCACAAGCACCGAGCCCTCTTTATCTAACCTTAATAATGAATACAAAACGGCCACAACGCATATCAAAAGAAATACCCAAGTTAGTTTGAAAAAAAACTTGAATGTATTTTTCTTTATTGTATCGAAGTTCTTATAAAAATAAATACTGCTATAAAGCCCACCGAAAATTATAAAGTTTTCCCTTCCGCCATCGATCCAAATAAAACAAACGCATGCAAAAATGGCTAAAAGATTTATGTAGAGCTTATATTTTAAATTATTGAAATTTGATAAAATAAACGAGAACAAAAGAAGCGGGTACATAAACATAAGTAACGTATACCCAATTGTATCACTGGCGCCACTTTTACCTTCTGCATGAGTTTCTCTGATCGTAGATATATTTGCACCTGTGTTACCTTTAGCCAAGAAAATTATAATAACCGGTATGATACCAATAAGAGCAGGAATTAGCAAAACCATTTTTCGATGGCGCTCATTTTCGGTCCTTCCTTCATAAACCGTATATCTCCCCGACACCAAATATCCTGCATACATGGAAAGAAGAAAAAACACAGGCATAAAATATGTGATAGGCGATAAAGTGCTGATAAAAAACCATGCAAATGAAAAGTAAATGATCATCATAAACGACCATGCTATCAGAACAAAATAAAGTTCACCAACCGATTTAAATACCCTAAACAATTTCATTTAACCGTTTATAAAATTTTCGAGTGATCTTCTTTCAAAGATCTCCAAATACCCGCCGTCTGTAGCGTTATAAATTTTTCGATTATCAGCCTCGTAAGCTTCTTTAGCTAACGAATAACTGTATTCACTTGTAGCTATATCCGGTAATTGCCATTTTAAACCGTTGGCAAAATAGTTTGGATCAAAATGCGAATCATCCTTACCTGTACTTATAGCTGTTTGATTTGCTGCACCCTGTGCATTAAAATAATGATCGCATCCTACTAATGCAACATTCTCAAAACCCATGTGATATGCCAACTGCATTGCTACAAAAGTAACTGTTCCACCCTTCCATACGCTAACACTTACATCTCTGGCAAACTTCTGTTGATGTGAAGAATGAAGATAAATTATATTTTCTCTGGGACTGACAAATTGCTTTCCCTCATAATCTACAAAAACAGGAATATTAGTCTCATTATAAAAGTCCTTATTCTGTTCAATCACCAGGCCGTTTATAACCGAAATTATGGATGGCCTAAAAGATGTTCTTTCAAAGAGTAAATTTATCTTATTTAGCCCTATTGTAAAAGTGCCTTTTAATAAATCAAAATCTACTTTATTTAGCGACGGCCCGTTACAAAGAATTACTGCCTTTTGCCCTTTATATTTATCTTTATAAGCTTTAATCTTTTTCCTGGACGACCAAGAATTTAGGTTTAGATCCCATCTAAGCCGCTCTAATGCCGAATTTACCAAATGCCTATAAGGATTTACTGTTTCAGTACCTTGTAGTAGAGGATGACCATCTACGAACTTATTTTCCATATTATTTCAAATTTAATGTTCTTTTACCGTACGTCTACCAAATTTTAAACCATTCAAAAACCATATAACACATTATAATCAACATTGGAACAAGCGATACATTTTTCTCAAAATTCCAAAAGCTTATATTAATTGAGCGATACGAATACCTTGCCGCATACCATGCATAAAAACCCAGATATCCTATAAACATACCAACAGGTATTGAGTAAATGCCGATATAACGACTTAAAATTACCGTAGATACAATATAAAGTACTCCGGATACTCCATCAGCTATATGTGATATAATGTGATTAGTCGATAGATATACCTGGATGTGCATTGCCCCAAAACGATGAATAAAAAAAGCCAACCCTAACAAGGCCCAAATGGTTTGGCTCACAAACTGGGTTTCGCTATGAATCGCTTTAATAAAATAGTCAGATGATAAACCAATTACTATGAAACCGCCCAAATAAACTATGTGGCTTAATAGCATGCCGCGTTTTACAATTTTTGTTAACTGCTGAATGTCATTCTTAACTCTTAGAATAGCGAGTAACGGCAGTTTACTATAAAACGGTGCCATAGAAATCTCTCTTAGCTGATTGATGACCCGCAATGCCAACAAATAAGATGCCACCGACGCTGTAGAGCCAATTTGTGCGTAAACTAATCCTGTTAAGTTAGTGAGCCCTATTGACATAAAACCAGAAATTCCGCTACGCCACGCCGGCGACCAAATCTTTTTAAACAGAATCTTATCAAAAGCCAATTTTTTCGATAATTTGGCATACAGGCCTTCATCAACTGTTATACAGAGATACCAATCTCTAATAGTAACTATTACCACCCAAAACTGATTAACGATTACCAAATTGAGCAATGACGGCGCAGCTATCAGAACTATAATACTCGATAAAATGCTACCCACAGAAGTGAATGTTTCTACACGCCTTACCAAAGCTATCTTATATAAGCCCTCAAGAAAATTCATATAAATTTTCCCATAAAAACTCACACAAGATATTATCAACACTATTCCCCAACTAATCCAGGCCTGTGTTATATTGTTGGCATCATGTATCGGTTTGATCATTGACCATGTACCAAAAATAAACATTAGCAAAAAAACAACCAGCGTTAACCAGCGATAAATATATCGCATCGTGGAAATAATTCTTGTTAACAAATCAAAATTTGGCTCCGTTTCATGGTTACTTTCACTTTCAACTTTATTAAATGTTGTAATATCCTGAGCACCTCCAAAAGCAAATGATATTATACGGGAAAACGTTTGTCTAAAACCGAAATCGGCTAAACTTTGAAGTGAAATAATGGTAGAAAACAAATACCACAGAACGATATCACCCGCAGAAAAACGTTTTAATACTAAGGGCAAAACGCCAAACAAAGTAAGCGCTTTGGTGGAATAACTTAACCAGGTCATTAACGTTGGAGAATTCCAAGCCCTTTTTAACATAATTGAAATACTAAATTTTATCTAATTTTAATTCGATTGATAAATTTGCAAAGCCTGAGCAGAATCCTTGGCCTTACTCATAGCGGCCCTATCGTTCGTTTTCTTTTCTATAATTAATTTGTCTAACCCTAAACTGGTAGCAGTCACTCTGTTCTTTAATGATGGCCCCAATTTACTTTTAGGAAATTTACTTAACACATAGCGATATTTTTTACTATTTGAGCCCTGAAATGTAACTGACCATGAGTCTTTATCTTCAGAAAACGTTTTTGATTGGGGACCCTCTGTACCGAACACATCAACCAATTTACTTATCTCATCACCTTTTCCATAGAATCTCTCAGCTGATCCCTGCCTTTGCGGAACGAAAATATCCCAGGGCAATAAGTAGTCGTGCCCATTAATATAATTATATGCCATCAGATAATACTGAAGCTGGATATCGTTTGAAACTAATGAAAATATTTGCGTTTTATGGCGGGCTGCTACTACAGCAAATACGCTATCAAGATAGGGTTTATTTAATTTATCCTCACTTAACTCGGCAATACCGCCATCAAATACACTAAATATGTCATTCCATGAGCCATTAGAATTGTTAGCTAAAATAATTACATCGCTTTTAAATGCTTTAAGCTTAACTTTCCAATTAGTTAAAAAGGTAACAACCGATTTAAACTGATAATCCTGATATTGATTGATGAGATTTTTTTCCGCTGACGTACTTGTCAATAAGCCTTTCTTATCATCAGACATGCATTTTGCCAACTGCTCCCGCATTGCCTTATAATCAAAATTGGCTATCTGCGTAGGCCCTTTAGCATTTAGATAGGTTCTAAATCCATCCAGGCAATAATTGCAAAAACAGCCGTATTCATTTGGTCTCTCCTTTTGAAGCTGAACATTGAATAACGCGTCATCTACAAAAATTGCATAAGCCCCTAAATTAAGATATCGAACAGCCGTTTTATAAAACAACTGCTGAAAATCCGGATTATTAACACATCCCCAATATGGATTCTTCATATTCCAGGTTTTCATCCAGGATGCTATATAGGGCTTACCGTTTATATCTTTAATTCTATATTTTGCGGTAGTGTACTCACCCGAATCCGGAATTTCGGGGTGCATTGCCAAACTAAATTTTATATTATTATCCTTCAATATCTTTAACTTACCAGCGTCCTCACAATACAACCAATCTATACGGTCAGCTTTAGCCTGCTTAAAAAACTTCACTGTATTTAAAGTATCCCCGGTATTTATTGGATGAAAGAATCTGGATGACAAAACCGCTTTAGATTGCGCCATAACCCCAATTGATGATATAAATAATATTATACCACTCAATACAATTAACCTGATTTGGTAAATTCCACTCTTTTTCATGTTTACTAACTTTAAGTTGCCTTATATTTTTCCTCCCAAATTCGATCTCTTATTTTCAGGAAATAATTTTCAACGAAATTGAAAGAAATTGTTGATGCAATAATTGAAAAAAGCAGGAAACAAATTAATTTGACAAGTAAAATTAACGGCGTATGATAAGGAAATATTTTTTGCAGGGCTTGGTCAAAAAACAGATGTATCAGATATAATGAATAAGATATCTTGCTAACATGAGTAATTGCCGCTCGAACAAATGGATTACTACAGTTTATAGAATAGCAATATGGCAGCATCATCAAAACTGAAGTGCTAACTAAAGTAAATAAAAATGTCTTTGAAAAAAAAGAAACCGTGCCAAGCCCATAATAATAATTATAAGAAATATCTCTCAAGAACACTGAAGTGCAAAACACACACAAAAGTGCCCCGGCAATAAATAAAACTATCCTATATTTGTTAAAGAGGTGTTTTCTAAAATTGTTTATTAATGCCCCCAGCACCCCAAATGCTATAGAATCCTCCCGGCAAATAACAGCTTTCCTCAAAACATTATTCCATGACGGATCCTCTATATAAACATAAGCAACACGAATTATTAAGGAAACAACTATATAAAATACAATAACCGATAAAATGATGTACTTCCTTGAAAGTATCTTCTTCAGGAAGAAATTTGCACTTATCAACAGTACCGGAAATGATAAATAAAACCATTCTTCCACAGATAAACTCCAGGAAACTCCATAAAAATCGTTATTGGAAGTATCGTATTTAAATATATTCTGCAAAAAAAGGAAGTACTTCCACAGCCCGGGAAACAATGTATGTTTTATACAAATAACCGCTATATAAACAAATAAAATAAGATAATATAAAGGCAATGTACGCAGCCACCTCCGCATCCAAAAAGTTAATATAGATTGTTTTCCATACACAACTTCGTTGCAATACGATTTTATAATAATATTTCCTATTAAAAACCCACTCAAAACAAAAAAGATCTCCACGCCCAAATAACCAAAAACGGACATGTAATAAATATAGTCTTTAAAAACCGGGAGATTTGATAGATTATATGCTGTCCAGTGATGCAATAGAACGAATGCGATAGCACAAAAACGCATTAGATCAAGTCCGAAATTTCTATTCTTTAAATTATCAACTGACATATTTTATTACCTTAACATATTATTTTATGGAGCACCTAATCCAGATCTTTTAAAACATTACTTATCCCACCATCAATATTCAAATTAGCTCCGTTAATAAAGCCAAGTTTATCTTCGGCTAATAATAGTGCTAATTGTGATACTTCTTGTGGCTTTCCTATACGTTGACTAGGATGTAATTCATTAAGCATTTTAACTTTCGACTCATCATTGTTAAACCCTTCACGCAGCATTTGAGTATCGATAGCAGCCGGGCTGATGGAGTTCACTCTCACCCTACCCTGCAAATCAACCGAAAGGGCTTTTGTTAAACCCACCAACGCGCTTTTTGAAGTAGCATAAGCTATGAAGCGTCTTTTAGTAAGTTGCTGATGTATACTCGCTATATTGATTATTGAGCCCTGTGAAAGTTCCAGCCTATCTAAAAACAGCTGACTTAGCATAAGGGGGCCGGTTACATTTACATTGAGCGTTTGGTTCCAATCCTGAATTGTTACTTCAGACAGACTGCTGAGTATCTGTACAGCCGCATTGTTTATCAAAACAAAAAGCTCCGGAACCTCCCTATTTAGTACTGCTTCCATCTCCTGCTTATAGTCAGCATCGGCGCAATATCTGTTCAAATCGAATTTGATAAACTTTTCGCAATAGGGCGATGGTTCATCAATCAGATCGAGGCCTATAACACGGTAGTTGTTCTCATTAAAAGTGCGTGCTAATTGGCTGCCTATACCACCAAGTACACCAGTTATCAGAACGGTTTTCTTATCGCTCATTTATTTTATATTTAAAAAGCCGAATAACAGATCAATAGCTTTTAAGCTTGCCCTTATCACGGCCTCTCTGGTATTGGAACCATTATGAGTACCAAAAATGCACTGCTCAAACTGTCTTAAAGGGCTATCAACCGGTAATGGCTCAATTTCGAATACATCCAACCCGGCAGATCTAACTTTGCCGGAAAGGAGCGCGGCAGTCAGGGCTTGCTCATCAATAAGCGGGCCTCTTGATACATTTATTATAATCACACCATCTTTCATACCGGCAATGCTTTCGGCATTAATTAAATGATAATTCGATGGCGTAAGCGCACATGTTAATATAACAAAATCAGCATCCTCCAACTTGTCAGGAAAAGCAACTATCTGATCTACGTTAGCTTCTGCAGGAGTTAATTTTGTGAACGGATCATAGGCATTTATCTTAACGTCAAATGCTTTAAGCCTCCGTGCCGTTGCTAACCCTATATCGCCAATGCCAATCAAAGCAACAGTTTTTCCTTCAAGCGACATTCCCGGAGGCTTTATCCAACTACCTTTTCTAACCTCTCTGTCAACCAGGTAGCTCTCCCGCGCCAAACCGGTAAAATAAGCCAGCGCCATATCAGCCACCTCGTTACCAAACATTCGCGGCGTGTTCGAAATAGGGATTCCCAATTTCTCGCATGCTTTAAAATCAACATTATCAACCCCAACTCCCCATTTTACAGCGGCGACCAGTTTACCTGCTTTGCCGGCGCTGAATACTCTTTCGGTAGCTGGATCATCCCCTATTATCCAGGCGTCAACGGTTGGTACTAACTCAACAAGTTCATCCTCGCTAAGCACCTGCACAACATTTGGTGTAACAAGTTCAATACCTTTTTCTTCAAACAAATATCTAAGCTGATCGATCGCCTTCAACATTGGAGGGCATGTAACAAGTACTTTCATTATAAAATGTTATTTAATTTTTTATACAAAAGTTCGGCAACAATGAAATTTAGTTCCACATCTATATCCTGTGCTTCAACCTCGGCCATTTCAAATAAGAAAGGACGATCGCCAATACGATTATGTTTTCTTTCCAAAATTGCCTTCGTAAAAATATACATACAGGAATTTTCTTCAAAAATTGGAGGCAAATCCTGTGTTCTTAACAGGATATTTTGATTATGATTTATCGGCCTTGCCAGTGAATCCCAAAAACGTACATTCCTTTTTGTAACAGAAAAAAGTGAATCGAACATCGGATATAGTCCGAAGAACTTCTGAATCCCTTCGGTTATGGTTTTAGTACTTAATATTGGATTAGTACTGTGTGTTTGCAAATAAAAATCGGACGGTACCTGCTCAATGCAATTTAACAATACATCGTTCATAGCTATACCACCATCCCGCAAATGATCCGGGCGCAATAACACTAATACATCTGGAAAATGCTCAGCTGCCTGCTCAATTACTATCGGGCTATCTGTATCTATAACTACCTTATCAATTAACGGACAATCCAGCAACGATTGCACTACATGGTGAAATAACGGTTTGCCCGCAAAATCTCTGTAATTTTTACCGGGTACACGTTCGCTTGAATGCCTCATAGGCACAAGAGCAGTAAGCTTATACTTATTCATTATAAAAATTCGTTATCTATTTAAAATCGCTTTAAAAAAGCACCTATAAATTATAGGATATTTTTTCTCCCAAATCTGTAATCTCCTTCGATTCCGCCTTCACTTTACCCTTTCTCTTCAAATCATTAGGATAATACAACCTCTTTCGCAATGTTTCATTTAAATATCGATTTTGGGAGTAGCCTAAATAAGTTCCCCAAAACTGCATATACCGAAACATAACAATCGATCCTATTTGTCTGAACAGCTGCCTGTCATGTATGGAGTGGAAAGAATCAGAAATAATATTGGCCAGGGTAAGCCTAATAAAGCTAAAGAACGAAAATTGCTCAGATGGATATATGATCTTCAATGCTATCGCTTCTCTCCTATATCTATTTTTTATACGGGCTGGTGTTTCTTCATGCACATGTACAATCGTAGCTGTAGCCTCATATGCGATCTTATAACCCTTCGATTGTATTTTGGAAGCCCAGTCCAAGTCTTCCAAACCGGTAAGGCTTTCATCATAATGCTGACTCTCCCATAATTCCCTTCTTACAACAGCGTTAGCATTATTACAGAATGGGATTAGCTGATTGTAATTAGACCGAACAGGAAACCACTTTCTGAATAACTGCTCCTCCGAGTACTTAGTAAATTCATTTCCAACCTGACGTCCATATACCAATGCCACATTTTCATCACGAAATGGATACAGCATCTTTTCTATCCAATTTTTAAATAATGGATAAACGTGCGCACTTGCAAATAGCAAAAATTTGCCCTTTGCCTCTTTGCAACCTCTGTTCAAAGCCCGACCAAATGAAAAATCTTCAGGTTTGATATAAATTACCTTTACGTTATACTCTTTCGCTATTTTCACTGTATCATCAGTGGAACCCGAATCAACTAATATTACTTCGAGCGAATCGAATACAGTTTGACATTTTATACCCTCTAGCAATTGCCGTATATGCTTCTCTTCATTATATGACCGTATAATTAAACTACAAATAGGATCCATAAGCATTTCGAACTTCTATACCAGATATATTTTCAAATCGGGAGAATAGTTATTTTCTTCCAAATACTCTACTCCAGAAACTTACTTTCTTTTCATCGGTTTCGCCATAGCTGCCATAGCCGTATCCATAGCCGTATCCATAGCCGTATCCATAGCCGTATCCATAGCCGTATCCAGATTTCTCTTTCTTAATATCATTAATAACAAGGTAAGGATGTTTCAATTTACCCGTCTCTTTTAAGTTATTTACAATCTCTAACTGAGACTTGAAGGTATATTTTTGACGAACGATGTATAGAGTTACATCCGAAAAATTCTCTATCAACAAAGTATCAGAAACTAGCCCTACCGGGGCAGAGTCAATTATAATGTAGTCGAATCTTTCTTTCAATTTAGCTATCAGATCTGCTGTTTTGCTATGAAGCAACAATTCAGATGGGTTTGGAGGAATCGGCCCCGAGCTCATAAGAAAGCAGTTTTCACTAAACCAGGTTGGTTTCAAATAAGGCTCAATATCATCACTCTCTGACACTATATAATTAGTGAAACCATTTTTTATATCCATACCCATATTGGAAGATAACTTTGGCTTACGCAAGTCAAGCTCCATAAAAACCACTTTCTTGCCGCTCAACGCCAATACACTACCAATGTTCAAGGTAATAAAAGATTTTCCCTCGCCACTCATGCTAGACGTTACCAAAATAGTTTGACATTTGTTGGTTTTAAACAGATATTGCAAGTTGGTTCTCAGCGCTCTAAATTGTTCCGATATAATTGAACGAGACTTATCTTCAACTGCTAAACTAATGTTATCCCCACTATGACTAATTTCTCCAACAACAGGAATTTTACTATTTTCCGCCACGTCTTGCTTTGAAACTATCCTCACATTAAACAATTCTCTGAGAGATAGGAAGATAAGGGGAAGAATAAAGCCAACAACAGGAAACATCAAAGCAACTAAATTCACTTTGGTAACATCCGGTGTATAATTACTTTTTGCTGCATCAATAATCCGTGCTGTTGAAATAGTAGATGTTTTAGATATGGCTGTTTCCTCACGTTTTTTCAATAAAAACAAATACAATTCCTCTTTTACAGCCTGTTGCCGAGCATAATCCAAGAAAATTCTGGATTTTGAAGGAACAGTTTCTATCTTACTTGAGAATGATGAATTTTGCGATTCGATTTTTTTTCTGCTTACCAATAAGCTCTGTAAGTATGAATTTAAATTCTTCAGTAAAATAGTTCTGAATCCGTCAATCTGAGAGTCAAGTGTTTTTATCACAGGGTTGTCATCTGTATTCGTCGCCGACTGTCTGTCCCGTTCTAATAACAATGTATTATATTGCTGAACAGTTGCTATAAAAGTTTGATCCTGTACACTTAAGCTTCCTGGTATGATCTTTTTATTGTTGGGATTATTAAGAAAATTTTGAAGGTCATGGATTACTGAAATCTGCACATCAAGTGTAGCCAATTGCTTTTGATAATCTTCAGCTACTCCAATCATAGCTTTTGATTGTTCTTCTATATCAGCAAGCTGATTTTTCTTCTTGAATTGCTCAAACTCCTTTTCAACCCCCGAGAGTTGCTGTCCAACTAAATTAAGGCGTGCATCAATAAATGATAAAGTGCTATCTGCGATTTGAACTTTGTTTTGAAGGTTTGATATCAAATACACCGACATTAACTTATTCAATATCGCCTCTCCCTTTTTAGAACTTGGATATTTTAGTGAAATATCTATAGTTGTGGTCGTTTTACTTGAAAGATCTATAGATAAGTTTTTTTGAAAACTTTCTATCGCTGACTCAAATGAAGTTATCCTCAATGTATAACCATGCCCGTTTATCACCCCTGGTTTGCGATTGAATATCAATTTATACATCGGCAGGTCAACAACTGTCCCAAAATTCGTCTTTAAATCGACATCATCCTTACCGTTAGTTATATGAAGGATATTATTCTGTATTTCCACATCGTAATCCCTCCCATCTATTGAATCATTTTTCAAAATTACCTGCACAGCAAAAGGAGCTTCATCAAATAGTTCATCTTTTCGCAGTTTACCTTTCCGGTAAGTTGTTACATTTAGATCAAGGTCTTTTACTGTTTTTTCAAGTACACTTCTCGATTTTAAAATCTCAACCTCGTTTTCAGCGTTATTAGGTACGCCTAAAAGGGAAGAAAAATCTGTAAGGTCACCCATTCCTCCTATAGAGCTATTCTTATCATCAGCCTCTACAAGTATCATTGATTTTATCTCGTAATTAGGATTACTGTGCTTTTTGTACAAGTAACCTAAAGCTGTAAACAAAATAACACTGATCAAAAACAGCCGCCAGTTAAAAAGTATCTTCCCAACAAGCTTCTTATAGTCAAATCCATCTTCATCAGCGTGCTTAGTTGCAATTGGATTTTGTGTATCCATCAGTATTTAAATTTTGGTAAAGTAGTTGAATGTAAACAGTTAAAATTTAACAAATGCTTCTATATTGCCTGATTAATTTACTCGTGACATTGGCAATCAAAATAACAATACAAATAAACTCAAAATGAGCAGGTTACTTAACGCGATAAGCTAACACAAGGATAATAGACAACAAGGCACCAGCAATTGTAACATACTTTTGCTGCGAAGCATCAGTCGCGTCAGATTTAGCTTTTCTGGGCTCTACATATACTATATCGTTCTGTCTTAAATAGTAATTAGAATTAGACAGGACATCGCTTTTTTTCAGGTTGATCCTGTATGGCGTTTTGGTTCCGTCAGAATTCTCCCTTATTAAAAGCACATTTTCGCGTTTTCCAAAAATTGTAAGATCACCGGCAATAGCTATTGCATCAATGATACTAACTTTCTCGTTAGGCATTACGTAAACTCCAGGTTTCGCTACTTCGCCTGTTACGCTAATTTTAAAATTAGCATAGCGAACAATAACAACAGCATCTTTATAATATTTAAGAGCAACAACTCTTATAGCCTCTTTAGCTTCAGAAGTAGTATACCCCAAAACTTTTATCTTACCCAAAATAGGTAATTCAACAAATCCATCTTTATCAACAAGATACCCCGAAGACACCTGTTGATTCAAAGACGGTGCATTCAATGCCATCCCTGTACTGGATACAGGAATGTTTCCCACATTAACAGCGGCTGTAGAAAGCGGGTCTGCATTACTAACAACAATCGTTAATATATCGTCGACCTGTATTACAGGAGCCTTATATTCGGCACTTACCACAGTCTTCAAACTGCCGCTATCGGCCAAATCCTGAAAATATTTAATTTTTTTTGTTGAATTACAAGAGAAAAAAAATGTAGAAAAAGTCAGTACAAAAATGAACAGAAATGTACCTAATAGGAAGTGTTTTCTCATAGGATTAAGGATGTCATTTGCTTTAAACGTATAGGTTTTAAAACGTTGCAATATATATACTTTTTTCGGCAAAACAAGTTTTTAATATTAATTTTTTGAATTAAAGAGGTAAAACATGACTTTTTTTTAATCAAAAGTACATTTTAATAAAATAATCAAAATTATGCTTGTCCCATTGTGCCACCAAAATTCATAGGAAAACCTGGATGATCGGGCTGTACCTTGATGCGGCCGTTAATGGTTTCATACTTTTCAATGTTATCTTCCAACGCCGAAAGGAGACGTTTGGCATGCTCAGGGGTTAATATGATCCGCGACTTTACCCGAGCTTTTGGTACGCCCGGCATAACCCGGATAAAATCCAATACAAACTCTGAATTTGAATGGGTAATGATAGCCAGGTTTGAGTAGGTACCTTCTGCAATTTCTTCCGAAAGCTCGATATTGAGCTGATTTTCATTTTGTTCTTCCATGCTACTAAAATAACAAAAAGACGTTCTTCATAAACTGTCTTTTTGCGGTGGTAAATGCCAGGCAAATATAGCTTTTAAGAATATAAGTCCATCTTATATTCTGCTTTCATAAGGTCGAACGTAGAACAGGAATACTTTGCTTTTGTTTTAACTATTTTTAAAAAAGCATAAAAAAAGCCTCCCGGATAATCGGGAGGCTCGATAAATATTTGAATAACTAAAGGTTAAGCCTCTAACTCTTCTGCCTTTGAAGCCATCAGGCGGTCAAACTCTTCCTGTGAGCCTACACGGATATTTTCATACTCGCGTAAACCTGTACCTGAAGGTATTAAGTGACCTACGATAACGTTCTCTTTCAGACCAAGCATATTGTCTTTTTTACCTGCTATAGCTGCTTCGTTCAGTACTTTGGTAGTTTCCTGGAACGATGCTGCCGAGATAAACGACTTAGTACCTAATGATGCCCTGGTGATACCTTGAAGTATCGGGCTTGATGTTGCAGGGATAGCGTCACGCACTTCAACCAGTTTAAGGTCGCGACGTTTCAATACCGAGTTTTCATCGCGTAAACGGCGTAATGAAACTATCTGACCAGATTTTAGTGTAGTTGAGTCACCTGGATCGGTAACAACTTTCTTGTCATAAATTTCATCATTCTCAGTCATGAAATCCCAGCCGTCAACAGCTTCACGCTCTAAGAAACGGGTATCACCCGCATCTTCGATCGATACTTTCTGCATCATCTGGTGAACAATAACCTCAAAGTGCTTATCATTGATCTTCACACCCTGTAAGCGGTAAACTTCCTGGATACCATTAACAAGGTACTCCTGAACTGCTGCAGGGCCTTTGATAGCAAGGATATCTGCCGGAGATATTGAACCATCTGACAGTGGCATACCAGCTTTAACAAAGTCATTATCCTGTACAAGGATATGTTTTGAAAGTGGTACCAGGTATTTTTTAACCTGACCGTCTTTTGATTCAATGGTGATCTCGCGGTTACCACGTTTTACACCACCTAAAGTTACCACACCATCAATTTCAGTTACTACAGCTGGGTTTGAAGGGTTACGTGCTTCAAATAGCTCGGTTACACGTGGTAAACCACCTGTAATATCCCGGGTTTTACCGGTTGAACGAGGAATTTTTGCGATAACCTGACCTGTTTGTAACCTGTCGCCTTCATCAACAGCGATGTGTGCACCTACAGGAATGTTATATCCTTTAATGATGTTACCTTTATTATCAGAGATCTGGATAGCCGGGTTTTTAGTTTTATCCCTGGTATCGATGATCACCTTTTCACGGTGACCAGTTTGCTCGTCACTTTCTTCACGGAAAGTGATACCTTCCAATACAGCGTCAAACTGGGCAATACCTGCAAATTCAGATATAATTACCGCGTTGTACGGATCCCATGAACAGATACGGTCGCCTTTTGTGATCTTGCTGCCATCTTTTACATACAGGTATGAACCGTACGGAATGTTGTTGGTAACAATTACTTTATTGCTTCCGGCCTCAATAATACGGAACTCGCCCGAACGGCCTAATACCACATCAACAGCGCCATCTTCGGCAGTTTCAAAGGTAACGGTACGTACGTTTTCAAATTCAATGATACCATCAAACTTAGCGTTGATCTGTGATTCAGCCGCGATGTTTGACGCGGTACCACCCACGTGGAATGTACGAAGTGTTAACTGTGTACCCGGCTCACCGATTGACTGTGCAGCAATTACACCAACCGCTTCGCCTTTTTGCACGCGTTTACCGCTTGCAAGGTTACGGCCATAGCATAATGCACAAACACCACGCTTGCTTTCGCAGGTTAATACCGAACGGATCTCAACACCCTCAAGCGGTGAGTTCTCGATCTTTTTAGCTACCTCTTCGGTAAGGTCCTGACCGGCTAATGCTAACAATTCGTTAGTGATAGGGTCATGAACATCATGAAGCGTAGTACGACCCAAAATACGGTCATATAATGGCTCAACAATATCCTCGTTATCTTTCAGTGCAGTTGTATAAATACCTCTTAAGGTACCGCAATCAACCTCACCAACAATCATATCCTGGGCAACGTCATGCAACCTACGTGTTAAATAACCAGCATCCGCTGTTTTTAACGCCGTATCCGCCAAACCTTTACGGGCACCGTGAGTTGAGATAAAGTACTCCAATACTGACAAACCTTCTTTAAAGTTTGAAAGGATCGGGTTTTCGATGATCTCACCACCTGAACCTGATTTTTGAGGCTTAGCCATCAAACCACGCATACCTGCAAGCTGACGGATCTGCTCTTTAGAACCACGGGCACCTGAATCAAGCATCATGTAAACAGAGTTGAAACCCTGATTATCGTTGCTCAGGATGTCCATCACGTTAGCAGTTAAGCGGTTGTTGATACGTGTCCAGATATCGATAATCTGGTTGTAACGCTCATTGTTAGTGATGAAACCCATGTTGTAGTTACCCATAACCTCGTCAACTTGCTTAGAAGCTGTTTCGATCAAAGTAACTTTTTCAGCCGGGATATTGATATCCTTCAGGTTAAATGATAAACCACCCTGGAATGCCATTTTGAAACCTAATTCCTTAATATCATCAAGGAACTGGGCCGCACGTGCCATACCGGTAATTTTCACTACTTCACCAATGATATCACGAAGTGATTTTTTGGTTAATAGCTCATTAATATAACCTACTTCAACCGGTACGTGTTGGTTAAACAATACGCGGCCTACAGTGGTATCAATAATTTTGCTTACAATTTTACCATCGCGCTCTTTAACCAAAGCTTTAACCTTAATGAAAGCATGCAGGTCGAGTTTCTTTTCGTTATAAGCGATGATTACTTCTTCGGCAGAGTAAAAAGTTAAACCCTGACCCTTAACCACACGTGTTTCATCAGTTTTACGGCCTTTGGTTATGTAGTACAAACCAAGTACCATGTCCTGAGATGGTACAGTGATTGGCGTACCGTTGGCAGGGTTAAGAATGTTGTGCGAAGCAAGCATCAGGATCTGGGCTTCCAAAATTGCCGCGTTACCAAGTGGTACGTGAACGGCCATCTGGTCACCGTCAAAATCCGCGTTGAATGCCGTACAGGTTAATGGGTGCAATTG
>Ga0163162_10000759_pt1 | contig 30033 bp, 23 predicted proteins | sample S55metaG_FD_115310 | JGI IMG/M metagenome (GOLD analysis project Ga0163162, IMG submission 115310) | Switchgrass rhizosphere microbial communities from Kellogg Biological Station, Michigan, USA - S5-5 metaG | ecosystem: Host-associated > Plants > Roots > Rhizosphere > Soil | place: USA... | reverse complement strand
CTTGAGTGCTTGCGACAGCGGCGTGTTGCCCTCTTTCTTGGCCTTGTCGCGGCTCGTCCACAGCTGGGCAATCAATCCCGGCAGGCAATGCCGCGTTCGCGAGAATTTCGTGCCATTGGGGCCGGGAATGGTTGCAGCCGAATCGTTCGACAACGTCCCTTCGATCATCCCGATGGGGTCGATCAGATAGGTTCGGATAATCGAGGGATAGAGGCTCTTATAATCCAGCACCAGCACCGAATCGTAGATCCCGGGGCGGGAGTCCATGACAAAGCCGCCTGGGTAGGATTCGCCAGGCCGTGAACCTACGTTCGGTGCCACATAGCCTTCGCGATGCATGCGTGGCAGGTACAAATGACTGAATGCCGCGATGGAACCGCCGCTGCGATCGGCCTGCAGCCCGGTGGTATTGCCGCGCTCCAGCAGGAATTCCATTAGCCGGGTTTTATCGAAGATGCGAGTAACGAGCTCGCAATCCTTAATGTTGTAGCGAGCCAGCAGCGGCTTGTCCTCGTGGAACCGTCGCTCGATTTCCGCCATGCGGGAATACGGGTCATCGATATCCTTGCCTTCGCCCAGCAGTTCACGCGCAACGAATTCAAGGCTGAACGACTCGAAAGACCACGAGGCAGATCGAAGCGCCTCGATACCATCCACCACCAACCGTCCTGGAATCGAGGCGAACACATACCCTTCCCGTCGCCGATGATCGCGCCATTCGATCGTTGACGCGCCGCGCCCAATCGTAAGCGCCAGGCCGCACTCATCGGCGCACGTCTGGAGCAGGCGCAAGTCGAACTGCACCACATTCCAGCCAATGATGGCGTCCGGGTCGTTGTGCCGGAACCAGTTGTTCAGCGCGATGATGATGCCGGCGCGGTCGTCGAAGTAGGTCAGCGTGAAGTCGAGGTCCGCCGGCACCTCCGCTTGGCGATCACCAAGCATGAACACCTGGCGATCTCCGCAGCCTTCCAGCGCAATGGAGTACAACTGCCCGTGCGCGCTGGTTTCGATATCCAGCGAAACCAGCCGCAAGGATGGCCGATACCCCTCGGCCGGGCGCAGCCGCGGATTCACGATTGCGCCGTGCTCCTGGGCAAGGTCCACGCCCAGTGAGACCGACGCGGTGATGAACCGCTCCATTAGGTAACGCTCGTCCGGCCGAATGTCCGCCTCGAAGAGAGCGACACCCGCCTCCCCGAAGCGTTTCTCCAGCGAGAGCATTTCCCGGTAACCCTTCGTGTAGATACCCAGCACGGGCTGCTGGTCGAAGGTCTTCATCGGCAGCTCGGAAAGCTCAACGCCACTTCGGCCTGCCACGAGTCGCTCTACCTGTGAGCGCTGCTCGGCCAGCACGAAGGCAACGCTCCGCTGCCCCGTGATCAATACCCGGCGCACACCTTCCGCCGTAGCCAGCCACAGCTCGATCTCGTTCCCATCCCTCGTATCGCGCCAGTGGCGCGTGAGGATATAGCCGAGGTCGTTGAGTTCTTTCACCAAGGAATTGTAGCGGGCCACGTCACGCTCCGGCGGGCGCCTGGCAACACTGCTGACACCCGCTTAGGTGCCTGTCCGGCCGTACAAAAACAACCTGTCCGCGGACACCGATTTCCACCGCGCCATGCGCCCTGGCGGCTGGCACACGCATTGCTGCTTCTGGATATCCCAACCGCCAGGAAGCGCCCATGTTCTTCGCCCCGCCGCCCGCCGTGGTCGTACCCGATACCGTGATCACGGAGAGAACCAGTCACTACGACATCAAAGGCATCGACGAGCCTGGCCTCGTCAAGGAGATGAATGAGAAGGGCCCCGCTGGAGGGGGCAGCTCTTTCTGGGCCATCACGAATGGAGGCGTTTCTTCATCGTGGGAAACCAAACAGGTAGGACCGAGGTGTGTACTGGTGAACCCGCGAGTGTCGGTAGGCATCAACATCGTGTATCCGTCATGGGTGCCGCCGGCGGGCGTCAAACCGCAGGTGGTTGCCAAGTGGAATGCAATGCTGAAGGCGATGGTTCACCATGAAGGTGAGCATGCGCAGCTTGCCAGGGATCAGGGAAACGCGCTGACAGCCGTGTTGAGGGCGCATTCGAGCGACAGCACATGCGAGCGACTGGAGAGCTATCTAAAAATGAAGGACGCTGAGATTGGAAAGAAGCGGGAAGCGGCTGACCTGGAGTTGGACGATAGGACCAGCCATGGAAGCAAGGAAGGGGTTGCTATCTCCTGGTAGAGGACGATCCATAAAGTTACGCTGCCGATGTAGCTACTTGAGCGCCCAATATCCCCATCTGCACATCAATGCATGACTCCTTTAACCCGTACCTTCGGACAACGGTGTCCCGCGCAAGTTGCCTAATCGGTAGGAACGCATGACGATCAGATAGCACGTCATCCAAGCGATCGACAATTTGAGCGGGCGAAAAGAAGTCGACAAGCAACCCATTCTTGCCATGCTCGATGACCTCCTCAACCGGCGCCGTCTTCGATCCGATAACTAGGCATCCGGAAGCCATAGCCTCAAGGAGGGACCACGAGAGGACGAATGGATACGTCAGGTAGACATGCGCCGACGATACCTGCAGCACTCGCTTGAATGTTGAGTAAGGTACTTTTCCGCAGAAATGGACGCGTGAAAAATCAATCTCATGCCCAACCTCGGATAGAGCGCGTTGTCGATATGTCCCCTGAGGCAAGCGCTTGCCATAGGACACGTCATCACCACCAATAACTATGACGTGAACCTTGGGGCGCCTGCGCAGCAACTCGGGAAGCGCTCGCATGAAGATATGGAACCCGCGATAAGGCTCGAGATTCCGGCTGACGAATGTCACCACCTCGTCATCACGAGTCAGCCGCAGTTTCTTCTTGGGAAACTCCACGAATGCTTCATGATCCGGGCATAGGGCAGCCGTGTCGATACCATCGTGAACGACATGAATCTTCTCGTGATAACGGGTCGGAAAACGTGACTTTTGCCAGTGCGTAGGGGCGATACCTACGTCTGCCTGCTCCAAGGCCATCAGATGATGCATGTTTCGGGTACGAAGGCGCAGGACATCTTCGACCGAATTCGGAAACTCCGGGTCGAAGTTAAAATCCTGCCCTTCCGTGTTGTAGTAGAACTCGCAGAAGTGCACCAGGCGCGCGCGGGGATAGACGTCTTTAAGAAAGAGTGTTTCACCCCAGCCCGGATGGGCGTACACAACATCCGGATAAAAGCCGCCATGCTTGAGCTTCAGGAGCGCCGAAAGGACTGCCTGCCCACGCTGGACGGCGGCCTCCGTCGTGCGCAGCGTGGTCGGCGACGTGGCAGTGACGGGCTTGGGAGCTTCATATCCAATGAACCGAACACCGGGTATGGGTGCACGGATGTTTTCCCGAAGACGTCTCATCTCGCCCAGGCCTACAACCTGGGTATCTGGCATCGACCCGTACGCCGCCAGAAGGTGCTTGAATTGCCCGGGAAGGTTTTGGTGAATGAACAGAATTCGCAAGGGTTAGTCCGAGAATCTAGCGTTCATGCATGCTTTCGTTAGCATGCTGAATCAAGGGGCTTAGAAGATAGTTGATGACGCGGCGCTGTCCCGTTTTGATCTCAGCCGTGACGGCCATCCCGGGGCTTAGATGAATGATCCGGTCATCGACCTGCATGGTGTCACGCGGAAGGGACACCTCGGCCGAAAAGATCAAACCAAGCTTATCGTCCGCGCGCGCATCGTTTGACACCTGGACAACTGTTCCGTGCAAGGTTCCGTATCGGGTAAACGGAAAGGTCTCGACCTTTACTTCCACTGCCTGGCCCTCATGAACAAATCCAATGTCCTGATTGTCGACAATGGCCTGCACGATAAGCTTTCCGTCGGAAGGCACGATGGTCATCAGTGCCTGCGCCGGGGTCACCACGCCGCCCACGGTATGCACGTCCAGGTGCTGGACAAAACCATCAATCGGAGAGCGAAGCTGCATCAACTGGCCGTGCTGCTTGTCCTTGCGAACCTCCTGCTCAAGTCCAGCCGCCTTGTCGGTATCATCATGGAGCTTCTCCAGCCACGTCCTGCGCGCATCGGCCAGGTAGGCCGTCCGCTTGTCAATTGCCGATGCCAAGGCAGCCGCGCTCTCCTGCTTCCGCGCCCGCTGACCAGCCAGGTCCTGCTCGATCTGGATAACAGCTTGCTGCTCGTTGTAATAGTCATGCTTACCAACGTAGCCTTTTTTAATTAGCTCACTGTAATCCCGCTCTTTTTGCTGCTCGATAGGTAGCGTACGCTGGAGCTTATTGATTTCCTCGTTTGTCTCCGCAAGGGTTCCCCGGGCCTGATCCACGTCCGCCCCAAGGCGCGCCATGTTGCTCTGATAGTCGGCAAGCTCGCCCTCCAGTACATGGGCCTCGACTGCAGCCGAAGCACCGAGGCTTGCCGCATTATCGATTGAGGACTTCTTTCCGGTTTCGATCATTACCAACATCGCACGGGCCCTAGCCATCTCTCCGTTGACAGACTGAAGATCGGCTTGCGCGCGGTTCCCGTCCGTCTCGGAATCGGTGGCGTCGAGGTCGACCAGAACCTCGCCTCGCTGGACTTTCTGGCCATCACGCACATGGATAGCCGTGATGACCGCGGTGTCCTGGGGTTGGATCGTCTTCACGTCGCCGTTGGGAAGGATCTTTCCTGGCGCCGAGGCCACCATGTCTACCTTGCCAAGCCATGCCCAGGCCAACGCAAACAAAACCAACGTGCAGATCACGATCGCTGCGTATCGCGGCAACGGATGAACAGGCGTATCGCGTAAAGCCAGCGCCGAAGGGAGGAATTCGGCATCTCGACGCTCGACCGCGGTGGCGTCGACTGCTTTCCGTTCCTTCCAGGCGTCCAGGAATACGCTGTTATAGCGCTGGGCTAGCGACCTCAGTGCGTAACTTCCACTCATGCTTGCTGCAACCGGTAGAGCCGCGCGTAGTGGCCGGCCTGAAAAGTAAGAAGTTCGGCGTGACTACCGTGTTCCACGATGCGACCGTGATCCATAACGACGATGCGATCGGCGTCTCGTACAGCAGATAGACGATGCGCAATGATGATCACCGTCCTTCCCTGGCAGATCGCCCGCATGTTCTGCTGGATAATTCGTTCGGACTCGTAATCGAGTGCGCTGGTAGCCTCGTCAAAAATGAGAATGCGTGGATTACTCATCAGCGCTCGGGCGATAGCCACGCGTTGACGTTGTCCGCCCGATAGCGAGGCACCCTGCTCGCCGACTACGGTGTCATAGCCCTCAGGAAGCTCAAGAATAAACTCATGAGCCCCTGCAAGGCGGGCCGCGTTGACGATGTCCTCAAGCGGTGCGCCAGGCTCGGCAAGTGCGATGTTGTCCCGGATACTGCGATTGAACAGGACATTTTCTTGGAGCACCACGCCGATCTGGCGGCGTAAGGAAGCAACGTCGACCATGGCAAGATCGACGCCGTCAACGAGTACCCGGCCGCGCTCGGGCACATATAGCCGCTGGACCAACTTCGTCAACGTGCTCTTTCCCGATCCTGACCGCCCGACCACGCCGATGACCTCGCCTGGCTCGATAACGAGGCTTACATCCTGCAGGACCTCAGGCGCATCAGGCCGGTAACGGAAGCGAACGTGTTCAAACTCGACACGCCCAGCCACTTCCGGCAGAGGACTGCGATTTGCGGAAGAGATTTCACTCGGTGTATTGAGGATATCGCCGAGGCGCTGCATGGAAACGCCTGTCTGCTGGAAGTCGGTCCAAAGTTGGGCAATACGCATGATCGGCTGCGCGACTCGGCCGGCAAGCATATTGAAGGCGATCAGCTCGCCCACGGATAACTCTCCAGACATCACCAGCCGTGCGCCAATCCAGATTGTCCCCAAGGTGACGAGCTTGCCAACATAGCCAACGCCCTCCCTGGCCACCGTACCAAGGGTGGTGGTGCGGAAGCCCGCCGACACATACGAAGCAATCTGGTTGTCCCACTGCCTGGACATCTGCGGCTCGACCGCCATGGCCTTCAGCGTCTGGATTCCAGTGACGGACTCCACCAGGAAAGACTGGTTTTCCGCGCCCCGGTTGAATTTCTCGCGCAGCCGCGAGCGCAGCAATGGCGTCAATACCAGGGAAAGGACAAGGTAAAGCGGAAGCGAGGCTAGAACGAGCAGGGTCAGCTTCCCACTATAAGCCGCCATGACCGCGATGAAGACGAACGAGAAGAGCACGTCCATCACCAGGGTCACTGCATTTCCCGTGAGAAAGCTCCGGATGGTTTCCAGCTCACGAACACGCGCAACCGAGTCGCCAACGCGGCGGGCCTGGAAGTAACCAAGAGGCAGCGCGATGAGGTGTCGAAAAAGACGTGAACCTAGTTCGACATCGATGCGATTGGTGGTGTGAGCAAATACGTATGTTCGCAATCCGCTCAGCACCGTCTCGAACGTCATGCAGACAAACAGGCCAATGGCCAGGACATCGAGAGTCGTGGTTCCGTGGTGGACGAGTACCTTGTCCATGACCACCTGGAAGAACAGCGGCGTGACCAACCCGATAAGCTGGAGGAAGAACGAAACCACCAAGACTTCGGTGAGGAGCCTTCGGTACTTGACCATGGCTGGAATAAACCAGCTGAAGTCAAACCGGCCAAGTTCACCCAATGTCGACGCACGCGACGCGACCAGGATCAGCTGGCCGCCCCACCACGCTTGCCATTCTGAGTGCGCTATGACGCGCGGCCGGCCGGCCACCGGGTCGTGAACGAGCACCGTTCCATCGTCCACGCGCGCCAGTACCATGCACTGCCCATCGACGCCCACGGCGATCGCAGGCAGCGGGCTACCCTTCATGCGATCCAGGCCGAGGTGCTCCAGTCGCGCCTTCAGCTTCAGTGATCGAAGGCTTAGAACAATCTCGTCCGGTGTAAACGATGCAGCGCCGATGGCTGCATTGTGCGCCAGTTGAGCGGGGTCAGCCGCGATGCCGTGAAACCTCGCCACCAATACCAGACACGCCAGCCCTGAGTCGACGACCGCCTCTTGGGCCGCCGACTCTTCCCCCGATTCCATGGTCATTCGCTTATCCGTGCACGTGAGCCGCTAGAACGCTACCGACTCCCTGAGCCGGATCCTGGGCAGCCTCCGACATGTCCCCTCCCAGATCAGCACCAAATGTACCCATGGCATTGACCAACTGGGCAAGGAACGCGTCGGTCGTAGCCGCATGGCCTGGTTTGTGATTGCTGGTCTCCAAGCCGGAGGACATAGCGGCGAACACTTTTCCAGGATCGTCCTGAAGCCCGCCAGATACACCCATCCCTTCGGCTGCGCCGGCCTTCAACGCTCTTGCAGTTGCACTGATGGCACTGGCAGTGGCGCCAATGCGGGCGGAGCGCCCAACGCGTCTCGCCCCCGTTGCACCGGTCTGCGACGGCATCGCCACGGATACCCCGGAGCTCTGCGACGCATCGCCACTGCCCGCGGGGACAGAAGATGCCGCGACCGAATCAGCGTCGGCCAGGGTCGGGTCCTGGGCAGGACCGGCATGTGCCTGGGCTGCCGCGGTGTCGACACCATCAGAAAGCATAAGCATTGAGTTGCTGCCTAGCGCAGAACGCTCGCCTTCGGACGGCGAATTGACGGACATGAGTTCCCGGCCGGCCATGGCATCCTGCGAGGTGTTCGTGGAACGCCCCTCCGCCTGCGCCATGGGCGCATTCGCCAATCGATGATTGGCTGTCACAGACCGGCCGCCTCCGAAACTTCCAACCGAGCGCGTGCCGGTGGTCGTCGCAGATTGACTCTTTGTGGAGGGCGGGTGACTCGTACTCGTGGATGTCTGGCTTGTGGTACTCGACGTGGTATGGCCCTGCGTCTGCGAAGTGCCACTGCTCGATTGAGCCGTCTCACGCTCATAATCCATCGCAAGCGCGGTACCGTCGGCAAACTGAATCTGCGAGATTGCCGTCGAATCAACATCATCGATCGTGATGGTCGAAGTGTCGTCAGCCGTGGTTACGGTGATAACAAGGCCTGCCCCGACGCGGGTGTACTGCAAGTTAGATGCAAGGATTCCCTGTCCAAACGACAGCACATCCCCTGTCGACTTCCCGGCAAGCGTCTGGATGGTAGCGTCGCCGAATCCCGCATTGAACTGGTACGTCTCGCTGCCGGAACCGCCATGCAGCGTGTCTCCGCCCTGTCCGGCCACCAGGGTATCTTCACCCATGCCACCGAAGGCCTGACTTCCCGTGGCGAATGCAGTAAGCGTGTCGATACCATTGTCGCTGGAAATCGTCTGGCCGACGGTGTTGGCCACCAGTGATGTCACCGGCAACGGCACTGCACGTACCGGAGCTCCCCCTGATTTGGCTAGCAGTGTATCGAGGTTACCCACATCAATGCTCGATCCATCGGCAAATGTCACCGCATTCAAACCACCGCTGGTGAAGTAGTCGCTAATCGTGATCTGATTAGCCTCGCCATCCACATTGATCACCAGATCGCCGCCATTGGATTCGAAGCTCACCTGGCTTGCGGCAATGCTTCCGGTAAACGCGATGGTGTTATACCCGCCGCCCAAGTCGACGTTGGCGTCGCCGTAGCCTCGGGCGAATTGATAGGTTTCCAGTCCAGCACCGCCGATCATCGAGGTAGCCCCGGCACCGGCAATGAAAAGATCGGAATCGCCGTTGCCGACCAGGATGTCGCTTCCAGCGCCACCGGCCAACGTGTTATTGGATGAATCGGCCATCAGCACGGAATCGCCAGCGCCCGCAGTAAGGTTACTGCCACCCTGGAATGTGAATGCCGTGAGGAATGAATCGCCGAGAAGCTGATCGATCTCCTGCATGCTTGCCTGCGTACCATCGGCAAACTGGAACTCGGATATTCCTGTCTGGAACTCCTGCCCCCCGTATTGCTGGGCAACAGACACGACCCCCGTGTGACCATCTTTGTTTACATTGATCTGAAGGCCGTTATAACCCAGTTCGAACGTCACATCGTTAGACGTAATTCCGTCCGTGAACTGGAGCGTGTTGCTGCCAAACCTTTGGGCTGTGACGTAGTCGTTGCCGATCTGGCTGCCAACCTGGAAGGTCTCATGCCCTTGACCTCCTGTCATCGTGGTATTGCCTGATCCCGCAACCAGTAAATCGCGGCCGCTCCCGCCCATCAGCGTGTCGCTACCGGCACCACCGATCAAGGTGTCATATCCGTTGTCGCTGTCCAGTTCCACGTTCGAACCGGTCGCTTGCTGGACCGTACCGGCATAGTGGACTGCCGCTCCCGACCCCGCGCCAAGCAAAGCATCGATCTGCGAAGAAGTCAGATCGACGCCGGCATCGAACTGGACATCCAGCGAACTGGTGGATGCCGCCGTGAAGTAACCCTGGATAGTGACCGTCCCCTGCGACCCGTCAGGCGTGTTGATGCCATCTGCCGTTACGACGAGATCATTTCCGCTTTGGCTGAACGTCGTGGTTAGCGGGTCGATCGTCGCATCGACTTCAAGGCGATTGGTCTGGGCCGTCCAGTCGGCTGCGAAGGTTTCCTGGCCAAAAGCACCACCGGAAGCGTCTACACGCATCGTCTCGACGCCTGTTCCGCCGATGAACGAATCGTTGCCTCCCGAGACTTCGTAGACATCGTTACCGCTACCGCCAATTTGCGTATCTGAACCGGAGGCATTTGCCTCGCGATCGGTGCTTAGCGTGAGAATGTCGTCATCATTGAACCCAAGGCTGGCGCCATCTGCAAAAGTAATGGCGGGCACCACCCACGAAGCGCTTTCGGCGTAATCGATGATATCGACCGATCCACCAGCCTGCGTGGTCAGAATAAGATCACTATCCTGGATTGCATAGGAAACATCCGACGAACTGAGCGCCGTGAAGTTCACCGAGCCACCGGTGCCATTCATGAACACCGTGTCAGTACCAACAATGGCGCCATAGTTCATGGAAACTGACGTACCGGCGATCATGTGAACGTTGCCACTGCCTACTTGCACGGTCGTATTGTCGTCGGCCGTTACGGTATCGTTCTGTGTGGAGAGGACGAGCGTACCGGCTGTCACCTCGATCGACTGATCGCCCGCACCAGCGTACTCCGCCCCACCTTCCACATTGGCCAGCGACAGTGTCGAGCCATCGGCGAACTGGAGCAGGGAGACGTCCTGCGAATCCAAGATCCTGACTGTTGTACTGTTTCCGCCGGCACGGTCAATGACAACGTCAAGCTCCGGAGTTGCATCCTGCGTCCACGGTGCGGTCGCTCCGGTGAATGTGATCGATGAAACATCGCCGTCAACAAGCAACACATTCTGACCGGATGAAGGCGACGATGCCTGGATGGATACCTGGCTCGCCTCATCCGTGATTTCAAACGTCGTGGCGCCAGAGCCGGATTGCATGCGGGTCGAACCAGACCCGGTTATCAGCCGATCGTTGTTACCGTTGGCCGTAAGCAAGTCGTTGCCCGCACCACCGGTGAGCGTATCGCCATCACCCGTAGCGATCAGGGTGTCATTTCCGCTGGAGGCGCTCAAGGAAGCACCCTGGCCTGAAACGACCTCATACCCAGGCATGGTGGTCAATAGATCGCCCAGCGCCGCGGAAACACCGCCATCGAAGCTAAGCGTCATGTTGGATGCCGCCCCAAGTGCGAGCGCCCCGGGCAAGGTGATCGATCCGCCGCCCTGCACCTGAATGACCAGATTCGATCCGTCAGGCGTGGATAGCGTCAGATCAGACAGCGTGATCCCGCCGGTAAACGCAAGAACATTCGCCGCTGCGTCCTGGACAGCCACGGTGTCGCTACCCATGCCCGGGCCAAACTGGAATGTCTGAGAGCCAGAACCCCCAAGCATAAGATCATTGCCGGAGCCCGCTACAAGTACGGTCGTTCCGCTCCCGCCGTAGAGGGTGTCCGGTCCGGAACCGGCCCGAAGCGTATCCGCCCCGGACGAAGCCACGAGGGTATCGTGCCCACTCCCCGCGGTGATGTCATGCAACGAAGCGCTGGTGGCAATGTATTGATCCACTCCGGCCGGCGCCGAGACACGAGCTTCAAGGTCCGCTACCGACCAGACCGTGCCATTGGCGAAATCCACTTCGCTGATGGGTTGATGCGCCGCACCCTGAAGGAAGCGCTGAAGCACAACCGTGTCACCACTTGCATCAAGCACCAGTTCAAGAGTGCCCGTCGCATCCATCTGAACCACCGAGACCTGGCTCGGCGTGATACCAGCAGCAACGGAAAGTACGTTGTGGTCACCCGGCGCCACAGACCCAACGATTGTGTCGTGGCCGTGGGCCTCCCCAACGATGAAGGTGTCGTTCCCGGTACCTGCATAGAACGTATCGTTTCCGCCACCACCCGCCAGCGTTACATCACCATAGCCACCGCCGAGGGTATCGTTGCCGATACCACCCGACAAGCTATCGCCGTCACTGGCAACGATCGCCTGGTTCAGGAACGTGTGAGCTTGCTCAGAGGGATATACGTTGGTTGGATCGAACTCATCGACGAGAACGTTCAGTTCGTCCGAGCCGAAAGTATCGCCGTTGGCAAGTCTGAACGTGCCACCCGTCGTGGATTCAACAGGCGCGTTTCCGGTTCCGAAGTAGTCATTGAAGACGAGGCCACCGAGCACCAGGTTGACGCCGGAGCCGTTGATCTGCAGGGAAGCCTGCAGATTCGCCGCAGTAACGCTTGAATCGAACTCGACCACGTCGTTTGCTTTGAACCCGGTGATGGAAGCACCAGGACCGTACTGTTCGGTAGCGATCGTGTCGGACCCAGTCGCATCGCTATCAAGCGTGATGTAGGGACCGCCAAATCCAGACTGAAGTGTGATCAGGTTGCCGCCGTTGTTCTTCTCAACGATGCTCTGCGCCTGGCCATCCACGACCAGCGACTGCCCCGCAGGATCCACGAGCCAGATATTGCTTGAACTTGACGTCGTCGACCCCGCTTGCATCTTCGCAGTGAGGTCGGCCACCGACCACTGGGTTCCGTCAGCAAACAGAATAGTCAGTGGTGCCACTACGGTAGTGCCACCTGCCCCTTGCCGATAGAAATTCTTCAGGGTGAACGTGACCGGTGTATCCACGAACGACTGGCCACTGACGGAGAACACGACGTCGGCGCCATTCTCCTGAACGGTAACATCACTCGATTTGATTGCCTGGCCGAGTAGACCGTTACCGAATGTGAGTGCAAAATTGCCCGCGTCATAATCGCCGATCGAAGTACCAGAAGCAGAAGCATCGAACGTGTAAGCCGTTGTACCGTTTGCATCCGTCGCGTGATCAACAAGCGTGTCGGCCGGATGGCCGTAACTCACCACGTCAGCTACAAAGCCACTGGAATACCAGTATGTTCCATTGCTGAAACGAAGGTTCACCGAAGCCGAAGGCGCCAGATAGATGCCATTCGACGAATTGGCCAGGGACACCAACATCGCGCCCGTACTCGAGATACCTACGCGAATATCGCCCGGACCATAGCCAGACGCCACGTTGATGTCGTATGTCCCGCTTGTCAGCGTGTCCTGTCCGGACGATCCGCCCAGCGTGAGCGTTCCTCCGCCAACGATCAGATCACCGCCGCCACCGAGGATGGGGGCGTACTCTCCACCGGAGAAGATCGTGTCGTTACCCGCACCACCGTTGATGGTGTCGCCATACCCCGCCACGATGACGTCATACCCCTGAGGTGCATTGATCGTGGTGTAGTTGGTCCTCGCATAGAGCAATGCATTGGCATTAGCCTGGGTATTGAAAGAACTGTCCCCGAAATATCCCCCAGTTGAGAAGTTGATCTGGGTTAGTTTGCCCGTGGTGTTATCCGGGTTCAGGAAGAAATCGGCGACGTCGAGCGAATGACCGGTCTGTGTATCGGTGATGATCAAGTCCACGCCACCGTCATAGCCGTTCTGCTGGATGGAGAACGCGGTGTTGCCGGTGGTGAGGCCGGACCCCAGTTGGATGGAGGACTGATTGCCCGGCACGACCGTGTCGTTGCCGTCGCCATCGTCGTATTCGAACGTCGTGTAGCCGTAATTGCGCCCGGCTAGCATCAGCGTGTTGCCAGTACCCGGATCCAGGGTGTCATTTCCATTTCCGCCCTGAAGCGTATCGCCGTCACCTTGTGCCGTTAGCACAAGGTATCCATTGTTGATATCGGTGATGTATTGGTGGCCTGATGGGCTCGCCGTCGCCGCCATACTTGCCAGGTCGTTCTCGCTCCAGGAGGTACCATCCGAGAAGGTCACCTCCGTCAGGATCTCTGGATTGATCAGGAGCTCGTCCGATGTACCGCTAATGCCCAACACCAACTGGTAGTTTGCATTGGCGGAAACGGTGAGGTTGCCCTCAGTCACGCCATTGCCGAGCAAAACGGTAACGCTATCCTCTCCTGGCACGGTGACCACGCCGGAGCCAACGCCAAAGGACACTTTGCCAGAGGCCGCGCCGCCGTTATTACCTGTGTCAACGTGATTGGCCAAGTCGGCCATGGACCAAGTGGTCCCGTCCGCGAACACAACGTTAAGATCAAATGTCGCGTTGTGATCGAGCCCATTGGTACCGGCACCGATGTCGAGCTCCGCCCCAGTGCCCTTGATCTTCAATGCATAGGTTGCGATACCGGGATCGAAAGGATTCGGCTGGGCCACAACCTCGAGATCTTCCGGCCGCACGCCCTGGTCAAGGATCACGGTAAGGGGGCCTCCCGGTATATCGGTCGTATACCCCTCTTCGCTGCCATTGGAGTTGACCACGAGCGTTTGTCCGGAATCGCGCCCGAACAGAATCGTGTTGTGACCACCCGATTCGATCTTGGCTACGCCCTGATTTGCGCGAATGGTGTCGTCTCCACCAATCGCGACGAGCGTATCGTTGGCGCCCGTCATCGTGATCGATACACCGCTTGGTACGTACACAGCGGAATCGCTGGCTCCTACGGAGCCTTGAACAGCCAGGTCCACCAACTGTTGTCTGGTCAGCATTGAGCCATCGTCGAACTCGATACCGGAGATGGCGTATTTGCCGTCGATATCGGTCGTGCTGATGTCATTCAGGCTGAGTGTGGCTGTGCTGCCGATGACCCCTATCGTCAAGGGCGAGGACTGTGAAAGCGAGCCGCTTACACCGAGGCTGAACGTGAGATCGCTTTGTGAGAGACCTCCACCAATGCGGATCACGTCAACGCCCGTCTTGAAACTCGAGCGGAAGCCATCGCCGGTATCAACACTGCTCAAGTTAAAGCTTCGATCACTCCAAGTTGTCCCGTAGCCGCCGAACTGGGCGCCATATCCCTCGATCAACTGCTGACCCGTTCCGTTCCACGTGTACGTGTCGCTACCTTCGCTAGACATGACGGTAGCGTTGCCCCCGCCTAGCTGGATCGTATCGTCGACAGCACCACCCTGGATGAGATCGTTGCCCGATCCCGCGACGATCAATGCGCTACCCGTTGTTCCAAGGAGCGTGTCGTTCCCCGCGCCGCCGAAAATCATTACGTTTCCGGGCCCTGCGATTACATCCACTTCTGCGCCGTCGCCCGCGTAATACGTGGCTCCGGGTACGGTACTCGTAACGGTGCCGCCATTACTGCCGCCAGTAAACGTCGTCACCATTCCAGAGACGTCGGCAATACCGAGCGAGGTTCCATCCGCAAACTCTATTTGCGAAATTGTATGTTGGTGCGAAGGATTAGCAGAGAAGTAGCTAGCTAAAGTAATGGTCGATGTATCGAAGATGATTTCAAGCGACCCATTCGCCGTCTTCTCAAATGTCAAGTCTTCGAGAGAAATTCCTTCACCAAACTTAAGCGTATCTGCACCGGCTGAGCCAGCCCATTCGTTGATCGTGCTTGACCCGTCCCCGACATTGAAGAGATACGTTTCCGTGCCAGCGCCGCCGTAGACGGAGTTATCACCTTCTCCACCTTCGATGGTGTCGTGCCCGGTGCCGCCCCGGATTGTGTCGTCCCCAAGGCCGCCGGTAAGCACATTTGCACCGGTTTGGCCAATGATGACGTTGGAGCCAGCTCCGCCGGTAATCGTGTCATTTCCGTCCCATCCCGTAAGCGTATCCCCGCCGAAAGGATCGGGTGCCATGGTGGCGCGGACAACATCATCAGACGACCATGATGTACCGTCCTGGAAAACAATTGAAATACTTGTCGAATTACTGAAATAACCGGAAACCGTGAGTGCGCTATCCGAATTAGGATCCGAAAGAACAAGATCGTTCCCCGATTTCCTCGCCAAGATCGAGTCTTCGGTCAAACTGCCCGCAGCTTCGATGGTCGCCGTTCCGGAGCCAGCAACTATCGAATAACTGCCGGTGGACCCGCCAAGCACGTAGGTTACGTCCCCTGATCCACCATAGAACACACCTGACCCACCACCAGCCTCAATGGTGTCCGACCCCGCGCCTGCTATTACCGTTGTGTTTCCGTCCCCCGCATAGACGTAGGAATTTCCATCGCCGACTGAGACGTAATTGTTGCCGCCGTTTGCATCGACGACCTCGTCACCTGTGCCGCCATAGATAGAGTTGTTTCCACTATCAGCGGATACAAAGCTATCTCCGTTTCCCACATAGATAGTATCGGCACCACCGGCGTAAATGTAACTATCGCCGCCGGAGCCGTAAATGATTTCCGGGCCACTGCCGCCGAATACCGTATCGGAGTACTGAGATCCCGCATCCTCAATCGCAACGCCAGTGGCGTTAGCTACCAGTTGGTTCTCGTCGAGGAAAATGACGCCTCCACCCGAGCCAGCGTATATCGTCTTATTGCCATCCCCCGCGGCGATAGTATCGATACCGGTTCCGCCATAGATTGTGTCGTCGCCACTGCCGCCGGAGATGAAGTCGTTTCCGCTGCCTGCAAAGATCAGGTTGGCATTGCTACTGGCAATTTCATTGCCCTCCGCATCAAGCGATTCATAGACCTGGGAACGAATGTACTGCACGAAAAATCCGTTCATTACGCCGCTGTCGTCGACGTAGTTAGTCAACGCATAGTTTCCGCTGTAGTCGGGCGCCCAGCCAAATCCCGCCATGATCGTGTCGTTACCGCTGCCGCCAACAATCGTGGCGCTACCGGTGCCCCCGGTAATCAGGGTATCGCCGCTGCCTGCATGGATAGAATCGTTACCAACGCCGCCATTTAACCAGTCAAAACCCGTAACGCCGTAGGCCGTGTAATCAGACGCGGACGTGCTATCTGGGCCAGTGCCCGCTGTGTAGGTAATGTCATGCCAGTTGGCAGCACCTGCACCGCCTACGAGCGTATCGTTGCCCGCGCCAGCATTCAGCACTTGCGCGCCCGTACCAGCCTCGACGTAAGTTCCGACGGTGTCGGAAAAATTCTGCGTCAGATATTCGCTACCATCCACTACTAGCCATTGCGGTCCGGAGCCACCGTAGATGCTTGTCGCGTCCCCTTCGCCGTCGACAACCCAGAACTGCCCAGTCGTGTTGTCGGGCCCTTCGAGCACAGGGCTGCTCGCATGCGACGAGCCATCGTTATCAAATTCCATGAATCCGAGCGGGCCGTCGGCATAGGAATTACTCTCCGATACTTGCAGGGCTCCCGAGGGGGTTGACGGCGTCGGCGCCTGCGGTAGCGTAATGCCATCATCACTGAAACCGGAGAAGTTATTTAATGTAATTGTCGTCTCGATCGACGTCGACGGAGCATGCCCCTCCGCCCCGTATAGGCTAGCTACTTGATCAGAGCTCAGATCATCAGCTGCCGCGGTTGGAACAAAGAAATCCAACAATGACCCAAGCACACTCGACGCACCACCGCCGGACGACACGCTTTGCCGCTGCACCTGAGCAGAAGCTTGGGGCGACGCGGTCGGCGCCGAGATCTTGATCGTAATCTTGCCAGTCGGATTGCTCCCAGGCGTATATCCAGGCATCTGAATCAACGTCGATAGAGTCGGGTCGTACCATTCTCCCGGGGCCACATACTGTATCTGTGTCGACGAGAAGGTCGGCTCCGTGACTAGGCTACCTTGCGCATTGACGCTATAAACATAGAAGTTAGCGCTCTGAGCGGACGAAAGATTGAAGGTTTCGCTAGAGCCTTGTTTCACATAATAGGACGCGCCAGAACTGTCGTTCGCCGCGTTAACGGTGCTGGCACCGTCCCCGAGAACAACCGTATCTTGGCCGCCGGCCATCGTGATGGAATCGCTCCCGCTTCCAGCGTAAATATAATCGTTACCCAAGCCATCGATGAATTGCGTTTTCAGCGATCCACCGATCAAAATATCGTTCGCCGTGCCGGTGGCATCCAATGTGTCTTGGTCACCTTCACCGATTAACAGGCTCTGATAATAGTTGCCTGACCCCAAGGTCAATCCGGAGCGAAGAGATGCCACAAGGTCGTTCTTTCCACTTGCGCTACCCACCTGAATATCCAGGGGATCGAAACTGGCGATGTTGAAATTCGCCTGGGTCAGGAACGGGGCACCTATTCCGGAAGTTATGTAGTTCGCCAGAATGGCGGATGCTGCTGGCGCTAACGTTGCACTAAGTGTACCAACCGTGAGACCGGCGAAGGGCGTGCCAGCAAACTCTCCCATTGCGGTTTGCGCATTCGCGAGCGCCGATGCTGCCCCTGCAGTGGATTTCGACCACGTGCCATCGTATCCGAATGCGTACGACCTATAGGTCTTTCCTTGGCTGTCACCAGTGAGGAATGTCTTACTCAGTTCAGCATAGTCCGCCATAGCTTCAGCGAGGGGGACGGTAACGGTGCCTTGGGAGTTCGTGTCCGAAGGATCATAGAGGCCGAAAGTTGCGGCCTGCATGTACATTCTTGAGGCTACGCCGGCGGACTTATCCTTATTTGTCTGATATCGAATTTGGAACCACGCATCAGCGCGATCAATTCCATTCGGGCGCGTTGCCTTAAGATCGCCGATGATTGCGGGACCTATGTTCTTCTTGTCACTGGCCAATAGCGAAAAAATCATCGTCCCTTCCCGAGAATCGAGAAGGCCTGTATTTAGATTATCGTCCTTGACTAGCTTGAGAAATTCTCCGTACTTAGAAAGAGCGTGGTCAAGGTTCTTGTGATTCGCATCGCCGATGACCACGTCCTGAAAAAGCTTGTCGACCCCAGCCTGCGACAAGCTCGGGAGGGCATATGCGTATCCGAGGTCGTAACCTATTTGATCTGCCAAGCTGTATGTCTGTGACTTTTTTGGATTTTGAATGCCTACCGGCCATGTCTTGCTGAGGTCATTCATAGCCCGAATTATCTGAGCCGGAGTAGCCCCGAGCATGGTGAGATATTCAGAAGCAGCGGCGCCGGTGGAGATATTTATGCCAATTCCAACAGTGGCAATCCCCTTACTATCGCCGTAAGGTTGAAATTGCAGGCCTTCAACTTGGCTGTTTGACCAGAAGTCTTTAATCGCAACCGTGATGGAAGTTGCACCCAGTGAAGTAAATCCATCAGCCATGATCGCCCTCCTTGACAGGCGCTTCGATCTTTATCACGCAGAGTGTGTGTACCCAGAAGTAAGGCAGAAAGTCAGCTCGCTCATCTATTGGATTGGTCGAGCTCGGAGATGGATCGTTAAACGAGAGACCGTATATTTGGACGAACGTCGATCGCTGCCCTTCGTCCGTCGCCCAGGACCGAAGTACTGACACCCCGACCAGTTCTCGTGATCTTCTTTCAAATCCAAGGTCGAAGCCGTTAATAGGCGTTGTAAGCGGCACTTGTCGATCTTTGATGAAGATGTTGTAAGCAGGAAGGCCGACCTGCTCCCTATACATGTGCTGGTAGTATCCATATGACGATGCACGGAACGGGCGGCACGGCGCCACATCGATTCGATTGGCAGTAAATTGGTGGCCATCGATATCGAACGATGCTTGACTGGTAGTGGCCGCCTTGTCCTCTATTGCTTTCGCAACAAAAGCCGTTACCTCCGGGTCGTACCTCGGCGCACCGTCCTTTGGAAGGTGACCACGTTTAGAAGCGGCGGTCAAAAATTCAGCGGGATCTGCCATTTCTTTCGGCCGCCATTCAATGAACTCGATCTGCGGCACCAGTTTCTTAACGTCGAGCGTGCATAGCTGTTCATCAGATAATTCAGCGAATCGGATCTTGACCAGATCCGCCTTCAGCCCTTTGCAAAGTAAGGAAGTCTGGTCAAACCTTGATTCATATTGCGCAGCAACAGTGAAGCTTGATACGGAAAAAATACTGATCATCAATATCGATTGAAGTATTTTCTTCCGAGGAAGGTACGCAATCTTGGCGCGCACGAAACTACCGGGAGTTTCACCGGCCGATTTGAATCCACTAGCCACTACGAGCCTCCTTGGCGGGCACGCGAACGACAATGTTGCACTCGGTTGCGGCCCAGAAATACGGATTAAAATGCGCGCGATTGTCGATCGGGTTTATCGAATTATGCTCTGGAATATCTAGAGCGTATCCCGTTACCTCAAGAGAAATTTGGCGATTACCGTTCACCGTCGCCCATGCTCGATCAAGATCAATGCCAAGAAATCCATTCTTGGTTCGAGAAGAAAAACCGATATCCTTTCCTTCTGGCCCGTTAGTGAACGGAATAGATTGGCCGTCCATACTAATATGGTATGCGGGCAAGCCAAGTTGCTCTCTATACAGATGCTTGAATGATCTTGCGCCGCTCGGATCGAATGATTTGCATGAATCTATATCGATGCGATGAGCGACAAGGGAATGTCCATTGATCGTGAACGTCGACGTCGACACTGAGGCCGCACCGTCTTTGAGTGCTTTCGCGACGAAGGACCTTAGGCCTTTATCGAAGTACGATGGCTTGTCGTCGATAAGGTGGCCATCCTTGGAAATCGCATCATAAAATTCGTCGGCGTTTACTGTCGCCGCAGGTTTCCACTCGTAAAACTTGAATTGGGAAAATAGCTTCTTCGTATCTAATGCGCAGAGCTCCTCGTCCGTCATAGATTCGACTTTTGCCCGTTTGATGTCACTCACCAACGCGCGGCAAAGCGGACTTGAGGCGTTAGCTCTGGATAGGTATTGAGCTGCAATAGATGTAGTGCAGAGAGTAGTGCACACAACTGCCAGAGCAGCTTGAATGTATCGCCGCCTTGCTTGCGAGTAACCAGCAAGACGGATCGATCTCGGCCGAACATTGTCGTTCACCATAAGACGTCGATTCTTAGACGACATGTAAATCGCACGTGCTAGCGAGCAGACCGCACTGCTCAGCAGCCGCGGTCACGAGCACTATTGCGAAAGCCATCCCTGTTTCCCCTGTATCTGTTCCACGTTGCGTGGTGAAGCTATTTAGATCGGGGGAATTGTGCGCGTCAACCAGCAGGATATTACGAGAGGCCCTGATGAAACGGATCGGTCTATAAGTTTGATAACAAAGACTTTTCTTCCTTAAACCCATCTTGGCTCGTAAATTTTCATGTAGGTTTTCCCCTACACAAATTCCGACACAAATCTCTCCAAGAAAATTTGGAAGAACTCGGTCGGCGAGTCGTGCATGGCGCACAAGTCACCCGCCGAGCCGCTCAGCCAGGCATCGTTCGGGCACGCCACATTCCTGACTCAAATCCAGGTTAACGACGACCCAGAATGGTTGCCCATAATGACTTCAAGGCAGCTTGGCTTATTCCCGGTACAGAACTGTCGTAGCGTCGCCCGACACAAGACTCTCCACTTCAGCGAGGTTATCGACTTCCATCACGGAATACGTCGCCTCCACGCCCGAGAAAAGTCGACCCTGGGCAGTCTCCGAGTCAGTCTCCACCTCGATGACTTTCCTTATGCCCGCGAAAATGTACTGAACTTTGTTGCCGTTCAGCTCAAGTCGTCCGTCGGCGTTCAAATCCTCGTTTTCCTTAGCAATCCTCTCAGCTTCTGACCATGCTAGATCATCGTCCACCGCATCTATCAAATAGATGTTCTCGTGCAGAAGATAGGACTCCTGACCTTCGTACTTCCAGTAGAAGATTGCATGCGCGCAGTACCACATTCAGATCACCTCGAATGCATTCAATGCGGGAGCAAAAAGGAGCTGGCGATCAGGGCTGCAGCGGTCAGAAAACCAACAACAATGAACACCTTCTCCCTTCGGGATCTCTTGCCCCTAAGAATCATGGGCCAGCCCCCGCCAAGAAGTACGTTGATGAGCGTCGCTGGCTTTCTCGATGGATCTTGCGTACGAAAGAGCAATATCCATCCGCTGAGTATTACCGCAATGATCAAAAATGCACCAAATGCCAAATATTTATCCACCGCAGGTTCCTTTTCAGGCCAATCCCGATGACGCGTTGCGCTCACCGCATAGACCAAAGTGATGCAGTGCCCCAAGCAGCGAGTCTAGAGGGAATCACCGTACAAACGCTTCGCGTCAGGCGAGTCGAGAAGAATCGTCTCACCGATTCCATGAGCTAGTGCAAAAAAAGCCTGATGCCAATTGTTCGTCGCGCGCGATTCGTCTTCGACCGAATCCGGCATCTCGAAAGAAGTCAATTGCAACTCGTTCATCGCTTCGTCGATGCGCGAGATGACAATTCGGCAATTCTGAACATCAACTCGTACCACGTGCGCGTACTTTGTCGGCGACCTTTCCGCGGGAGATTCGCCCACCGGTGATCGTCGCCACGTAATGCGACCCTCCAGTACTTCGATCGACTTGTCTTTTGGGAGTCGTGCTGCAAGAACCGCCATCATCTCTAAGCATGTGGCTGGCTTGCCTGAAAAGGCGATGGCCTTGCTGTCGGACTCACAGGACAAAACAATCGTCTCAATTTCCTCATAGCGCACCGGACCCGAGCCGAGACCGGGATCCCTGATGCTGTCCTGACCGAGAAGAGAATCGTCCAACGGGACCTCTTGTCGGTACATACGAGGATCGCCAACGAACCACACCATCACCCTGATGGCGGTCCCCGCCTCACGACCAAATTGAGCAAGAGTGCGTAGAAATACTTCGACTTTCACTGAGCCGATCACGTTCCTCTCCCGCATGGAAAGATCATTCCAAGTCCAGCCTTATCTCGCGCCGGTAATCCGGTAGTCGACCGACGGTATTCAGTATTCACGCCATCTCTGGCACCGTGCGTTTAGCGCGGCAATCCGATCGAACGGGACCGCCCCGTCCGGAAGATTGTGCAAAAAGTCGTTCTCATAGACTGAGTCCATAGAGCCACGAACGGGCTTATACGCAAGAAGCTTCTCGATGGTCTCGGTAAGCAAGGGAAAGTCATCCATCTTCCGAGCCAGTCGGCATTGCATGTTCAAGGTATGGACAATGAACCTGCCTTGGCGATGAGATGCCACTTCGGCCTTTTTCGCAAATTCCCACGCCTGGAAAGCATCGCCCTTTTTGTTGGAGTAAATATGTGCAAGGTCGTGCCAAAGCAGGACTTCATCAGGGAACTCATGCGTCATCGCAATCAAAATCTTCTCGGCGTGATGGAACTTACCCTGCATTACCAGTTCATGCACAAGGAACGACGTTATGCCCGGTCGATCTTCCTTATCGGAAACTTCGAGCTGTTCCGTTAAGTACGCAACCAGGCTGTCACCCACAACTTATCGCGCCACGCCAGTTTTCCGTCGCGCGTGACTCGCTCAAAAATCTTAGTCAAATCGTCTTTCGTTGGAATCATGAATAGAATTCTTCGAAAATGACTTCCTCGCATCGACCTTCAGCTAAAGCGACCAGTCCTTGCGACAACGATCTCATCTGCTCGTAATCCGCGGAGAATTCAACAGAGGCGCTTCGCCGAAGTTCATTCGACATTGTCTCGGAAACAGGTGTCGAAATACGAATCAGCAGCCGGACTCGACTCGTGCTGCCTAGTGGCGATGCCGAAATGTGCAGATGCTCTTGGGTCAGCACTTGCGAGTCAAAATACCCGCCTTGAATGCACGGATGATTATCTTTAGATAGGGGAAAAGCGGAGAAGTCAGCAGCGGCCTTCGCCAGTCCGGCCAGGTCAAAATAGGCGGATCCGCTTCCACAAAAACCTTTCGAGGCGAAGGTTGCGATGAGTTCGCAGGAACCGTCATCTTCCCTCTTGATGTTGAATCTGATCATTCCGCGCTGCATGGCTAGCGGACCCCGCCAGCGGCCTTTGACTCGTGATCCTTTCCGCATGGATTTCGAACCGTTGTATCCCAAGGCCCTGCCAACGGGAATGCTCCTCCTATTGGCACAACGCTCTTGGCGTACGCTTCTGGGCCCATCTTGTCGGGCCTCGAAAGGCTTGCCAAATCGTAAGCCCACAGCAACACCAAGCCATTAAAGTCTTTCTCAGATCCAAGATGTGGAAAATACCAATCAAGATGGATGTCACCGTCGACATATCCGTTAGCGGGAATGGTGGTGTCGGTGTAAGGCGGGTCCCCAATCATTGGAGCTGCCGTCTGAACTGCGTCGGCGATACCTGCCTGAGCCAAGACGAGCGTAGTCATGTGGATGCCCCAAGGCATCCAGGGCGTGAATGTGACCCATGGCTTTGACCCACAATTCCAAACACGCATTCTTAAGGTAACGGCGGTACCCGAGCGAATGATTTTCACCGGTTCAACATGGAACTGGCTTGCCAGAACCTCGGCGCTCGAAGGATGGGTTTTCACATCGCGCGCAGTGGCTGACGCTGAATGCACGTCTACTACCAGAACCAACCAGGCAGCCGCTGCGAATGCTTTCGCAAAGGCTTTCACCGGGTCGAAGTTCGGACCGTCCCCGAATAAGGAGAATCTGTATCGCACTGTGCCCCCGCCTAAGCTTCGTTTCGCTCTAAAAACGCATTAATCCTCGCAACAATGTAGTACCCAAAATCGGTGATATCCGCGTCATCCAATTTCATGTCGACAAAGCTCTTCCGGTCGAACGTTTTATGAGTAATGTGCGCATCCTGTTGCCAGACCCCTGGCTCTTCGGAGTTGCCCTCGACATCGTCCAGCCGGAGCCTGAGTTCGTTATCGAAGACGTCAACGGTAACCAGGACGCCTCTTCGCTTTTTCCTGCTGCTCATAGCCAGTCATCCCCCTTGCAACCCACCCGTAGCCTACTTCCCCAATACCAACCACGACAGCCATTTTGTCGTAACGCTAGGGAAATCGGCATCCACGGAAGGGCTCCGCCCCCTCCCTTTGCCGGCTGGGGAAACAGGGGAAGGGGACAATATGATCATCGGCATCGACCTGGGCACGACCAACAGCCTCGTCGCGGCGTGGCTGGACGGTAAACCCACGCTTATCCCCAACGTCCTGGGCGAATTCCTTACCCCCTCCTGCGTCAGCATCGACGAAGACGGCCAGGTGCTGGTGGGTCGTGCCGCCCGTGACCGCCTGCAGACCCATCCCAGCCGCTCCGCTTCGGTGTTCAAGCGCTACATGGGCAGCGGCCGCGCCCTGGACCTTGCCGGCAAGAGTTACCACCCCGAGGAATTATCCGCCCTGGTATTGCGCTCCTGAAAGCCGACGCCGAAGCCATGCTCGGCCACGAGGTAACCGAAGCCATTATCACCGTGCCGGCGTACTTCTCCGACGCCCAGCGCAAGCTGGCCCTGAAGGACGAAGGTCAGTTCGCGATGCAGGAAGCTTTCCGGAAACTGGGGCAGCAGGCCGGATCGGAAATCTTCATCAATAAGGATGTCACCAAGGGCATGTGTTGACAGCCGGGTCTTCCGCCGGCACGCGGGCCACCAAAGGTTGAACCCTTTGACCGATCGAGCGCCGGGCAGCGACCGGGCGATGACCGAAGAGGAAGGAACGCCGCGCAAATCGTCGAGACTATTCGTCACATCGATCACGATCTTCCGAATGGGGATGACCTGTTCGCCTGATGGCGGCGCTCGCCTGGCTCGCGGGCCAAGCCGCATTCGCGCCGCGAGTCGATCAACTTTTTGACCTTATCGCGAGCGCCATCCGGACAAGCCCGTCGGGCAGCTACGCTTCAGATGCGATCTATTGACCCCCTCCTCGGTTCCTCGGGATTCCAAGCGAATCTATAAGCTACTGTTATACATAATATTTAACGACGTTACTGGGTAGCATGTTGAACGAACCTATCTGCTTGAAGGGCTGAACTCGCCCTATTGCATTACGAGCATAATGCTATATTATGATCGTAATGGCATCGCGGTGGCGCCCTGCGCGGCCATGACAACGGCAAATCACTCCGCTCTTGCGAGGCTTTTATGAACGACACAACCGCCGCCACCGACATCTCCAGCCGCCCTGCGCAGTCAGCAGCGAGGGGGTTGGCTACGCTCGGGCTTGCTGAAGCCGCCGCCGCAATCAGCCGCGGCGAAGTTACGTCCGAGGCTTACACGTCTGCCCTATTGCAGCAGGCGCGAGCGCATACCGATCTCAACTCATTTATCAGCGTTGATGTGGCCGGAGTGCTTGTTGCAGCAAGAGAGGCCGACAAAGCGCGTGCCACCGGCTCAGCAGCCCCGCTCTTGGGCGTTCCGATAGGCGTGAAGGACAGTTACTTGACGAAAGGGTTGGCAACGAGCCTGGGGATCGGCAGCCTCCGCCGCTTCGTGCCAAAAGAGGACGCAGATGCTGTCCGCGCAATAAAAAATGCCGGCGCATTGGTGCTCGGCAAGAACAACCTTGTAGAGATGTCCTACGGATTGACCGGCAGCAACGGAGATTTCGGCCAAGTAAGAAATCCACACGCGCATGATCGGGTGACCGGAGGCTCTTCGAGCGGCTCCGCCGCCTCCGTGGGAGCCGGCATTGTCCCGGCGTCCTTGGGTGGTGACACTGTTGGTTCGATCCGTGTACCCGCATCCCTTGTTGGTGTAGTGGGCTTCAAGCCGACGACCGGTCGATGGCCACGCACCGGTGTGGCCCCCATTTCCCATACTCTCGACACGACCGGTGTATTCGCACGCAGCGTCGAAGATATCGCGCTGGTAGATCAGGTGGTGACCGGCGACGGCGACAGGGAATCATTCAAGGGTAGGGGTGACCTGAAGGGCGTCCGCCTGGCTTACGCGCCGCGGCAATTCCTCGAACTGGTCGACCCTGAAGTCGAAGCTCGCTTTCATGAATCACTTCGCCAGCTTCGGCACGCAGGTGCTGAACTGATTGAGGTGGACCTTGGCGACGACTACGGCATCCTCATCCATTCCGCAACGTGGGGTATCTTCTTCCACGAAACGATGAGCGCGGTCTCAGAGTTTGTTCGCCGACATCAAATTCCTACGACATTCGATGAGATCTATCGGGCCCTCAAGCCGGAGCTACGCGACGTTTGGGGTCACATGGTGTTGCCCAGCGGCGGGGGCGCGATCTCCCACGAGTCTTATCAATCAGCGCTAACGGTCAGTCGCCCGGAAATCCAGCGTCGGCTGGACAAGGCATTCGTGACGCAAGGAGCCGTGGCAATTCTCCAGCCGACCACGCCATGCACAGCACCACTGATCGACCAGCAGACGAACTTCACCATTGGGGGCAAAGACGTCAATTATCTCGCCCTGGCGACCAACACCGTATCCGCAAGCAGTGTGGGCCTACCCGGCATCAGCCTGCCCATGGGCATGTCGAGCAGCCGGCTTCCCATCGGCCTTGAGCTAGATGCTCCTTTGCGAAGCGACCGCGCCCTGTTGGGCCTGGCTCGTCGCATTGAGGCCGTTTTGGGTGCACAGACGGCAATGTTCTGAAGCTCTGGGCCCTTTCCTTTGAGGGAGGGCCGACTCCACATCGCGCTAGCAATAGGAAGGATCACAACATGTCAAAAGCAACGTATTCTGAGCGTACGATTTCGGTCGAGCACGTCACCATCAGTTCTTCAAACCCCTTCGAAAACGTTCGAATGAAGCTCTCGTCCTTGGCTCCACGCATTGATGATGGGATCTTCGTCCTTCTCCGCTACGGTGAGAGCAAGCGAGCACTTCAGGAACTGGAGGCTTGTCCCGCACTATCTATTTTCGCGCAGCGTGATCATGGCGCGTTGCTGGCTGTTGCAGGACTCCAGCGCCGCTCCATTCAGTACGATATTGGAAATCCACTTACCGCTTCCAAGATGACCCGCCACCAATTGTCAGCCGGCCTCTACGCACCGGTCCGCGTGCTACTGCGCGAAGATACCGATGGCCAGGTCGCATTCGAATACGACCGACCTGCCTTTGTTTTTGGGCAATTTGGCAACGACAAAGTCGATGAGGTGGCGCTAAAGCTTGATCGCGATCTCAGGGCTTTGCTGGAAAGGGCTGCGAGCTGAGATCATAGACATATCTCAAGAGTGAAACGAGCGATGCGTTACGAGAAAGGTCAAAAGACAACGACGCGGCGCCAGATACTCGAGACCGCCTCGAGATATTTTCGCCGTGAAGGGATATCCGCTGCGGGAATCGCCGGGATTATGGGTGCGGCGGGACTGACGAATGGAGCGTTCTATACCCACTTTGAATCCAAGGAAGATCTGGTTCGTGAAGCTTTGGTGGATGCGCTCAGGAGCCAGCAACTTCGCCTTGAGGACGACCTGCGCGAGGGTTTAAATCTTGAGGGCGTTATCCGTGGCTATTTGAGCCCGGATCACCTTAAAGCACCGGAAATTGGCTGTCCTTCGGCTGCAATGCTGCCGGAAATCGCACGGCAGCCCGAGCCAACTCGAGAGGCGTATGAGCAGGGGCTGGGCCGCTATGTTTCCCTGCTGGCAAGCCAGCTTGAAAGCACTGACTCAGCCGCCGCCCATCGCCGTGCGACAGCTATCTTCGCTCTCATGGTGGGGACACTTGAGTTTGCTCGCGCCGTACCTGATACAGCGCAAGCAGAGAAGATCCTAGTAGGCGGCATTGACGCGGCACTTCTACTTGCTAACGCTCGCGCTTGACGGTGACCATTGCCATGACAATCATCTCAGAAGAGACCAGCTTTCTGACTTTCATCAATGTGTTCACGGTGAGTCCAGACAATCAGCAAAGGCTTATCGATCTTCTGACTCAAGCAACTGATCTATCCGTGTGCCATGCAAAAGGATTCGTTTCCGCCGCTTTGCACCGCAGTCTGGATGGCACCAAAGTCACGATGTATGCCCAATGGCAGAGCATGGAGGCCTATCAGGCAATGCGCGGAGATCCTATCGCGATGCCCTATTTAACTAAGGCTTTGGCAATTGCCACCTTTGAGCCTGGCGCATACACCGTGGCAAGGACGTTTCCCCCCCAAGCCACAAATCAGTGACAAGGTGCGTCGGTGGTTGAACGCGCCGACCGGAATCCGCGACGAGCAGGCAAAACAGTGTGGCAGGCCATCGAAAGGTTCTCCACGGCTCTTCAATACCCGTCCGCGGTAACCTTAAGCACCATGGCTCCCAATGCCTTGTCCTCCTCAAGCCGCACCGTAATATCCACCCCACGATCATCAGTTCCCCGGCTGAATTCCGCGTCAACCCGTTGAAGCTGAAAGCGCCCTGAGAATCGCGTCTTCGGTGACAGGCACATGATGGCGTCCATGGCGTTGCTTCCCGGAAATTCCACGCTGCCGAAATGCATGAGGTTGTCGCAGACCGCCTTCGCAGGTTCATAGCCGTTATGAACGCACCGCTTTTCAAGCAATGTAGGACTGATTGATCCCTGCGCCCCCGGCGATGTCTTGAAACCCGTCCCCCAGGATGTCTGGAACTCAAACTCCCTCTTCTCGTTCGGCTTCACCGACGCGACGAAGGCCTTGAGCCTAGGGCAAAACATGTTCTTGTCAGCCGCCGCAGATGGCTGAGCGACAACGAGCAAGCAAAGCAGCGTCACAAGTCCTCGGAATGATCTGAACTTTGCCACGCTCGCTCACCCCTGATCCGGCCGCGGGTTAATGAGAAACCTGTGGAACTTCTTTACATATTGTTTCGCGCTATACGACTCGATCACTCGATGATGGTCGATGTCTACAACGTATCCTCGCGACAACCCCATGTTAACGCCGCAACTCGAGCTTGGCGGAATCTCGGCCAATACAAGCAATTGGCTGCTTTGGCGGAGCCAGGCGATTGAGTAGATGTTCGGCTCGCAGTCGGCCGATTTTGGAAGCCCGCTTGCCCGTAACACCTTGACGATATCGAACTCCCACGCCTTGCCGTTCCTGAAACGGTAGATGTGCGTGTGCCAATCACCCACCAGGCCGCCGAGGCTGGAGTTCATGAACACCGCCGTCGAATCGTCGGAATACTTGAACTCCGTCAGATTCATCGACCCGATGAAATTGCTCAGGTCGGTTTCAGTGCCATTCGGCGCGACGAGCGCAATAGCCTCAGGCATCACCTTGATGGACGACGATCGATCTGGAGCGTAGATCAACTTGGCCCCAGTTTCCGGAAGCGACGAAACGCCTTGCGAACCTGGGGCCGCAGATGGGCCCCAATCCGCATCAGTTGCAGGCGGTGGCGGTTGTGCCCGAGCAGCCGCCAACCCCAACGCAAGCAGAGCCACGAAACCCATCTTCCCCACTAATCGCGCCATGAAGGGCCCCCTAACCCGTCGTTGACCAACATCCGTCGGACAGGACGATATCAGGGTTGACTCCCCCGCCCACTCGGCCAATACTTCACCACATGGCGAAGTATTCCCCCACCCCCATCGACCGCACCTTCGCCGCCCTCTCCGACCCCACGCGGCGCCAAATCCTGCTCCACCTCGAAGCCCAACCCGGCCTCTCCGTCACCGAACTAGCCCGCCCCCTCTCCCTAAAACTCCCCGGCCTGATGAAGCACCTGGACGTCCTCGCCGACGCCGGCCTGATCACCCGCTTCAAAACCGGCCGAACCGTCTCGGTCCACCTCTCCGTCGAGCCGATGCGCGAGGCCATGGAGTGGCTCAAACGGTACGAGCGCCTATGGACGGTGAGCCTCGACCGATTTGTCGCGCTGGTGGAAAAGGAAGACTAACAATGACCAAGCCGTTGCCCAGCCTCACCCTCGTGCGGCGCATCAAGGCGTCGCCCGCCAAGGTGTTCGCGGCGCTCACGAAGCCGGAGCTGATGATCCAGTGGTGGGGGCCGGAT